>JAEEGL011323278.1_pt1 | contig 11224 bp, 6 predicted proteins | sample 9134231 | NCBI WGS metagenome assembly JAEEGL01 (sample SAMN16246548, study PRJNA631951) | gut metagenome | biome: gut microbiome; feature: rumen; material: fiber-attached | host: Bos | place: Iran: Karaj | collected 2018-10
TCAAGCAGAACTTTCGCAAGCAGAACTTTTTCACGCTGACCGCCAGAAAGCTCAGCCACTTCCCTGTCAAGGCCTATCTCGTTCAGACCGAGACCGTTCGCATATTCTGAGATTTTTGCATCAATAGTGTAATAACCACTATAATCAAGAATCTCTTGTATCTCTCCTACTTCTTCCATTAGCTCATTCATCTTTTCCTCGGAGCAGTCAGACATTTTATCATATAGCGAAAGCATTTCAGCTTCAAGATCACTTAGATTGCCAAATGCTTCCCTCATAACATCACGTATGGTTTTACCCTTGGCAAGAGTACTGTACTGGTCAAGATAACCAACCGTTATGTGCCTGCACCACTCTATATTTCCTTCATCAGGCTGAAGTTTTCCCATAATAATATTCAGAAACGTGGATTTTCCCTCACCATTAGCGCCAACCAGTCCGACGTGTTCCCCTTTAAGCAGCCTGAAAGATACATCATTTAATATCTGTCTCGCACCAAAACCATGTGTAACATGTTCAACATTAAGTATGCTCATATATTTCCTCCGTTTTAATAATAATCATATTATACTATAAATCCTTGACATAATCAAAGTAAAAAGCGGGACAGATGAATCAAATCTTCATCTGTCCCGTGTGCTTTATTACTGCGGTTCAAGCTCAGGATCACTAGTTGAAATAACATCTTCATTTTCGAAAAAAATAATTTCCATTTCCGAAGCTGTGTATATAATCTTCATTTTTCTACTCCTCTCTTTTATTCGCCAACATAATCTTCTGCTGCTTTAGCATAAACAAATGTTGCCTTTGCCATATCTATAAGCTTTTCACTTGCGTTTGCATTGTTGAGCACGCGATAAACATATGACAACGGAATAAACTTATACTCAGTTTCGTCTATAATTACACTATATTCGCTTCCAAGCATCTGAGCAGGTATATTGAAAATCTCATAGTATTCCCCATATTTTCCCGTTTTAGGTGATACTTCGCTGCCGCTATATTCAACCTTATTAGCATCAGTATATATTCTCATAGCTGTTGCTGAATTAAGCACAAGTGAAAGTTTTATTTTATCATGTGAAGGAGCATATTCATTTACACTCTTTTTGTCAACATTGCTGATATTTTTAATTACATTCTTTGTGCCATTGAAGTAATTCTCGGCAGCATTACAATAGTTTTCGGTGGCATCAATAATATTTTTTAGTTTTGCGTTAGTTTTGTATGAGTCATCATCCTTTATATCTACTAAATAATTATGAACACTGTAATCTACCTTCTGTACGATCTCATCGTCTTCATTCATCATGCATATCCTGAGAATACTGCCATACTTATCATAGAACTTCAATGTAATAATATCATGTGCCTGAACAGCATTAATCTTGTATGTGAACTTGTTTGTTCCGTCCTTCTCTTTATTAGAAAAATCAGTAATTATAACATCACCAGCAGGACCACTAATGACAATCTTTTCAGTGCTATTGTTAATATATGCATAAATGTTTAACCCAATATTTCCATCAAGAGTTAACGAAGCTCCCTTAAGCTTATTAACCATTGTTAAATATCCTGGAGTGTCGGGTGTGTCAACTACGGCACGATCTTTATTAGAATATTCTGAACGGTATTTTGTACCATTTCCACCTACAAGCATAGAACATCCATCGAACATAAAACTTGATGATGTAACTGAAGAAATAGTCCATTTATCTGACACAAATATTTTTTCAAGGCTCATACAAAAGGAAAACAAATCACTCATATCAAATACCTTCGAAGTATCAAAGCTGCTAATATCAAGTGATTTAAGGGCGCCGCAAAATCCAAACATCCCATTCATATTAGTAACATTAGATGTGTTAAAACTAGAGAGATCAAGCGATGTAAGGTTATAACTTTCATAGAACATATATGACATATCAGTTACCTTGCTTGTATCAAAGCTGCTAATATCAAGTTTTTTTAAGCCCATACAATGTGCAAACATATCAAACATATTAAGAACATTTGATGTATCAAAATTGCTAAGGTCAAGTAATTCAAGTTGTGTATTTGACCAGAACATACAACTCATATCAGTAACCTTTGAAGTATCAAAGCTGCTAATGTCAAGTGATTTAAGGGCGCCGCAAGATCCAAACATCCCATTCATATTAGTAACATTAGATGTGTTAAAACTGCTAAGATCCAATGCTTCAGCTTGACATTCCTCAAACATCCCAGCCATATTTGTAACAAGCGAGGTATTAGCATTTGAAAGGTCTATCTCTCCTGCCAAATATTGATAAAACATTCTCTTGCAATCTTCAGGAAATATTGTACCCTTAGCACATATTACTTTTTTCACATTACTATTTGACGACCACTTCTTTACATCTTCAATTACAACGTTTCCGCTGAGAGTAAGAATGCCGGATTTTGAATCAAAGAGCACCGTAGATGTTGCCGCATTAGCTGAAAAAAAACTGTCAAATAAGGTTCTATTGCCTGTGTGAATGCTTAAAACTCCGAATACAAGAACAAAAGTCATTATTGCTGAAGTTACTTTCTTAATTTGCTGTTTTTTCATGATTAAATTCATCCCTTTCTTTAATAAAACATCGAAATAAACTCATCAAATAACTCTATGTGCGTTTTTTCGCATACAGATCTTCACTCTTCTTCGAGTTATCTTATATTACAAACTACTTCTACTACTGTCAACGTGTTTTCGTGCACATAAGGATTTTACATCGTTTTATTCTATATTTTTGAAACATTTCATCATTGATATCGTGGGGAATTATTAAGGAGTACACATTAGGGTAATAATCTGCCAATTATAAACTATCTGGCAGTTATTTTGTTATGTCGTGCTATTACTGATGAAGGATAATTCCTTAAAATCAGCGTAGCCGTCGGCATTTCTGGAAACAAATTTAAAATCCGCTTTTTTGGGTTTATAGCCTTCAAGGTCGAGTGCTTCCATTATCTCTGCAAAATCGACCTTGCCTTCAATACTATTTATTTCGCCGCATATATTAAAAGCTTCAGTATCATAAAGCGTGATCCATGTTACTATGTCTGAACCTAATTTTTGCTTTTCAGTGTTTTTATAATATTTCTTGCTGCCAATATCTACAGTTTCTAGCTCATCTATAATAGTGTCATGATCAACTGATTCTTTTTTGCCGAATCCCTCACATACATGAATATACAGTATGTCAGACAAATCTTTTTGAAATGATCCGGTTATCGTCAGTTCAACTCCTTTTTTATAGCTGTATTTCTCATGTGGAGTTGTTTTTACAAGTCCGGAGTATTTTACGCTAATCTCATCAGCACTGTCAAACTCCTGGTATTCTGTTATCTCATAATAGTCTGAGATATTCCATTCAGACATGAAAGTACCATCTGAACGCACAGCTGTTTTTGCATCGTCTATACTTCTATCACGCAACGTTGAATCGATTGCTCCGCCGTACCATGCCTTACTGAAGCTTCCGTATTCAATTAAAGTTCCGGTCTCGGATTCAGGAAAATGATCTGTTTTACCAAGAACATATTCCGTGAGAAGAATTAGGTCGCACACATCGAGCCTGCAATCACCGTTTACGTCATAATCGTAGCACAGATGATAACCTTCTGACTCGATAAGCTCTTTTCTTAATTCAGTGATGTCGTAGATATCCGTTTTGTTGTCATCGTTCACATCACCGCGTATATGTCGACTGGTCAAAGCATAGTCATCAGTATTGGCGATGTAAAAATCATCAATGAAGAAGTCCACAGACTCTGAAACTGTTATGCACAGATACTGACGCGAAAACAAATCATTATTCAGCGTGAGTTTAATATCCTCAAGATTTTTCCAGCTTCCGGGACATATCGTCCGGCAGGAGATATCGTTTATCACGACATTGTTATTTTTTTCAGTTGCCAGTGATATTCTGAATATAACAGCTTTATTCCCGTTATGATATATCTTCATACCAGCTGTAAGTTCTCTGACGTTTTTTTCATTGGTACGGAAGTCGTATGGGTCAATGCTGTACTCAAATGAGCATTCATTTTCGCCTTTGCCCGATATAAGGAATGATCTCTCGCCGCTGAATGAATGATCCGAAGTATAGACTGCAGAGGAGTTTTCGTCTTCTACACTAACATTTTCATTATCTGTTTCAAAATCAATATAGACTGTCCGTCCTTTTTCATCGACAGGAAGCGGATCATGTTTGCTGTATACAGCTCCGGGACCGTAATTGGTATCAGTCGTGATCTCCTTTGTGATTTCCAATGAGTTAAGATTCGCGCTGCCATGGCTTCTGTATGCCTGGACTGAAAATCCTATGTCATACATATATCCAAGCTCAAGACCGGCTTCGCTCCATGCTTTAAAATGATCTGCCACATTTATGGTGTTTTTTATATTGCAACTGCCATCTGCCTTTTGGGCAAGGTTTTCCTGCGCAACGCTGTAATAGATAGGAGTGCTGTTGATACCAAGGAAATCCATGTTCGGCCTTGCCGTTATGAAGATATCATAGGTAATACCATTGGATTCAAATGAATCAAGAATGTTTCCGGGGGTAGGGCGCTGGCTTCCCCAACTGTCAACTATGCGAAACTCAATATATTCATTCTGACTTTCCATCCAGCCGTAAACGCCTGAGCGTGAGTCAGATGCCATATAGTCCACATCTTCATCGTATGCTACATTATACTCTTTTATCTGTGACGCAAAGACAGTGTTCCTTTCAAATCTTTCGCCCTTTAATGCAAAGCATTCCACTATATTGTTCCAGCTGAAGGTAAAGCCATTGTTTTCAGTATTTTTATAATCGACTTCACCAGTCATGTTCTGGTTCCAGCACTCATAATAATATCCGTCAATTATATCGCTTATCTGGTAATCAGCTGCGTAAACCTCGGACCCTGGCATAACAGCTGGCAGGCTGGCTGCGCTCAATAGGCACAGTCCTGACATAATTACTGACAGCGTCCTTTTAAAAAAGCATTGCATATTATTTCCTCCTGACTTGAGCTTCGTGCAGAGCATACTATGAAGCTGCATATAGAATTACTGTAAGCAGTGTGTTTATGGAAGATATTCAGCAGTTCAGAAGCTTTTTCTGAACTGTCAGAGCGTCATTAAGCGTAATACCGTCGTTTGTATTATTAACGTCTGCGTTGAACTCTCCTCTTATGGAAAGGGCATATTTATTCGGGTTGCAGAGCGTCTGCATTATTATGACAGCATCATTGATCATGAGCTCACCGTCGGCAGTTGCGTCGCCTGTCCGGTGGGGCGCACCAGAAGGTGCTTTAGGTTCGTTGCCATTAGCTTTGTCCATATCAAACATAAGATCTGCCAGCGCGATTATGTAGTCGTAGTACACGCCTCCTCCTGAGAGACCCGATATGATATGTGAATGACGGTCGTAATATTTCCAGTTCCTATTTTCATAATGTTCATATTCTTCTGATGCAAAGAATTCATCATACAAGTCAAAGTCAACATTGCCATATTTTGAAATATATATTCCTGCAAAAAGAACGTCATAATCATCACATATCAGACCATTATCGTTGCAGTCAAGGGATGCGATGGCATCGCCGTCCGGATTCCAGTCAGGCCTGTCAAGGTTTTCGTTGTTTCTTCCATTGTTTGCACGAGAGAACATATAGGGATCATACCATCTCTTTACTGTATCAACGATCTCTTCGGTTGAATACTCTTTGATTGTGATAACCCGGTAGCAAGCGGCGAGTATTTCCATATCCAGATCATCAAGTGTGCCGTCAGCGTTCATATCAGGCATAGAAACTTTTCCTTCCTGTATGCCATTTTCATATTCGGGATATGTAGCTGACATATAGTTAGGATTATTTGAATGCCAGCTGAGAATGTCACAGTAATCCTCGTATTTAACCAGTCCTGCTTCGATAGCGTCTACACGTGCCTCGCCCATGTAGCAGTATTCATATCCTGCCCAGTCGAAGAAAAAGCCTCTTTCGTCTGTAAAGCTCTCATCAATTCCTGTGATAGATACTACAGCTTCTCTGAAGCGCAGGTCTTTCAGATATTCCGGAGATGCGTTTGAATACAGATACTCCGCACAGTATTCAGGATCCAGCCACTCTTCCGAGAAGTCACAGTTGTTTATGAACTCTTTCGTGACAATGATCGCTCCCATAGAATTATTAATTCCGATATACCAGTGCTCGTCGTAATATCTTGCACAGTTCCTGAGTGTTGTTTCGTTCATAGGGATGTCAAGCCAGTATTTATCAGCCGGTATGCACATACCGATATCTTCGGATTCTCTTCCAAGTATCGAATCAAGTCTGTGCAGGACTCCCCAGCCGAAATTGTCAGGTTCAACTCCGAAGTTTTCTCTGAGCTCATCAGCGTATTCATCATTAAGATACCAGCAGCTGTAGCCTGCCATATACTCGTTGAACATCCAGTAATCCAGACAGTCCTTTACATCAACGACGCCGTCGGCGTTGAAGTCAAGGTCAACATTATGCTCCTGATCGTATTTCACGGTGAAGTCATACTTCATATTCGGCTCATAGAATGTTGCCATCCATCCAAAGAAGCACCATGTGCTTTCGGTGATCTTTCCGTTTTCATCCTTGAAGTTATTGATGTTATAATCCTCTGGAACTATACCGTTATTGCGCAGATAGTAATTGAATATGGTTTCTCTTTCCGGATGCATTGTCTCATAGGAATAATGAACATCAAGAATGTCAAATTTCCCATCGCCGTTCAAATCAGTACTGAGCTCTCCTGATTCGATCTTATCGTAATTAAGAAGATGGGAATAAGTATAATCCTCTTGCGGATCAAAGCGTGTTATCGGTGATGAATTGGCAATTATCGGATTTGCCATTGTCGAAGTTGCCGCAAGTACTGCTAAAAATTTTCTCATAACAACATTCACTTCCTCATAAGATTCAAGTCTGTCAGCTGATACTGTTGTACCGGTTGACACTGTTTGTGTAGGCGTATTTGTTACGGTTTCCGTCTGAAAGCTTCCAGTTGTACGTGTGATAGCAGCTGCTGAATGCGCAGCTGTTGTATGGGACGAACTTGTATGTGATTCTTCGTCTTTATATGAAGTATACTGTGTGGTGATCTGAGGAACGGTGCTGTTCTCAGTAATAATAGTATCAGTATCGCTGGGAATGACATCTATGTTAGTGCCTATATGATTATATGTTATGCCAAATCCGACAACAGCAGCTGCACAAAGGCCAGTAACAGTGCAGGATATCCTTTTTATCCGGCGAGCACGTATTCTTTTGCTTTCAAGTATTGCATCGCCTTTGGCAAAAACGCTTGCAATAGTCTCTTCATAGCTTTTCATATACAAAGCCCTCCTTTATTAGTTCGGCTTTCAAGGTCTTTCTTGCATGATAAAGAATATCACGTACCTGTTTTTCTGTCTTTTTCATTATGCTAGCCGTTTCCCTGTTGGAGAAATCCTCAAAATATGTCAGATACAGCGCCTGTTCATATTCCGGTTTCAGTTTTCGTATAGCCCTATGTAAAATGCGTTTTTCCTCACTTTTGATTATATTCACCTCAAGGTTTTCACTGCCAGCAACGGAGTCGACATTATCCAGTGAGGAATGTGAAACATTTGAATGCTTTCTAAGATAGTCAACAGCCGTAAATCTTGCAATAGAGTACAGCCATGTCTTGAATGAGCTTTTCCCTTTGAATTTGGGTTTGCTGACATAGAGTTTTACAAATGTTTCTTCCATAAGTTCCTCAGCGAGGTCAATATTGCATACAAGGCTTGACAGGTATAAAACGAGACCGTCACGATACATTTTCATTACATCTGCGAGGCCTTCCTTGTCACCTGATAGAAAACGGCGGTAGCTACTTTCACCGTAATCCATTTATACCTCCTTTCGGATAGTTCGCAGCCCATCTGCTTATTAGTCGTAATTAAGGTATGAAATGTCGAAGTGTTTTAAAAAATTTTTTCCATTATTTAAAGCAGGACCATTTTCAGGAATATATAGTGATCTCAGCATATATTCTGTATGATTTTTTCATTATACCATATTATATATCTCCTTTTCAATCAAAAACAAGACATTTTTCATAAAAAAGTTCTCTATACTGATATTGACCCGGATTCGCTGTTATTGATTGCCAAGGCATATTGTTATTATTGGACAAAAAGTAACATGACAGTTATATTAAATACTCATCTATTCATCATGTCATTTTCTTTAGTATCACCGCTTTTATGAGTGATGTATTTGACACTTCATGATATCATATAAATGCATCTGTACTTCCATGCATTAATAGCACCATAAAATTATAGCATTGTCAATATATAATTGTAATAATGCGAATTTCTGCTGCTGTAAACTCTTTTCTATCAGAAAGTAATAATATGTACTCTCAGTGTAGCTATAAAGAAATCCGCCCGTTAAAGGGCGGAATTTCGTTTTAGTGTGTGTTTTTTCTATTATTGTATCTTGCTGCCGCCCCATTCAACGACTGTAAAACCGTTTCTTTCAAAGTTCGATAACTGCTGCGGTTCGATATCAACTGCCTCTTCCAACGGTACATATGTCATGAATACGCGGAGCAGGCTGTCAGGTGCGGGACTTATGTCCAGTTTTGCGGAATCTGTATATGTATCGCCCTGGAAAGAAATGAGATTATACTTGTTATGCTCCATAAGAGGCAGCCAGTATACGATAAACTCGTTCATTTCGTCTTCTGTCAATCCCATATATGTGAGCTTTTCCTTGAGGAACCTTTCGGTATCACCGCCTGCTACGCAGAAGCCCTTGGAGAAGTCATATCTTGTACGGCAGTTCGAGCTTTCCCAGAAGAGATACTTATGGTGCGTACCGTCTGCCTTGTTCAGAAGCGAACCGTCAGGATATGCAGTCACGTCCCAACCGTTATTGTACTTCGGATATGTGGTATAAAGCTCTGACTCTGTCAGTTCAAGCTCAACATGAACATCGGTCTTTTTCTCTGGATACAGGTATATCACAGGTTTATCCATGTATACCTCATAAACGATCGTCGGAGTTTTGCCATCGTCGTCTACTGTTCTGATCCAGCCATATTGCCCACAGTATTCGGTAAATATCCATTTATCGTTATTATCCTGATATCCTAATTCTGAGAGACGAGTACCTTTATAAATAATTGCTGCATACTCATAGCTTTCATCCGGGCCAAGATATAATTTCAGATAATCTGTAACAGTACGTATTGGTCCGCCGAAGCTGCGGTGATCAGGTTCTAAATATTCTGTAGCATTCTGATTTATAAGTTCTTTTCGCATTTTTACAAAGTCAAATATATCTATCTTGTTATCACGGCAGAAATCAACTACTCTCCAGTTGAAAAGTGTGATATCTGATGCAGAAAGAAGCCATTTTTGCATTATCAAAGCATCCGAAACTGTGAGACAGCCGTCTCCGTTGACATCACCGTTCGGTACCCATTCCAGTTTGCATGACAGTTCGACCTTGTTGTTCCCTTCATTTATGACTTCAAACTCAGGTTCGCAATAGCCGCCTCCGGTCATATCAGATATGATGTAATAATAGCTGTCAGGATCATATACATTAATATCATCGACTGTGCAGGGATTTGATGTTATATCATAATTCACGGTTTTACCGCTTGAATGTGAGTTACTGCCGGTGAGTTTCATGATTCGGAACGCATCGTCACCTTCAGGAATACCAATCAGTTCACCCGTATCCTTATCATACAGAGTGATAGTTGTTGAATATGATGTGGTCGTTTTGCGGCTTTTTAGTTTTATTACAACATCGGCAGTTTCATTGTCGTATTTTGTGACGGTCATATAACCTTCAGGAATTATTTTTCCATTTTCATACCTTGGATGAGGGTCGGTCGTTTCAGGGATCAAATATCCTTTTGGCGGATTACTCAATCCGAATGAGAAATTATCTGCGTCAAGGTGAAAACCTGTGCTCTTGTCAATTGCCGGATTTGTATAAAGCCAGAAGGGCTGACTTTTCAAAATGCACTCGCCTTCAGGTGTGTCATAGCTTACATTTGTCCAGATATAAGGAGCATCATCTTCGGGAATAGAAATAGGCTTACCGGTATCATAGTCAACAAGTGTATATCTCATATTGCCCTTAAGCAGTACGGTCTGTGCATCATCTATAACCACACAGTCGGCAAGTAATGTCTTTTCTATTGCAGTGGGAGAATTGGAAATAAAGTAATTTTCGGTATAGTCATACGCTATCTTTGCATACCCGTCTTTTTCAGCCTGAAATACCCGGATCTCATGTTTTGTACCGCCGTTTAGGGGTTCGGTTGTTTCTTCACTGCAATCTGTTGAGCACAGAGACGATATGATAGTACTATCATAATCACTTTCACGGTTAAGGATCCAGTAATGCTCTGTACCGATATCAGTATCAAGGCAGAATACAACATAATTGTCTTTTGCTGATATACAGGAATTAATGCTTTCATACTCCATGTATTCCTCGATGCAGTCTGGAAGCCAGCCGTAGATATCGGTTTCTACAGCCTGCGTTCCGAAACAGGTAAAGGAGTATTCCTGCTGTAATACGGAATCACGACTGAATTTGACCTTGAAATCAGGCGGCGTTTTCCATGCGTTTTTATATACAATAACTTCGTATGCTGCATCAGTATCTTCATTAAAAAATACATCATGGCAATATTCGGTTACCAATGCTCCTGAAGTTTTTATCTCATACCTTGGTTGGCTGCGATACTGCTCTTTGAAAACAAGACAGATCAGATCTCCATCATTTCCTGAACCGATGTGAGTTGCACCGTACTTATTGCGGAAACTGACAGCCTCCTCAAAGCTTGTGGGTATCCAGTCAGGAATAGAGCTTTCTGTCAAGGATTCTTCTGCATATGCTTTTGATGTATTGCTCACATTTGCATTATCTGCAGAAAAAGGGATAATTGTGGTTACAGCTGCTATAAGAGCAGCGGTCAGTCTTGTGAGCTTCATATCATTCACCTGCCATTCTTCAAATTTGTAGCATATAACTGCCTGATTTCATTATACAACGATCTCTGGCTGAATGCAAGAGATAATTTTTCTTTAATCTTTAAGTTTTAACGACGCATAAGAATGGCAAAATGTCAGACTAAATTCGTAAACCTTCTATGAATATGCAGCATTTTGAAGAACGATAATGAAAGCGCCGCACA
>JAEEGL011932616.1_pt1 | contig 11224 bp, 12 predicted proteins | sample 9134231 | NCBI WGS metagenome assembly JAEEGL01 (sample SAMN16246548, study PRJNA631951) | gut metagenome | biome: gut microbiome; feature: rumen; material: fiber-attached | host: Bos | place: Iran: Karaj | collected 2018-10
GGGCGGACCCCCGACGGCGCGCTGGTCATCGACGACTACGGCTACACCCCGGCGAAGCTCGGCGCGGCCATGCGCACCGTCGCCGAAGTCGCGCCGCGCATGGCGGTTCTCTGGCGCCCCCATGGCTACGGGCCGCTCCGCCACATGCTCGACGCCCTTGCCGATTGCTTCGCGTCCACGCTCCGCGACGGCGACCGGCTCTTTCTCCTTCCCGTCTACGATGCCGGCGGAACGGCCGACCGGACGATCAACGCCGACGCGCTCGCCGCAGCAATCGCGGCGCGGGGCTTTTCCGCCGTCGAGACGGTGCCGGGGCTGGAGACCGCCGAGGCGGCGCTCCGCGCCTTTTCGGCAGAGGCCGCCGGGATGGGCGCCTGCCTTGTCGCCGGCGCGCGCGACCCCGGTCTCCCGCGCCTGGCGCGGCGACTCTGCGAGAGCGTGGCAAACCAGTGACAGGCTCTTCTGCGCCGATGCCTAGCGGCGCAGTGATTTTGGTATAATATTTGATTGTGTTTCGCGCGCGGCGGCTCGGTCGCCGTGCGGTGCATCCCTAACTCCTACAACTGGAAGCAAAAACAATGTCAAAAAACAACTGGTTCCTTTTCCTGGCGCTCTGCGCCGCCCTCGGCGCGTCTTCGGAGGCCCTTGCCGCCGGGTTCGCCCTTGAGGAGGGCTCCGCGCGCGGCAACGTCAATCCCGCCGGACTGATGGCGAAGGGCGGCGAGCCGGGCTCGCTCTACTTCAACGCGGCCACGATCACCGAACTCCCCGGCACCCAGGTCGAGGCCGGCGCGTCGTTCATCAAGCCCTGGGCCGATGTCTCGACGGTCAACCCCTATACCGGCCAGCGCGATGTGGGCCACGGCCACAGCAAGGTCTGGTCCCTCCCGAGCGCCTACGCCACCCACCAGCTGAACGACGACTTCTGGCTGGGCTTCGGCCTCTTCACGCGCTATGGCCTCGGCGCCAAGTTCCCCGAGACGTGGTCGGGGCGCTACAGCAGCTACAAGGCCGAGATCCTCTCGCTGGACTTCTCCCCGCAGCTCGCGTGGAAGGCAACCGAGCGGCTGTCGCTCTCGGCCGGCCTCTCCATCCGCTACTTCGACATCGAGCTTGCCCAGAAGATCGACGCCGCCGGCATGTACGGGCTGCGCAACTACAACGATCCGTCCTACTCGCCCTACGACATCGACCAGGACCTCCACGGCGACGACATCCGCCCCGGCATCGACCTCGGCCTCATGTGGAAGGCCACGGACGACGTCACCTTCGGCCTCGCCTACCACAGCCGGATGCAGTTCAAGGTCCACGGCGACGCCAAGTGGCGGAAGCCGCCGGCGGTCGACGCCATGGTGCCGACCTACTTCGAGGACATGGACTTCACCTCCCGCAACTACACTCCCGACAAGATCATGTCCGGCGTGACCTGGCAGACCACCGAGCGCCTGGCCCTCTCCGCCGGCGCGACCTTCACGACCTGGCACCTCTACGACGACCTGCTCATCAAGCTCGAGGACGACATGGCCCCCGGCCGCAGCGAGCTTTCCAGCGACAAGAAGTGGCACGACGCCTGGCGCTTCTGCGTCGGCGCGGACTACGCCCTCTCCGAGGAGTGGACCCTCCGCGGCGGCTACGCCTTCGACCAGTCGCCGATCAACGGCGCCTACGCCGACTACATGGTTCCCGGCGACAACCGCAACATCTTCTCCCTCGGCCTCGCCTGGTCGCGCAGCGACTGGACGGTCGAAGGCTCCTACTTCTACGAGTACGCCGAGGACTTCACGGTCAGCGGCGACGCGCGTCGCGGCGTCTACGACGGCAAGTACCAGGACGCCAGCGGCCACTGCGTCGCCCTTTCCGTCACGCGGCGCTTCTGATTTCCGGCTTAGGAGGTATGACATGTTGAACCGCAAGGTCAGATTCGCAATCGTCGGGGCGGACTTCTCGCTCCGCGCCTACATGGCGATGTGGTCGCCCAAGGACGTCTCCCAGCTCGTCGCCGTCTGCGACCGCGACCAGACGATGCTCGACGCCTTCAAGGCGAAGTACGGCGGGGAATACCCGGATGTCCGCCTTGTCACGAGCTTCGACGACCTCGTCGCGATGGACGAGGTCGACGCCGTCTTCGTCATGGTTCGCGACCAGTACCACGCCGCGATGGCGGTCAAGGCGCTGGACGCCGGGAAGTCGGTCTACCTCGAGAAGCCGATGGCGCTCTCCATCGAGGACTGCGACGCCGTGCTCGCGGCCGCCGCGCGCAGCAAGGGCAAGCTCTTCGTCGGCCACAACATGCGCTACGCCGCGTCGGTCCTGAAGATGAAGGAGGTCATCGACTCCGGCATGATCGGCCAGGTCCAGAGCGCGTGGTGCCGCCACTTCGTCAACTACGGCAGCTGCTACTTCCGCCACTGGTGCGCCACGAGGGCCACCTGCAACGGCCTTCTGCTCCAGAAGGGCGCCCACGACATCGACGTCATCCACTGGCTGGCCGGCGGCTACGGCACGCGCGTCGTCGGCATGGGCCGCCTCTCCGTCTACAACCGCAACACCGGCAGGCGGATCGACTACGCGGCGGGCGAAAAGGCCGACCGAAAGGTCTCGTTCACCGAGCCCTGCTGGCCTCCGCTTGAGATCGACGGGCTCCGCAAGGACCTTGACGTGGAGGACTCCAACATGATCCTCTTCCAGCTCGACAACGGCGTGCAGTGCTCCTACGAACACTGCATGTTCGCCCCCGACGCCGAGCGCAACTACACCTTCATCGGCGACCACGGGCGCGTCGAGAACGTCGGCGACTTCGGCAACTGCCAGATCCACGTCTGGACGCGCCGCGGCCCGCGGCGCGACCCCGACATCGTCTTCCCGATCCGCACTCCGGCCGACGGCCACGGGGGCAGCGACTCGAAGATCCTGCGGGCCTTCTACGACTACGTCGCCAACGACATTCCGCCCGCCGTCTCGCCGATTGCCGCTCGCAACGCCGTGGCCGTCGGCGTCCAGGGCCATCTCTCCGCCCGCAACGGCAGCATGCCGCAGGACGTGCCGCCGGTGAAGCCGGAAATCCTTGACTTCTTCAGCCGTTGAGACCGATGGAAGCCGCCTTGGAAACCCGCTTGAACAGAAAGGAAAAAAGACCATGAAACGCATTCTGCTCTTCCTCGTGACGAACTTCGCCGTGATGTTCGTCATGATGATCGCCTTCACCGTCATCTGCAATCTGCTCGGGCTTGACACGGCGATGCTTTCGAAGGAAGGCATCAACTATCCCACGCTCGCTGTCTTTTCGCTGGTCTACGGCATGCTCGGGTCGGTCATCTCGCTGCTCATGTCGAAGACGATTGCCAAGATGACGACCAAGGCGCAGACGATCAACGGCACCGAAGGCGCGGCCGAGGCGTGGCTCGTCTCGACGGTCAAGTACCTGGCCGACCGCGCCGGCGTCCAGTGCCCCGAGGTCGCCATCTACCCCGGCGAACCGAACGCCTTCGCGACCGGCGCCTTCAAGAACCACGCCCTTGTCGCCGTCTCGACGGGCATCATGGAGTCGATGACCAAGAACGAGCTCAAGGCCGTCCTCGGCCACGAGATGTCGCATGTCGCCAACGGCGACATGGTCACGATGACCCTCGTGCAGGGCGTCCTCAACGCCGTCGTCATCTTCATGTCGCGTCTGGCCGGCCTTCTTCTCGCCCGCGACAGCCGCGGCCGCGGCCGCGGCAACGGAATTGCCTTCCTTGTCCAGATGGTGCTGCAGGTCGTCCTCGGCTTCCTGGCTTCGATCATCGTCTATGCCTTCTCGCGCCACCGCGAGTACGAGGCCGACGCCGGCAGTGCGCGCCTTCTGGGTTCGCCCTCCGACATGATCGCCGCGCTCCAGCGTCTCGGCAACCTCCAGCCGGGCATCCTGCCCGACTCCCTGAAGGCCATGGGCATCTCCGGCAAGTCGATGCGGTCGCTCCTCTCGACGCACCCGTCGCTTGAGGACCGCATCGCCGCGCTGCGCCAGATCGGCCGCCGCTGATGCGGCCTTGCAACGGGGAAAACGGCATGGAAACGAAGGTCAAGGACATTCGCAAGGGCGGCGGCGCCTGGCGGAAATACCGCGCCATCGTCCATGGCGACGTCTCGCTGTGGCGCATCCTCCGCGACGAGCTGCTGGTCCTCCTCTTCACCAACGTGCCCGGCGTTCTTGGATTCGCCCTCCGGCGTGTCTTCTTCCCATGCCTCTTCCGGCATTGCGGGAAAAAGGTCGTCTTCGGCAAGGGCGTCACCTTCCGCCACGCCTCCAAGATATCCCTGGGCGACGGCGTGATGATCGACGACGGCGCGATGCTCGACGCCAAGGGCGGCGCTGACTCCGCCATCGAGCTCGACGACGGGGTCTTCATCGGACGCTGGTGCAAGCTCTACTGCAAGGGCGGGCGCATCCATTTGAAGGAACGCGCCAACGTTTCCTCGAACTGCACGCTCTACTCCAACAACAGCCTGACGATTGGAAAGGGCTGCATGATCGGCGCCTACTCCTACATCCTGAGCGGCGGCGAATACGACTGGCGCGACCCCGCGCCCTACTGCGAGCAGAGCGGCATGTGCACCAAGGGGCCGCTCGTGATCGGCGACGACTGCTGGATCGGCGCCCGCGCCACGATCCTCGACGGCGCGCAGTCCATAGGCGACCGCGCCCTCGTCGCCGCCTGCGCCCTTGTCATCAAGCCCGTTCCCGCCCGTACCGTCGTCGGCGGCGTCCCGGCGAAGGTAATCAAAACCGCGGAGGCTCGGCCATGAAGAAAAAAGTGGAAACCGTCGGAGCCTTGGCGAAGTCGCTTTGCAATTTGAAGCCGTCGTCCGCGAATTTCCGGGCCAAGATATATGAAAACTATGCTCAAGGTTGCCGTGAGCGCGGAGTTGATCAACCTGCCCTACTCACAGCTCAACTGGAGCGACCTTGTGGCCCATACAATCTTCGACGGCGTTCTGACAAAGTGCCTTAAGAGCGGGGAGGGAGCATGAAAATGGAACAGGGCAATATAGAGGCTGCCCCCATCATTCTTGTCGGCACCTACCGGAAGGACCAGCTGGAACACTGGATTCTTCCCTGCGGGCTTTACAATTATCCGGTCCACGAGGAAGATTCGGCAATCCTAAAGGACGCGCCAAGCGCATCAGAAATCTGGCTGTACGCCGGCAAAAGCGGCAAACGCCGCTTTGCCGCTTCATTTGAGCGGGAAGTCTCCGCCTCCGACCTTGACGCCCTCGGCTATCCGCGTGGCAAAGGCAAGCCCCACGCCGAGCGCTATCTGCTCTTCAAGGTTCGGGAGATAACGGAAGGTGAGTTGCCGCCGAAAGCCGGTAGGGACGCGCCCACGGCGCGTCCGCCGGGAAAAACTCGCGCAAAGTTCGCAACGGGCGGCAATCCTCGTATCCTTCTCCGCCTTGGCGATTTCACAAGAAGCGCGAAAGTCCGCGCCGAACTGAAGGCCCGCTTCGCCGATGGGAAAACTGCATCACCAGAAGAGAAAAAGTCTTCCCTCTATTGTCTTCCCGATGATTTGTCCACAGATTGGCTGGACAACCTTTGCGTCTGCGAAGAGGCAGAGCAACTTGATTTTTGTAGATTGCTCGGTTTTGGGGTTGATCCCGAACGAATGAAAGCGAAGGCCGTGAATTCTGGCCGGTTTACATGTCTGGACTTCTTTGCCGGTAGCGGGCTCGTCTCCGCAGCAATGGCCAATCAGTTTGAAACAGTTTGGGCGAATGACATTAGCGAGAAAAAAGCACTGGTGTTCAATGCCAACATCAAGGAACAAGTCCTTGACATTCGTCCCATAGAGACCGTGGACGGTCATAAATTGCCATCCGTTGACCTATCTTGGGGAAGTTTCCCGTGTCAGGATTTGTCACTGGCTGGCGATATGAATGGCCTTTACGCCTCGCGTAGTGGGTTGTTTTGGCAGTGGTTGAGGGTTATGGACGAAATGCGGGAACGTCCGCCAGTTGTTGTGGCAGAAAATGCAGCATGTCTTGTTTCGTCCGAGGACGGGAAATGCTATGTCAGGAGGATGACCGCATGAGCGAAATGACGATTCAAAACAAAAAGCTGATGCTTGCTGGACTGTATCTGTCAAAATTCAATCGTGAGGGGCTTGCAGCTCTCGGATTCAAGACATTGGGCGAGGCATATAACTCATTCGCTCTTGCGGTAGGTGGAAAGCCTACCAGTGTCAAACTATACATGCAGGAATTTGATCCCTATTTCCCGAATTCTCGAATTGGGTGGAAAAACAAAGCGATACGTCCAAGTCGGCAGGCTTTCATTGATGAATATGGCGCCTTGGACTTAAACGAATTTCTTGAAGTAATTCGTACACAGTTCGCAGGAGAATTAGACATTGATTTGTCCGTTGGTCGCGCGGCGATAGCCGCTGGAATCAGAGATGAGGAATCATCTTCTTTTGCCCGTCGCATCATGACAGGACAGGCTGCGGAAAACTATTTTGAAGCTAATTATAGGAAAGTTGTCCGTTTTAGGGATTGCGTTCTACAACGCACAACATCCTACGGGTGTGGATTTGATTTCAAGCTTTCGCCCCCAGCGGAACCTTTCCTCGCTGTAGAGGTCAAAGGGTTGCGGACTCCTTCGGGCCAAATTCAAATGACTGAAAAGGAGTTCAAAATGGCCCGCTTCCTTTCCAATCGGTTTTACCTGTATATTGTAACTGACTTCGCTCATTCGCCTAAACCATGCATCATTGAGAACCCGCTTGATGCCGGCATGTCTTTTGAGAGAAGAGAGGTAAAATCCGAACAGAGCATTTGGGTCGCTCAAATTTCCGCATAAACAGAGAAGGCACAAGGAGAATGCTATGCCCAACCCACTCAAGTTCCGTTTGTATTCAACAAAGTCAGCAAAGGAGTCCATTAGACGATTGATTGCATCAGCTGAACGACGCAAAACCAAACGTCGAGGCAACGAAATAGCGGAGAAACTTCTTCGCCATCTTGTCGGGGCAAAATTGTCACTTATTCTTCCAAAAGCTCCCGCAAGTCATGGCTCAACGGTTTCCGATGCCGTTTCAAATCGAGATGGTGATTTTGTCGTCGAAGATGTCGTCATTCACGTAACGAGTTCACCAAGCGAAGCCCTCATGCGCAAATGCCGCCGCAATCTTGATGATGGCAAACGGCCAATGCTGATCACAACATACAAGAACGTCCCAGGAGCCGAATCACTGGCCAACATTCACGGTATCGCCGACAGAATCGACATCTTCGACATCGAGCAATTCGTAGCGAGCAATCTGTACGAACTCGGTGCGTTCGCCCCGCAAGGGCGCAAAGCAACCGCTTCAAAACTTGTCACCGCATACAACGCCATTGTGGATTCGTGTGAAACAGACCCTTCGTTGAAAATTGTTCTTGGTGGTTAATGAGATGGCTCGTTTGAACAAAGCAGGGGAAGGCCGATTAGCATGAACGACCAGCCGAATCCTCTCCCCGACATGATGGATGTCGCCGGAATCCATTGTTACGTCCACGATACGACCGCGCTTGAGGCGTGGTTCATGATGAACAGCCTCCGGCAGGTCATTTGCGCCGACGAGCCGCCGGCACAGAAGGGGACGCTCGCGCTCGTCGTGTCGCAGCCGCTTCTCCCCAAGGAGGAGGACTTCATCGTCGAGATGTCTGGGACGGGCGGCTGCCCGTCGCTTGACAAGTTCCTGGAAATCTCCGGCCTTGTGGGCGTCGTGGACTTCCATGTGGAGGAGACGACGGACTTGCCGGGATGGGACGGCGACAGCATTCCGATAATCCTTTCCAATCCTCGCTGGTTCCGCGACGGCAAGCTCGTCCCGCAGCGGCCGCCCACGATCCTGCCGGATGAACCGGAGCGCCGCCCGCGCCGGAACCGTCCCCCGCGCCGCGACCGCAGACGCCATCGGCGTTAGGCGCTCCTTGTCTTCCGACCAAAGGCCCAAGCCATGACACGCCATCTGAAAACCTTGCTCAAAATCGCCGTCAGCGCGGGGCTGATCTGCCTGCTCTATTCGAAACTTGATTGGAGCGATCTTGTCGCGAAGCTGCGCGGGGCAGACTTCCGCTGGCTTGGCCTCGCCTTCGCGCTGATGGTGGCCAATACCTTCGTCAACTCCGCGAAGTGGTGGCTTTTCCTCGACGCGGACGGCATCCGCCAGCCGGTCCTCACCCTTTGGGCCAGCCACATCACGGCCTCCTTCTTCAACCTCTTCCTGCCATCGACCATCGGCGGCGACGCCTACCGCATCGCGGACATCGGAAGCCGAACCGGCGAGCATGCCCGCGTGGCGGCCTCGATCCTCGCCGACCGCATCACCGGTTTCTTCGCGCTGTCGGTGTACGGCTTCACGGCCTCGCTCCTGGCGCGCCCTCTTGTGGTCGAATGGAAGAACTGGTTCTACCTGCCGTCGTCGCTGGCCATCGTCGCGCTTGCGGGTCTTACCGCCGCGCTCTGCAGCGAGCCCTTCTTCGCCTTTTGCGTGCGCCTCGTGCCGGGCCGCCGCCTTCGTGAAAAGGTCTCGGCCGTCGCCGGCAAGATCGTAGGCGCCATGCGCGGCTACATGGGCAAGGGCCGCGTCCTCCTGGCCGCGATGCTCCTCTCGTTCCTCTTCCAGTTTGAACTCCTCCTCGCCGTCTGGTCCATAACGAAGGCCATCGGTCTTTCGATTCCGCTCCCCACGTTCTTCCTCTTCCTGCCGATCAAGACCTTCCTTGAGATGATCCCCGTCTCCGTCTTCGGCCTTGGCCTCCGCGATCTTGGCTACACGATCTTCATGGCGGCGATGGGGGCAGGGGAGTCCGCCGCCGCCAACGCGGCGCTCATCTCCGCCGCCGAGGTCATCCTGACCGTCGTCTATTCGTCGATTGGCGGCGTGGTCTTCGCTTGTCGCAGGGCGCCTGTTGGAACAGTGACGAGTGACGAGAGACAGGTGACGAGAGACAGGTGACGAGTGACGGGTGTTGGGTGATGAGAGAAGTGTGAAGAGGTTTTTTGACAGTTTGGCGGTTTTGGTTTTCGCGCCGCTCTGGCTGCCTCTGCTGGCGGTCTTGGCGCTGGGCGTGCGGCTCTCCATGGGCCGTCCCGTTCTCTTCCGCCAGGAACGCGCCGGCCGGGACGGCCGTCCGTTCACCATCCTCAAGCTTCGCACCATGCGCATGGGGGAGGGAAGCGACGAGGAGCGGCTGACGCCCTTTGGCCGCTTCCTGCGCAAGACGAGCCTCGACGAACTTCCGCAGCTCTTCAACGTCCTGCGCGGCGAGATGTCGCTCGTCGGACCGCGTCCCCTGCCGACCGCCTACCTGCCGCTCTATTCCGCCGCGCAGCGCCGCCGCCACGAGGTTCTTCCCGGCATCACCGGATGGGCGCAGGTCAATGGCCGAAACGCCCTTTCGTGGGAGCGGAAGTTCGAGTTCGACGTTGAATACGTCGAGCGCCGCTCGTTCCTCTTCGACCTCCGCATCTTGCTGTTGACCGTCTGGGCCGTCCTGTCGCGGCGCGGCGTCACCGACGACCGGGGCGAGACGATGCGGCCGTTTACGGGGACGAAGGGGCAGTAGCCCTCCGGCCGCGCGCCGTCTCACAGTCCGCGCGCCTTTTTGATCTCCGACCAGGCGGCGTTGATTTCCGCCATGCGCGCGGTGGCCTTTTCGATGAGTTCGGGGGAGATGCCCTGCGCGGCCAGTTCGTCGGGGTGGTACTTCTTCGCCTTTTCGCGATAGGCCTTCTTGAGGTCGGCGTCGGAGGTCGCGGGGCTGCATCCCAGGATCCGGTACGCCATCGTGAGGGACATCTCGGAGCGCGCGGAACGGGCCCCGCCGCCGCCGGAGGAGCCGGTGCGCCCTTCCGAGCCGCCCGACTGGCCGACGCCGTGCTTCGCGCATTCGGCGGCGAACTGGTACCGGCGGATCCGGAGCGAGAAGGTGATCTTGTCGAGTATCTTCAGTTCGGCCGGGGAGACCGTGCCGTCCGCCGAGGCGAGTTCCCAGAGGATGTCGTAGAAAATCTCACGGATGTCGCGGTCGGGCTGGGCGGCCGCGAAGGACTGGGCGTATTCGAAGATCGTGTGTTCGTCTTCCTTCGCCCGCCGGAAGACCAGAATGCAGAACTCGCGCTTCTCGGGGGAGAGCCCCAGTCGCTTGAAGGCCTTTTCGGCGCTGTCGATTTCGGACATCGAGACATGGCCGTCGGCCTTCGCGAGCTTCGCCATCATCGCGGCGGCCGAGGCGAGGAAGACCAGCTCCTGCTGGGCGGAGCTGGCGTGGGCCTTGTTCGCCGCGGCGTCGCCGGCGCCACCGCTGGCGGCGCGGCCAGTGGACCGGTCGCCCCCGCCCTTTTGCGTCGAGGCTCCGTCGCCGCCGAAGAGGCCGCCGCCGTCCTTTTGCCCAAGCTTGTTCGCGATGACGGCGCCGATCAGCCCGCCGATGGGGCCCATGATGTAGTCGCCGATTACGAATCCGATAATTGTCCTAAGCCATCCCATGCAAAAATTATATCAAATTCCCCTTGCAAATTTCCGCGTTTGTTGGTATACTCTTATCAACCTTCTTACAAGGGAAGGCCGAAGCGACGGGCGCCAGTACCGGGCGTCCGGAGCGGATTAACCACCTATGCTGGTTCAGTTGCAGCGGGAGGGCGCCGTTTCGCCCGAACGCCGGTATCACGCGGTTGATGTAGCGCGAATCGCGCCCTCCGCGGCCGTGGCATCCAGTCTGGCAGGGGTGGCTAAGCACCAAGGACAGAAAAAATGGACAACACGGAAGCCACCGAAGCAACGATCGCCGCAGAGCCCGAAGTGATTCAGGCCGCAGCGCCAGCCGCGGAACCCGCGGCCGCCGAACCCGCCGACGAGAACATCACCGGCCTCACCATCAAGGACCTCATTGAAGCCGGACTCCACTTCGGCCACCAGACCCGCCGCTGGAACCCCAAGATGCGCCCCTACATCTTCGACAAGCGCAACGGGATCCACATCGTCGACCTCACCCAGACCATCGTCAAGCTCGAGGAGGCCGCGAAGTTCCTCCGCGACACCGTCATCGACGGAAAGAAGGTCCTCTTCGTCGCCACCAAGAAGCAGGCCAAGGACGTCGTCGCCGAACTCGCCCAGAAAGTCAACATGCCTTACGTGACCGAGCGTTGGCCCGGCGGCATGCTCACCAACTTCGCCACCATCCGCAAGGCCGTCAAGAA
>JAEEGL012086035.1_pt1 | contig 11224 bp, 10 predicted proteins | sample 9134231 | NCBI WGS metagenome assembly JAEEGL01 (sample SAMN16246548, study PRJNA631951) | gut metagenome | biome: gut microbiome; feature: rumen; material: fiber-attached | host: Bos | place: Iran: Karaj | collected 2018-10
ATAAACGGCATCCATGCTGCAAATAACCGCGACCTTATACAGTCGGTTGCAAGGGATGAGTTCGGATTTGAAGGCGTAGTCATGACAGACTGGTATACGTCGCAGGAATTCACCTTCGGATGCGTTAAGCCTCCCGTATATCCCTGCTCCTCCAGCCCCATGTGCATCTTCGCGGGTAATGACTGGCAGATGCCCGGCTGCGAGAAGAACGTGACGGATATTGTTGAAGCTGTGGACAACGGTTCGCTTCCCATAGGTGAGCTTCAGTTCTGTACATGCAATATTTTGAAGATGGCGGTAAAGTGCTTCTCATAAGATATGAGAGCATAGGAAAGTAATGGAAGAGATATTTGATTCTGAGCACTACAATGTGCGCTACGATAAAGATACAAATGCTGCGGTACTCATATGGAAAGAGTACTCGGAGGTGGATAACTTCAGGACACCTCTCATGAAGTGTGCTGACATGATGAGAAAACACGAGAGTAAGGACCTCATCGTGGACAGATCCGAGATGGACCACATCTCCGACAAGGATAAGCACTGGGTCAATAAGATATTCCTGCCTGCCCTTAAGAGGAGCGGCTGTGAGCGTATCCTTATCGTAAGCCGTGACGGTGACATGACAGTTCCCGTCGGATATCCCTTCGACCTCCTGACAGGTAAATACAGGATCAAGATGATCCCCGATGTGGAGAGCGGTCTTGACCTTATTAAGATGGAGAAGACAGGCGGCGTATCCGAAGAGATCCTCAATATGACCAGGGAAGAGGCGCTCGCCTATATGGAGCTTCCTTCAGATGCGTCGTGGGAAGATATCGATACGAAGTTCTGGCAGCTTACCAAGCAGTACCGCAAGGTACACGGCGAGGCGGCGGAGGAGAAGCTCAACGAGCTCTCTAAGGTCTATGAGATAGCAACCGGCAAGCGTGACCGCGAAGCCGAGGAAGCGAAGATCCGCGAAGGTAAGAAGAAGTACTGGGGCAAGACTGCAGATGAGTGGAAGAACTATTTCTACTACACCTGGTATAAGTATGTCATCGCCATAGTCGTTGCCGTGATCGCATTGGATCTTCTCTATACGGTCTTCTTAAAGCCCGGTAATGACGTAAATATCATATCGGTAGGACACTTCGTCTGCGAGGGAACATACTTCGAGGATATGTCCGAGGCATGCGGTTATAAGTATCCTTATACGCTTGAAGTAAATGTGGCTGTCCCCAACGATGAAGGTCACCAGAGCGATCAGTATGCCGAGCAGGCAGCAGCGGCGGCTCTTATGGCCGAGCCTAATATTATCGTTACGGATTCAAGGACATATCCTTATTACTTCGGCAATATGTTGGATATCTCCGATTACTATGCTGAACTCGAGAACGAACTTCCTCCCGAGATCTATGAGCAGATAACTCCCGTATATTGCTCCGAGAGGCATTTCCAGGAACTTGCCGGCGGATTCTCCGACCGTGAGACTGATGTCGAGGAATATTCCGATGAGGAGATCATGGTAGGTCTCATGATCGAGAATTCTGACTTCATAGTAAGCATGGGTTATTCCTGCCTGTGGCCTGAAGGGGATACGCTCGTATTCTCATTCGGCGGAGGCGAGCTCAAGGATGAGGAAGGCACAAGGAACCTTCTTACTGCCGTCTTCCTTGATATGGGTGATTAAAGTCCGGTTATCTTCTTAAGTCCTTCTATCTGTTCTTCGGTCATCTCGTAAAGGGTGCCGGGAACGGAATCTTCAGGCAGTCTTATATCTGCTATGCTTATCCTTCGAAGGCTTATTACCTGCCTTCCGAAGTGGGAGATGAGCCTTCTTACTTCGTGGGTCTTGCCTTCGTAGAGGGTTATGTTGACCGTATCTTCCGATACTTTATCGATCTTACACGGGCGAAGCTTCACGGGCTTGTCCATATCCGTTAACGTGACGCCTTCTTCTGCTTCGCGTATCTCTTCTTCTATGAGAGTCTTACCTTCGTAAGTTACCCTGTATACCTTGGGGATCTCATACTTAGGAGATGTGATCCTGTGGGAGAGGTCTCCGTCGTTGGTGATCATCAGGAGCCCCGTAGTATGGTAATCGAGCCTTCCCACGGGAGAGAGCTTAAGGTTCCTGATCTCGGGAGGGATAAAGTCTCCTACATTCTTATATCTCTTGTCCTCCATGGCTGTGAGCACTTCGTCGGGCTTATCGAAGAGATAGTAGAGCTTATCCTTGAGCCTGGTATCTTCGCCCTCTATACCGATGCTGTCGGTATCGGATATATGCATGGAAGGGTCGGTAACGACTTCGCCGTTCACCGTGACCTTACGTTTCTTTATGAGCGTACGGACGTCGCTTCTCGTGCCGTAGCCTGAATTGGAAAGTGCTCTGTCAAGTCTCATAGAACCGATTATAGTGTATAATCGATTAATATGAAACAGATCGATCTCGAAGAGGGAAGACCCGACGTGGCAACAGCCATGGTAAGGCTCAATAACAGGATCCATGCGGCAAGAGCCACAGGCGACCGTGCATGCAAGATCATCCACGGATACGGTTCCACGGGCAAGGGCGGAGCCATCAAGTCCGCATGCCTTACGGAGCTTCGAGGTTATAAGAGAAGAGGCTTTATTAAGGATTTCTGTCCGGGCGAGAAGTTCGGTCCTTTCTCCGAGGACGGAAGGCGCATGACGGCAGCTTTCCCCGAGCTCAACAGGGACCGTGACTGGGCAAGGATGAACGACGGCATAACGGTAGTTCTTTTCAAGTGAATATGGCAGATACAGATATAAAAGCACAGTGGAAGTCATTTGAAGATTCCTGCAGGAACTGCAGGGCATGCGGCCTTGCCTCCACAAGGACGAATGTAGTCATATCAAGAGGCGCGAAGAATGCTCCTCTTATGCTGATCGGCGAGGCTCCGGGTCACGACGAGGATATAAAGGGACTCCCCTTTGTAGGAAGATCGGGCCAGCTCCTTCAGAACCTCCTGGCAGCTTACGGCTTCAGGGAGAAGGATTACCATATCTGCAATATCGTTAAGTGCAGGCCTCCCGAGAACAGGCGTCCCGAGCCTTCCGAGATCGCTGCCTGCAAGAAGCTCCTGGCACAGCAGTTCGCGCTCGTTAAGCCCAAGGTGATAGTCCTCCTGGGATCTACCGCATATGAGGCTTTCTACGGTGACAAGCCCGTGATGAGGGATGTCAGGGGGGCCTTTACGGAGCGTAAGGGATACTATATAATGACTACCTTCCATCCGGCCTTTGCCCTTCGCAATGAGAAGATGAAGATACCCATATACGAGGACATGGGTAAAGTAAGAGCAAAGCTCGAAGAACTGGGGCTTATAGAGGCTCTCGATAAATAAATAAAATTGATGTTGATTTTGGTTTTACGATTTGCTATACTAAGCCACGTCAATAAAAGACATTGCCGAATTGTGTAATGGTAGCACTCCGGTTTCTGGTACCGTCTGTCTGGGTTCGAATCCTAGTTCGGCAGCCACAAGTCCCGCAGCAATGCGGGACTTATTTTATGCTGTTTTTCGAAGAAAATACACAGATCCATACAAAAAAGTGCCTTCTGTGTATGAGATTGCGTATTTTTAAGAAACGGAATATTTATATGAGCTTCTTCATGACGCAGTTCTCGATGCCTTCGCTCCAGAACTCGGCCCTGGACCTGCCTCTTACCTGAGTCACTATAGATGAGTTCATGGCGCCGTGTCCTACGATAAGCATATCCTTACCATTCTCGACGTCGGGCATGATGTCCCGAAGGAACGATCCCGTCCTCTCGAAGAGCTCGTCAAGGCTCTCTCCCGCGCCTTCTTCGGGAACATACTTATCGGGATGGAAGAAGAGTTCGTTTATGGGACAGTCCGGTATTTCAAATGAATTCTCGATTCCTTCATATGAGCCGAAGGCCATCTCCGTCAGGCGTTCGTCCGTTATTATCGGGATATCCCTTCCTTCAAGGAGGATCCGGGCCGTCTCTTTTGCGCGGATAAGAGGGGAGCAGTAACATACGTCGATATGAACGCCCAGGTACTCGTCGTGAGCCTTGTGTGCCATCTGACGTCCCTGTTCGTTAAGAGGAATGTCTGTCCTTCCCTGAAGCTTGTGCCTCAGGTTCCAGTCTGTCTTTCCGTGACGGATGATATAGAGCATAGCGTTACCTCCACGGAAGACATGATATACTTTTTCTTCCCTGTTGTCTGCCATTTATTGCCTTTCGTGAGCACACTTAAATGAAAGTAAACGAAAAAGTTTTATTGAAATGAAAAAATACGCGTGCTATCATCAATTCATATGATAAATCTCGAACGAAGAAAGCAGATCCTCGATATACTTGCCACGGAAGGTTCCATCAATACGAACCTCCTGTCGGAGCGCCTGGGAGTTACGGGTGCTACCATCAGGACCGATCTTAGAGACCTTGCAAGAGAGGGCGCGATCGTCCGCTTCCACGGCGGCGTAAGGCTTCCCGAGAAGCAGCATACGGACGAGCTTTCCGAGAACTATATGGTAAGGTCCGTGACCCATGTCGATCTCAAGGAGAAGATAGGAAGAAGGGCCGCAAAGCTGGTCCAGAACGGCGACACCATATTCATGGATGCAAGTTCCACGGCATTCAACATGATCCCTTTCCTTAAGGATACGGACGATGTTACCGTAATAACCAACGGTATCCATACCGCGATGGAGCTTCAGCACCACAATAACTTCAAATCGATAATCCTCATAGGCGGAATGCTCCGTCCCCATTCGGGTACCATCGAGGGCGTTATGTGCCGTGAGATGATAAGCAGGTTCCGTGCTGAATATTACTTTGTATCGGGAAACGGATTCTCTCCCGAGATGGGCCTTTCCGGTAATAACCTCTTCGAGCTGGAGCTCAAGAGACTGTGTGCGGAGAGAAGTAAGCATATAGTGGCACTCATAGACTCCACGAAGATGGGTGCGGACTCTGCTTCCGTATTCATATCTCCCAATAAGATCGATTATCTCGTTACTGATGACAATGCAGACGAAGTGACGATCGAAGCATGCAGGAAGAAGGGCATGAACGTCCTTATCTCCGATTAATTCTCTGTCTGTCCCACAACGCCGCTGAAGCTGTTCTTATACCTCTTGGGTGTCATGTGGAGCTGCTTCTTGAACTGGGCTATGTAGTAGCTCGTATTTGAAAATCCCACCTTGACCGCGATATCCGCGATGGAGAGATCCGAATCTATAAGGAGCTTCTCTGATGCCTTTATCCTGACGGAATTCAGGTATTCGGAGTAGGAGAGTCCTACCGTTGACTTGAAGTATCTGGAGAAATAGCTGTAGCTCATCCCCGCGATCTTTGCCATCTCCTCCGCAGAGAGGTCGTCGGCGTATCTCTCGTTGATGACGTCTATGACCTTGGAAAGCCTGGGATCGTCCTCCGTCATGTCGCGCCTTGTCTCATTGGACTCGGAGAGTATCTTATTCCAGTGGCGGAATACGTAGAGCGCGATAGCGGAGAAGTGCATGCGGATCGCGAGCGTATAGAACTTGTTCCTGTCGTTATATTCGTTGACGATGTTGTAGATGCACTTGGGGATCTCCGTGGCATCTACGACATTTGCCTTGAAGAGCCTTGCCTCGTTATGTATGGAGAGCGTATACGGCATCACGTAATGGAGTTCGGAATTGCTGAGGACGGAAGTGAAGACGAAGTCCGTATCAGACTGGAGTACGACATATCTGCAGCCTTTATTACATGTCATGCTGTGAACGTCGCCCGGGATTATCACGAGGAAATCACCGCTGCTTAAGTGGTAGTCGTGGGAATTGACCCTGACGGTCATGGACGATGCCACCACATAGATGAGCTCAAGGTATTCGTGGTAATGTTCTCCGAAGTCTCCGCTGCCGTAGTTCTTGACCGCGCAGCAGAAGAGTTCCTTGCTCCTCTCCTTTATGTCCTCGAAAGTAGCATCGGGGAAGTGAGTGCTGATATTCTTGAAATATTCGCTGTAGTGGAACGGCATATGGGCTCCTTCACTCCATGTGAAATATTTTATATCGTTCATGATAATGCAATTTTTTTGTCTGTGCAAGATGTAAGGGTGAAAAAAGCCCATATTATATGTATAATGTGTGTGTTTATGTGCCACTCGAGACAGGTACATAGAGCAAGGGGTTAGTATGCAGGCAAACCAGATCGTATTACCAAGCTGGCTCGGCAATAAGACAGTCTTCCAGCAGCAGGTTCCTTTAGTGATCGAGGGTAAGGCTGCCCCGATCGCCACCATCACGCTGGAGATATTGAAGGATCCTACCGACGGCAGGCGAGTTTCCAAGCTCGACACCGAGTACGGTACTATCCTGAGCCTTGAGGCGACTACGTCGGCCAAGGGTGATTTCAAGTTCACCATCCCCGCATACAAGGCTACCACCGATGCATATACATTCGTCTTCAAGTGCTTCTCCGAGACCGTAACGTTATCCGACATCAGATGCGGTGACGTATGGGTATTCTTGGGATCCGAATTCCTGTCGATCCCAATGAAGCATGCTACTGCTCCCGCAGCTCCCCTGAAGCGTCAGGTAATGAGCCACTTGAGGTTCTTTACTCCCGCCAGGTCCGGACTCGAAGAAGGGGAGAAGGAGATAGGATACGATCCCAAGGAGCATTTCAAGGATGCTCACTGGATCAAGATAACGGATACGAAGGAACTTGCCGACGTGTCTTCATCCGCATTTTCATTTGCATATACCGTAGCAGATCAGGTCCACTATCCCGTAGGCGTAGTCGATCTTTCCACTGCGGATTCATCTATAATCAACTGGCTCTCCGACGAGGTCGTAGATAACCAGACGGCTCTTCGCGATTATCTCGAGGAGTTAGAACTCCTGACCGACAAGGAACGTTATATCGCGAACCTTAAGAAGGACCGCCACATCAACGAGACCGATACGCTCAAGAGTGATATCGAGAAGGGCAAGTTCTTCCTTGATTTTGATCTGGAGAAGGACAAGAAGCTCCACGATCTTACGACCGACGAAGAGGAGAAGAAGGAAGAGGAGGAAGCGCAGAAGGTCAATGCCGAGCTCGATTTCCCCACTTCTTCGGATTCCACCTTCGACAAGCCCGCTCCGGAAGCGGTAGGTTCCGCCAAGAACCTTGACTTCGGCATGCTCTCCGAGATAAGGGAGAAGACCGGCAAGAAGGCGGAGGATTCAGCATATATCAAGGCTAAGTTCAGGATCGGTACCATGTACCGCGCCAAGCTCCATGCCCTTCGCGGACTTACCATAAGAGGAATGAGCTTCTCTCCCGACAATGAGGAATTCTCCTTCGGAAGATATGACCTGTTGCTCATGGGACTTCTGGGGACCCTGTCTTCGGTATTCGAGCCCAAGGAAGTATACGACGATGCTCTTATGCCTTCCATGCTCTTTGTTACCATGCACCCGGGAAGCATCGATTACGAATTTCCCTATAAGGTCATCGAGTTCAACGAGAAGCTCATGGCTTTCTGCAGGAAGCTCAATATGCCCACGGGACTTATAAGCCTTCACGACTTACTGCTCCCCGATAAGACAAAGAGCTTTACCTTAGGTGTCCGTCTGGCGGTCATCGCATTAGGTCACCATATAACTCCCATGATGCCCAAGTCATGCCCCGCATGTTCAGGGGTCGAGAAGGCCGGCAACAAGCTCATACTTCAGTTCGATAACTTAGGTGACGGTCTTCGCCTCGCCGAAGGTCAGACCGAGCTTAGAGGCTTTGCCGTCTGCGGAGAGGACAGGGTATTCTATCCCGCCAACGCAAGGATATTACACGGCGTAAGGGTAATGGTATGGTGCGACGATATCGCGGATCCCGTGAGCGTTACATACGGCTTCTCGCCTTTCCCTCACGACGCGACGTTCAAGAATCTCAATGACCTTCCGGTACTTCCTTTCAGGTTCGACAGAGAGGCGGCATTTTATGCGCCCGATCTCTTCTTCACCAGCTGTGACGACCTGGAGTTCATAGGTATCGAGAACGAAGGAGAGGATTTCAGGAAGCTCAAGATCTTCAGGACCTTCAAGGGCAACGGCGTCATCACATGCGATACGCTTCACAAGACCGAGGGCAATTCCTCGCTCCACATAAGATACGAGACGGAGAACTCCCTCTACGGATTCGAGCCCGTGCTCACTTATAAGTCCGTTATGGCTCCCGTGGTCATAAGGGGCAGGAGCCGCCTGCTGGTGGATGTCTTCAATCCCGATACGGTGAAGAAGAACCTTAAGGTCGAGGACTTCGGCGAAGCCGAGATAAAGCAGCAGCTCAACTGGCAGACGCTGGTATTTACATACGAGAAGGAAGGCCCCATATCACTGGAGAGCCTCAAGTTCACCGTCGAGGATAATTCCAAGAACGGAGAGATCTATATCGACAACATAAGATTCGAATAAGGAGCGGCAGATGTTTGAGAATGTACTTCCGGCTATAGAAGAGAGCATAAAGAACGATACCGGAGTATTCCCTGTCGTCTTCGAGGGCCTCGAGCATGTTATGGAGAAGAAAGCTCCCAACGTGACCATGAGCACCCATAATACCCATGAGCTCTTCTATATGAGGAACGGAAGGGCGGAGTTCAATATCGACGGCAAGAAGGTGTCAGTAGAGAAGGGAAGTGCCGTTATCATACGTCCCGAGACTCCTCACTGCTTTGAGGTAAAGTCCAGCGTAGCCGATACTCTCGTACTCTACTTCGGCTTTGCCAAGGAGAAGAACGTGGCCGGAAGATATCAGCCGTCCCTCGAGAGCTTCTTCGACTTTGCCGAAGGCGACGAAGATACGGAAGACCCGCTTCCCAAGGATCCCTATATCGTTATCTCGGGACCTTTTAAGAAAGAGATAAGCGAGGTCATGGAGAAGATCGTAAATGAGCGCAAGGGCGACTTCCAGTCCAAGGAACTGATGCTCCAGATACTTACACTCGAACTTATGCTGGTACTTGCAAGGGCGCTTCGCCGTGAGTGGGAGGAGAGCCTTCGAGTAAAGAACGGCAAGGCTCAGGAGCTTGTCTTCATAGCAAAGGAATATATCGATTCCAACTACGACCGCGGTATCACAGTAGCAAGCGCGGCTTCCTATGTATACCTGAGTCAGGGCTACTTCACGAGAGCCTTCAGGGACGAGTTCGGCATAAGCCCCATGTCCTACCTCATGACGAAGAGGATAGAGAGAGCATGTGAGCTCCTTTCGGACAAACAGATAAAGGTAGCGGGCGTAGCCTCCATGGCGGGCTTCTCGAGCCCCCAGAGGTTCAATGTAGCCTTTCGAAAGCAGATGGGCATAACCCCCATGGAATATCGAAAGCAGCACGCCGGCGGATACGAAGAATAATAAAAGAGACGGAGATGATATAAATGTACGATTACGACAATGATATGAGCATCCCTGAAGAGAGCAGAAAGAATATGGACCTGCCTGCCATCGAAGATGCGGTAAGGACTATATTGAAGGCGATAGGCGAGGACCCCGACAGGGAAGGACTCCTCGAGACTCCTCAGAGAGTCGCAAGAATGTATGCTGAAGTCTTCTCGGGACTTCACAGGGACGTCTCCAAGGACGTAAAGGTATTTAACGAGAAGGGCAACGACGAGATGATCCTCATCGGCGACATCCCCTTCTACTCCATGTGCGAGCATCACCTTCTTCCTTTCCACGGTAAGGCTCATGTCGTATATATCCCCAGGGACGGCAGGATATTAGGCCTTTCCAAGGTAGCAAGGATCGTGGATACCTTATCCCGCAAGCCGCAGCTCCAGGAGAGGCTCACATCTGAGATCGCAGACCAGATCATAAAGAGCATAGATGCTTCCGCAGTATGCGTCGTCATCGAGGCAGAGCACCTGTGCATGACAATGAGGGGCATAAGAAAGCCCGGCTCCAAGACAGTTACTTCCGCCATGAGAGGCGGATGCAGGAACGATGCCAGGACAAGAAACGAGGCACTCGCTCTTATCAATCGTCAAAGGAGCAATTCATAAATGACGGATAATTACTATATCGGCAGCGTCAGGTGCCGTGATAAGCTGCTCACTTTCGGTAAGGAGACCGTCTGCATGGGAATCCTTAACGTTACTCCCGATTCTTTCTCGGACGGCGGCAGGAACTATAAGTTCTCCGATGCCATGATGAACGTAAAGGCCATGATCGAGGACGGAGCGCAGGTCATCGACGTAGGAGGCGAGTCTACACGCCCCGGATATACGGAGATAAGCGTGGACGAGGAACTCTCGAGGATCGTTCCCGTAGTAAAGGCAATAAGAGATAACTTCGATGTCGTTATCTCCATCGATACATATAAGTCCAAGGTCGCCGAGGGCGTACTGGAAGCGGGATGCCACATAATAAACGACATCTACGGCTTCATGTACGATCCCAATATGGCATCGGTCGTTAAGAAGTACGATGCAGCCGCTATCCTCATGTTCAACTGCAGGAGGAACGGCGAGTGCATCAAGGAAGATATCATCGACAGGGCGATAAGGGAGCTCGACGGAAGCATAAGAAGAGCTCACGAAGCGGGGATAGAAGACGATCGTCTCATCCTGGATCCCGGTGTGGGATTCGGAACTTCAAGAGCCCAGGATATAGAACTCACGAGAAGGATAAATGAGCTGTCATTCGGAGGAAAGTACCCCATGCTCATCGCATGCTCGAGGAAGAGGACGCCCTCCGTACTCCTTCCCAGAGAGACGGCTCCCGATCAGAGAGATCCCGTATCAATCGGCATGGCGCTGGCGGGAGTAGCATGCGGAGCATCCATGGTAAGGGTTCATAACGTCAGGGATACATACGATGCTCTTTGCGGCTTCGATAAGACGATAAGGGAGGAATAAGATATGGACCATATCGTAATGAGCGAGATGAGATTTCACGGATATACAGGCGTCTTTCCCGAAGAGAAGGAAAGAGGACAGATCTTTATCGTAAGCTGCGATATGGCTTTTGATAAGATCCCCGGAGCCGTAACGGACAGACTTGAAGACACCGTCGATTACGCAGTCGTATACGATGTCATAAAGGAGGAAGTCACATCTTCCAAGTGCGACCTTATAGAGCATCTGGCATATGAGATAGGCGGTAAGGTGCTCGCGTGCTCAGGCCTCATAAAGAGCGTGGAGATCACGGTATCCAAGCCCGAAGCTCCGGTAGAAGGCAACTTCAGGACGATGCTCACGAAGATCACCAGGAACAGGG
>JAEEGL013048828.1_pt1 | contig 11224 bp, 5 predicted proteins | sample 9134231 | NCBI WGS metagenome assembly JAEEGL01 (sample SAMN16246548, study PRJNA631951) | gut metagenome | biome: gut microbiome; feature: rumen; material: fiber-attached | host: Bos | place: Iran: Karaj | collected 2018-10
CCGCTGCTGACCGCTTTCTCGACGGCATCGTCGGGCGCCACGCTGCCCTTCACTCTGGAGGCCGTTGAAAAGAACGACGGTGTCTCGAAGGGCATCTCGCAGTTCGTGGTTTCCCTGGGTGCGACGATCAATATGAACGGGGCGGCGCTGCTGGAGTGTGTGGCGGTCATTTTCGTGGCGCAGGTCTACGGCGTTCAGCTAATGTTGCTCCAAACACTCTTGATTTCGTTGACTTCCGTTCTCTGCGCCATCGGTTCCGCCGGTATTCCGATGTCGGCGATGGTGATGATGGCGATCATCTTGAGCGCCGTCGGACTGCCCGTTGAGGGCATTGGCCTGGTAATCGGGGTGGACCGCATCCTGGATATGCTGCGCACGGCCGTCAACGTCTATGGAGACACCTGCGTCGCCGTCCTGGTCGCCAAGAGCGAGGGAGAACGGCTTTCCATCGACCGCTAAATCCGACAGACTGTCATGAAACGATTCATCACGCTTGCAGCAACGGTCTTGATGGCGGTCACCGGCCTCGCTCAGACCTGGCCGGTGATGCCCCATGAGGCCAAGCCGGGAGTGCGCTGGTATGTGCCCGGGTCGGCTTTCACCCGGGAGGATGTGGTCTGGAATCTGGATGAATATGCTCGGGCGGGCTTGGGGTATCTGGAGCTGACACCCATCTACGGGGTGGAGGGGAATGAGAGCAACGAGATCCCCTTTCTCTCCAAGGAATGGATGGACATGTACAGATTCATCGTCGGGGAAGCCGGGAAGAGGGGTATCGTGATCGATATGGCCATGGGCTCCGGATGGGTATTCGGTGGCCCGACGACGCCATTGTATGAAGCGGCCTGCAAACTGTCGTACACCGATATCCATGCCGGTTGGAAGGAATGCCGGGCTCTGGATGTGAGCCTTCCGGATAAGCAGGAGATGTCCTATGCCGCTCTCAGCCGTGTGATGGCGTATGGCACTGACGGGAGCATCACCGACGTCACTCCGTTCGTAAAAGGCTCCGTTCTGGGCTGGAGAAAGTCGAAAAGGGGAGTGGGGTATCGCGTGATTGCGCTCTATGATTCCCGCACCTTGCAGCGGGTGAAGAGGGCAGCTCCCGGCGGAGAAGGCTGGGCTGTCGATCTTTTTGACCGGACGGCCGTACGCCACTATCTCAGCCATATCGACTCTGCCTTCGTTTCTTCCGGGGCGCCCTATCCCCGTTGTTTTTTCGCCGATTCCTACGAAGTGTTCGATGCGGACTGGACTCCTTCCGTCCTGGAAGAATTTGAAAAGAGAAGGGGATACCGCCTCCAGGACCGTCTTCCGGAATTCCTGGTGCGCAAGCCGGAGATTATGCAGGATTTCCGACGGACCCTGGGGGAACTCCTTTATGAGAATTTCACGGTCCAATGGAATGGATGGGCCCATGAAAGGGGGATCCTTACCCGCAACCAGGCGCACGGTTCTCCCGGGAACCTCATTGATATCTATGCTGCTTCGGACATTCCTGAAATAGAAGGCTTCGGAATTACCGATTTCGGAATCAAAGGCCTGCGCACTGACCCGGAGCATACCCGTCCCAATGACAGCGACGTCTCCATGCTCAAATATGCCGCTTCGGCCGCCCATGTCGCGGGAAAAAGGCTCGCTTCCTGCGAGTCTCTCACCTGGCTCACCGAGCATTTCCGCACCTCTCTTTCCCAGATAAAGCCGGAACTCGACCTGATCTTCACCTGCGGGGTCAACCATCTTTTCCTGATGAGCACGCCCTATTCCCCGAAAGACGCCCCCTGGCCGGGATGGAAGTTCTATGCGTCGGTGGATGTCAGTCCGACCAATACCTTCTGGCGTGACATCCCGTACCTGATGAAGTACATCGAAAGGACCCAGACCTTCCTCCAAGCGGGTGAGCCGGATGCCGATTTCCTCATCTATTTTCCGATGAAGGACCTGTACAGCGTCCATCATTCAGAGAGGGACCCTTTCGCCGTTATGTACTCCATCCACCTGATGAAACACCTGGCCCCGGATTTCATCAGAAGCGTGCTTGCCATCGACGGAGCCGGCTTCGACGGTGACTATATCAGCGACGCCCTCCTCCTTGGTACATCTTTCCGGGACGGCAGGCTCGTTACTCCCGGAGGGACGGCCTACAAGGCACTGATCCTTCCGAACAGGCTGCCGCTTCCGGAAGCGGTGCAAAACCATATTGACTTCCTTCGGACGCAAGGGGCCGTCATCCTGAGGGATACCGACCTGTCCGGGATGGCTTCGGCTGCCCGTCCCGAGGAAATGAAAGCCCGGTATGGTCTGAAATATATCCGCCGAAGGGATGCTGATGGCTGGCACTATTTCATCTGCAACCTTACCCCGGAAGATTTCAGGGGCCCGGTATCTCTTTCCGTCCCATTCTGTGAGGCGGCGTTTTTCAATCCGATGACAGGAAAGGTCTCAAAGGCTCCGGTTTCTGCCGGAAGGGTTTCGCTGAACCTCCGGTCAGGCGAATCCATCATCCTGAAAACCAGCGACAAGCCTCTGTCTTTCGGACTGTCTGAAGATCTCCAGTTGAAGGATGGCGAAAGGATCATGCTGGATGGTCCCTGGACCTTGTCCTTCGTCGGGTCCGTCCCGAAAGTGGAAAACACTTTCATCCTGGACAGCCTTCGTACCTGGGAAAGCCTTGGAGACCCAGCTGCGGCCGTGACGATGGGCACGGGGGCCTATGTCACCCACGTAAGCCTGAGCTCGGAAGAAGCGGCCGCCCGTTGGAAAATGGAACTGGGGGATGTGAGGGAGAGTGCACGGGTGTATGTGAACGGGGAATACATAGGCTGTGCCTGGGCCGTCCCCTTCCGCCTGGACTGCGGGACAAGCCTGAAGGCCGGGGACAATGAAATATGCATAGAGGTTACGAACCTCCCGGCCAACCGCATCGCCGACATGGACCGCCGCGGCGTCAAATGGCGGATATTCAAGGATATCAATATGGTCGATATCCATTATAAGCCCTCGGACTATTCCTCTTGGGAGCCGGTCCCCAGCGGGCTCAACTCCCCGGTTTTCCTGGTCCGGCAGCTCTCTGTCTCAGACTGAGTCAAGAAAAAAGGCCGGCCCCATCGGGACCGGCCTGGCATTTTCCAGTAGTTTCAGATTAGAAAGCATAGCGGAGGCCAAGAGCTGCGCCCTGGTAGTGTCCGTAGAAGCCATCGACGAAGTTGAACCAAGGACGCCAGTCGAGAGAGATCTGGAGAGGGATGTTGAAGGTGTACTCAAAGCCGATCTGTGCGGCGAGACCCGCATTCAGATGCAATCCGTTGTCTCCAGGCCAGCCGGCGACGAAGACACCGGGTCCAGCATAGAAGTTAATGGGCCCGAGGGGAGCGATGTTGAAGTCGTAGATGGCCGTAACGTCCACAAAGTTGTTGAACAGACCAGCATCGAACTCAAAGAAACCGGGGCCGGCATTGTGCTGATAGGAAAGCTCGGCACCATAGGTGGCACGGATACCGAGAGCCTTCGGCTGAGCCGAAGCGACAGCTGCAAAGCAAAGGACTGCAACTGCAATGGCGATAACTTTTTTCATTTTTAAGAATGTTTTGGTTTCACGTTCTTATTGCAAATATAAGAAAAAATGGGAAGATGCATCGCTGAAGGAAAAAATGTCGTATCTTTATTCCAAATATCTGCTGCACGAGAATGATGAAAAAGTGGCATATTCCTGTTTTACTGCTGTGCCTGGCAGTTTTTTCTTTATTAATTAGTACTTGTAAAAAGCCTGTCGAAGAAGCCTCGTTAAAGGATGTTGAGTTTGCCGTTCCTGCGAGCGTATCCCTGGAAAAAGGCACCCAGACCCTGGAGTTCCGGGTCCAGTTCCAAAAGGCCCCTTTGACGAGTGACCAAATCATCCTGACCAATGCCTCCGGCACCAAGCGGAACTGTCCGATCCTGGAGACTTCGGTCACGAAATTCACGGTTTCCATCAGTTCCCTGTGGAACGGGTTCTTGGAAGATGGCCCCTATACGGTCTCTATACGCCGGGGTTCTGAGGAAATGACCAAGGGGACCATGAACGTGAGCGTCATCATCCCGGGTGACGGGGTGGAACCTCAAACCGGAAGTACGGTCTATGGCAAGATCGCTTGTGACGGGACTGGGATCGCGAACGTAGCGGTCTCCGACGGCTTCGAGGTAGTCACGACCGATGCGAACGGCGTTTACCAGATGCGTTCCAAGAAGAAGCACGGCTACGTTTTCGTCTCCCTGCCCTCCGGGTACGAGGCCGGCGCAGACGGCATCCGGCCGCTCCTGTACAAGCAGTTGGCGCAGGCGCCCCAGAATGTCGAGCGTGTGGACTTCCAACTGAAGAAGGTGGACGGTCAGAGTAAGCACACGATGCTGGTCTTCGGCGACATCCACCTGGCCGACCGCAATGAAGACAAGAAGCAGTTCAACACGTTCGTTACTGATGTAAACAATTACATCTCAACCCACTCCGGCGACAAAATCTATGCTTTGACCCTCGGTGATATGACCTGGGACCTGTACTGGAAAGACAGAAAGTACGGATTCAAGGAGTACCTCGCTGACGCCAACGCGATCAAGGGCATCCAGATCTTCCATACCATCGGCAACCACGACCACAGTATGTATTTCCCCGGCGATTTCGATACGGTCACGGAGTACAAGCAGGCGATCGCCCCGACTTATTATTCCTTCAATATCGGTCAGGTACACTACATCGTTCTGGACAATATTGAATGCACCAATTCGACACCTGCTTCCGGCCGCACCGACGGGGCTTACAATCGTACTTACAACTGTGCGCTGGTCAGCGAGCAGTTTGATTGGCTTGCCAAGGACCTGGCCCTCGTACCCAAGTCCACGCCGCTTGTGATCACGATGCACGCTCCGCTCTTCACGGCCGCCGGCAATTACAACATGTCTCCGTCCGAGCAGTTCCTCAGAGCTGTGAAGGGATACAGCCAGGTCCAGTTGTTCACCGGCCATACGCACAAGGTGTATAACGTTGACCGGCTGGGGACCGACAATGTCTTTGAACACAATGCCGGTGCGGTATGCGCCACCTGGTGGTGGAGCGGGCACCTGACGCCAGGCGTTCATATCAGCACGGACGGGGCTCCGGGCGGCTACACTATTGTCGATATCAACGGCAGCAGTTTCAAGTGGGTTTACAAGGCGAGCGGACAAGATGTCTCTCACCAGTTCCGCAGCTATGACCGCAATGCGATAGCGATCACGCCCGAGAAGTATGTCTCCAATGGCAATGCCGCGCACAAGACCGCCCTAGCGCAGTATACGGCCAGTTGGGCCTCCTCCAGCACGGAGAATTATGTCTATCTCAATGTCTGGAACTATGATCCGGAGTGGAAGATCGAAGTCAAGGAAAACGGCACTGCGCTTACCGTCAAGTCCCTGACCTCGGAGTTGGATCCCCTCCATATCATCGCTTACACGGCCAAACGCTTGGACAGCAATGTGGCCCTGAACTCCGACGGCAGTATCAATTTTGAAACCGCTGTCAACCGCCATATGTTCCGCGTCAAAGCGGCTTCTGCCACCAGCACCCTGGAAATCAAGGTCACGGACCGGTTCGGGAATGTGTTCACCGAGTCGATGCATCGGCCGAAAGAGTTCTCCACGGACGCATATAAGCAATAACCATTTATACTATTAACCAATAACAATCCGATCATGCGTTATCTCAAACACATTTTCGCCTTCCTGGTCCTGGCTCTGGGGCTTTCCCTATCCCTGGCCGCCCAGAACCGGGAAGTGTCGGGTCGCGTGCTCGACCCGGGCGGAGAGCCCCTTATCGGAGCCGCCGTGCTCCTGTCAGGGACGACTTCCGGCGACGTGACGGACCTGGACGGTGCCTTCAGCATGAAAGTGCCCGCGGGAGTTGTCACGTTGGAGATCTCCTGCTTGGGCTACAACGGCGCGACCGTCACGGTGCCTGCTACGCAGAGCCAGGTCACTGTTGTCCTCGAAGAAGATAAAATGGTCCTCGAGGAAACGGTCGTCATCGGCTACGGCACCCAAAAGAAGGTCAATCTGACCGGCGCAGTTGCCGTCGTCGAAAGCAAAGAACTGGAGGATCGTACGGCCCACAACCTGAACAATATGCTCCAGGGTGCCGTCGCCGGTCTCAACATCACCACCTCGACCGGTAACCCGGGATCTTCGGGCAGCCTCAACATTCGAGGTATCACCTCAATCAACTCGGCCGATCCGCTCGTGCTCATCGACGGCGTAGAGGAGGATATCTCCCGTGTTAACCCCAACGATGTGGCCAACGTTTCCGTTATCAAGGATGCTTCCGCTGCCGCCATTTACGGTGCGCGTGCAGCTTATGGTGTCATCCTGATCACGACGAAGTCCGGTTCCGAAAAAGGCGGCAAGGCCACGGTCCGCTACAGCGGACGCTGGGGTTGGGAAGAGCCGACCGTTTCGACCGATTTCGAGACCCGCGGCTATTGGTCCGTCTATACGGTGGACAAGTTCTGGATGGCCGATGCCGGAAAGAAGTATACCACCTACAACGACCACGACATGGCCGAGCTCCTCGCTCGCGTCAATGACAAGGTTGAGGATCCGTCCCGTCCCTGGGTTGTCGAGGAAGTGCGCAATGGCCGCAAGCAGTGGGTGTACTACTGCAACACGGACTGGTACCATGAGCTCTACAACGACCGCCATCCCGTCCAGCAGCACAATGTCTCCGTTACCGGCGGAAACAAGGAAGTGAAGTATTATTTCTCAGCCGGTTACGACAAACAGGTCGGTGTCATCAAACTCACTCCGGATGTGTTCCAGAAGTACAACCTGCGTGCGAAGATCGACGCTGCCCTTAACAAGTATATGCGGCTTTCGAACAACACGGCATTCTTCAACTCGACCTATGACTATCCGGGCGGAAGTTCCATCCAGGACTCCTTCGCTTATGCGGCCCGCCACGCCCTGGCATCGTACCCCTTGAAGAACCCCGATGGCAGCTGGGTCTATGGCACGCCGATGATTTCCGGCAATTATAATGTCGCGAACGGCCGACATATTGTTTTCGGCAATGGAAAGCACACGAACCAGCAGGTCCGCAGCGATTTCTCCAACACGACCGAACTCAAGATCACGCCCTTCCAGGACTTTGTCCTGACGGCCAACTATACCTACCGTCTGTACCAGAACCGCGACTACCACCGTTCCAACCATATCGATTTCCGCCGCTATCCCGGGGCTGATATCGAAGAATACACGACCGGAGCGGGCCTGGATGAACTCTCCGAGACGGTCAATACCTACCAGCGCCACTCAGCCAACGTCTATGGCAACTATGAGCATACTTGGGCTGAGGCCCATCATTTCTCTGCCACAGCGGGTATGAATATGGAATACTGGCGCAGTAAAAATCTTACCGGCAGTGGCCAGAACCTGATCAGCGACACCTTGCTGGATTTGGATCTCGTCGGTCTTGACGCACAGGGTGCATCCATCATGGAAGTATCCGGCGGTCAGAATCAGTATGCCATCATGGGTTTCTTCGGCCGTCTGAACTATGACTTCAAGGGGCGTTACCTCCTGGAACTTTCCGGCCGTTATGATGGTACTTCCCGTTTCCAGCGGGGCCATCGCTGGGGATTCTTCCCTTCGGCGTCCGTTGGCTGGCGCATCAGTGAAGAGCCGTTCTTCCAGCCGTTGCGCGGCACCATCGACAACCTCAAACTGCGCGCATCCTACGGCAATCTGGGCAACCAGGTAGTCCGTACCTCTTCCGGCGCCCAGAACTATTTCGCTTACCTGCGGACAATCAACATCACTGACTTTAAAGAATTCAGTTTCGGCGAGGGTGCCACGATGTCCAAGTATGCGACCCTGACGGGTCCCGTGGATGCGGGATTGACTTGGGAAACGGCCGAGCAGTACAACATCGGTCTCGACCTGGGAATGTTCAACAACCGTTTGACTTTCACCGGGGAAGTCTATCGCCGTAATACCCTCAACATGCTCACGACGGGTCCTGACCTGCCGTCGGTCTATGGTGCTGATTCGCCTAAGACCAATGCGGCTGACCTGAAGACGGAAGGCTATGAACTCTCTTTGGGCTGGCGTGACCAGTTCTCGTTGGCAGGCCATCCCTTCGGCTATCATGTGAGAGGCAACCTGAGCGACTTCCGGACCATCATCACCCGTTTTGACAACCCGACCAAATCCCTGGCAATGAGTTACTATGAAGGGATGCGTTACGGCGAGATCTGGGGCTATGTGGTCGACGGCCTGTTCAAGACCGACGAAGAAGCGAAGGATTATACGACCAATGTCCTCGACTGTTCGATGATCAACGGGCGTATGACCGGCGGCTTCCGGGCCGGTGACTTGCGCTTCGTCGATCTGGACAACGATGGAAAGGGTGAGACAGTCAATACCCTCAGTACCGGTGCCAATACCGTGGACAACCCCGGTGACCGCAAGATCATTGGTAACGCCCTGCCGAGTTTCCAGTATGGCTTTACTTTCGGCTTCGACTGGCTGGGCTTTGACGTGTCCGCCTTCTTCCAGGGCACGGGCAACCACTATTGGTATCCTGCCGGCATGAACTATATGTTCTGGGGCCCCTACAGCTATTCCTATGTCTCCTTCCTGCAGCGTGACTTCATCCAGCGTTGCTGGTCCGAGGAGAATCCGGATGCTTACTTCCCGCGCCCGCGCTCGTATTCCGCCACCGGCGGTGAACTGGCCCGGGTCAACACACGCTACCTGCAAAATATCCGTTACTTGCGCTTCAAGAATCTGACGGTGGGTTACAGCCTCCCGTCCGTCGCGACCCGCAAAGTCGGCATCGAAAAGGTGCGTCTCTATTTCTCCGGCGAGAACCTGGCTTACTGGTCTCCGCTGAAGGCCAACACCCGGTATCTGGATCCCGAATCCGCCTATACCCGTAACGGCAGTGAAGCTGCTGCCCAGGATCATATCAGCTATCCTTGGCAGCGCACGCTGATGTTCGGTATCGACGTCACATTCTAATCAAAGGAGGAACGCATTATGAAAAGATATTTTCTGATCCCTTTCATTGCGGTTGCGCTGGGCCTGACTGCCTGCGACATTGAGGTGGAGCAATATCTCGACCGTACGCCGCTATCCACGATTTCCCCCGAGAACTATTTCCGCACGGAGACCGATCTCCAGTTGTTCTCCAATACCTTTTACAACAACATGCTGCCCAAGGATCCTTTCACTGAGCAGAGTGACCATTATCTCAATCTCAACCTCGCCGCGATCCTGCGTGGCGGTAACGACCGCACCGTGCCGATTTCTGGCGGTGGCTGGAGTTGGGGTGACCTGCGTAAGATGAACACCTTGCTGGGCAATATGGACAAATGCGAAGATGAGGCTGCTGTCATAAAGTACACGGCTTTGACTCGCTTTTTCCGTGCCTATTTCTACTTTGAGAAGGTCAAGCGCTTTGGCGACGTGCCATGGATCGACCATGAGGTGGACAATACCGACACGGAGACGCTTTACGCGGCCCGCGACTCCCGCGAGGTCGTCATGCAACATATGATCGAAGACCTCGACTATGCGATCGAATACCTGCCCTCGTCGGTAAGCACTTACCGGCTCAACAGGTGGACGGCCTTGGCCCTGAAATCCCGTGTCTGCCTTTTCGAAGGCACGTTCCGCAAATACCATGACCCGTCCGTCCACCCGGCCATGTACGTCGAACCCTTGCCCGCTGATGCCAAGAATGCTTCCTGGTATCTTCAGCAGGCGGCCGACGCGGCTGAAAGAATCATGCTCGAGGGTCCTTATAAACTGGCTTCCGACTATCGGATGCTCTTCGCCCAGCCCAATGCGGATGCCGGCGAGTACATCCTGGCGATCAAGAACGACCAATCCCTGGCGATCTTCAATAACTGCACGGCTTATGCTACAATGCCGACGCAAGGCTGTCCTGGTCTCACGAAGAAATTCGTGGACAGTTTCCTGATGGCCGACGGCTCCCGTTTCACGGACCGGGATGGCTGGCAGACGATGCAGTTCGTCGAAGAAATGACGGGCCGCGACCCGCGCCTGGCGATGGTCTGCGTGTCGCCGGGCTATATCCGTCTGGGTACCACGGAGGTCGCTGCGCCGGACTTCGGTTGCAGCGTGACCGGATATCAGGTGGCCAAGTTCGTCATGGACGCCACCCTGCCCGGTGTGGGCCGTGTTGACATGTCCTTCAACGACATGCCGGTCTTCCGTCTCGGAGAAGTCTATCTCAATTATGCAGAGGCCATGGCTGAACTGGGCACCCTGACCCAGGCTGACCTCGACCGCTCCGTCAATCTGTTGCGCGACCGCGTCAAGATGCCGCACCTCGACATGGAGGCGGCCAACGCTAACCCCGACTGGTATCTCTGCTCGGCTGAATATGGCTACCGAAACGTATCCGGCGCCAATAAGGGCGTGATCCTTGAAATCCGCCGCGAGCGCAGCGTCGAGCTTTGCCAGGAAGGTTTCCGCTTGGCGGACCTGATCCGCTGGCGCGAGGGTGACTGCATCAGCCAGACCTTCCACGGGGTGTATTTCCCCGGTCCGGGTGAGTATGACCTGACCGGCGACGGGAAGCCGGATATCCGGCTCTACGTCGGATCCAAACCTGCGACTAACGACTTGGTCAACATCGAGATCGGTTCCGATACAGGCGTGATCCTCAGCGAGGGAGAGTCCGGTTATCTCGACCACCACAAGAGCATCGCGCACGTCTTTGACGAGAATCGCGATTACTACTATCCCATCCCGACCAAGGAGAGGAGCCTCAACCCCAACCTGAAGCAGAATCCGGGATGGAAAGACGGTCTTGACTACTAATGATTTAAACGATGCAGATTATGAGAATCACACATCATATCACTTGTGCCCTGTCCGGACTCCTGGCCCTGGCGTTCGTCTTGACCGGATGCAAACAGGAGCCGGTCGAGAAACTGGCCCAGGCCGTTCTGCCTTCCGAGCAGCTCCTGAATTTCGAAGCCGTTTCCGCCCCTGAGCAAGTAATCAACGTCTATTCGGACGGCTCATGGATGGCCGATGTAGACCAGGAATGGATCACGGTGACTCCGATGTCCGAAAAGGGACCGATGGAAGTCACCGTCAGCGGGGCCGACAATCTTGTCGGAGGGGTCGTCAACATGCCCCGAAAGGGCCAGATCATCTTCCGCGGTGCGTCCGTCGAGCGGCAAGG
>JAEEGL015586897.1_pt1 | contig 11224 bp, 7 predicted proteins | sample 9134231 | NCBI WGS metagenome assembly JAEEGL01 (sample SAMN16246548, study PRJNA631951) | gut metagenome | biome: gut microbiome; feature: rumen; material: fiber-attached | host: Bos | place: Iran: Karaj | collected 2018-10
CTCCCAGTTTACGCCGACCGACGTCAGCGCGTAATAAGCCGCGTCAGTGTACGCCATCGCGGCTATTACCGCGACCGCGACGACCGCGGCGGCGATAACTCTGGTGAGACGCTTCGATATTACGGAGCCGAGTCCGGCCTGTATCATCAGGAACACTACGATACCGACGAGGATCGCTATGAACGTCGATACCGCGTCCACGTTCTTGGTCAGCGAAACTATCGCGGTTATGAGCTTCGAAGCGAGGCCGGTCATGGTGATGCAGCCCGAGATGCAGCCGGCTATTCCGCAGGCGGCTATTACGGTTATGCACCCTCTCGCGCCGGTAGCCAGCGCGTCGAAAAAGCTTGCGAGATTGATCCTGTGCTCGCCGTTGAAGAAGCTTACGACGATCGCGGCTATTATCGCGACCGACGCCGAAAACGCCATGGTCTTCGTGTTCGTCGATACGAGATATACGAGTATTATAAGCGGCAGAAGCAGATAAGTCTTTCTGATCAGTTTCTTCAGTACCGGAAGCTGATCCCTGCTTATTCCCTTGAGTCCGAGCTTTCTGGCCTCGAGGTGCACGCAGATGAATATGCCTATGAAGTACAGCAGCGCCGGCAGTATCGCCCTCACTATTACGTTCGAGTACGGGATCGCCAGATAATCGGCCATCAGGAACGCGGCGGCTCCCATTATAGGCGGCATTATCTGCCCGCCCGTGGACGAAGCCGCTTCGACGGCGCCCGCGAATTCAGGCCTGTAGCCGGTCTTCTTCATCATCGGGATCGTGATCGAGCCCGTGGTTACCGTGTTTCCGACCGATGAGCCCGATACCATGCCGCAGAGAGCTGATGAAATAACGGCCACCTTGGCCGGTCCGCCCGATGCCCATCCGGCGACCGAATTGGCCAGATCGATAAAGAAGTCTGAAATGCCCGTTTTCTGAAGGAACGCGCCGAATATTATAAACACGATTATGTACTTCGAGCACACGTTGACAGGTGTGGACAGCACGCCGGTCGTCGTGTAGAAAAGCCTGTACACGAGCGTCGTGACCGAGCCCGTGCCGAGTCCCTTGAGCACGAAGAAATAGTAAAGCGCGTACACGATGAAGACACCGGCGACGCAGAGGATCGGTATGCCTACGCTTCTTCTGCAGAGCTCAAAGAGCGATACGAGGCCGAGGAGCCCTATTACCACCTCGTACGGGTAGATTATCGGCAGTCTGAGTATGATCGTCGGCGCGTTGAAGCAGAAATACAGGAACGCGAAGACACCCGCCGCCATGAGAACAATATCGATCACGGAGATGCTGTTCTCCTTGTGTTCGACACCCTTTTTCGCCGGGTAATTCAGGTATCCGATGAGTATCGCGAGCGCTATGAACGACGTCAGCCTGATCTGATCGAGCCACGTCGCGAAGAGCGTCACATAGATGCAGAACAGCGCAAAAAACGCCTCTGTCGCGCGTACGGCGATCTTCGGCTTACCCGTCCAGGTGCGCGTGTTCGACTCGCGGTCGTACTTCTTCATTATCCTGTCGACGTCGACCTGCGAATCCTGCGCGTATACCGTATTCCTTTTTTCTTCACCGAGAGATCCCATAGATCCTCCTCCGATCAAAAAATCGACAATCCGCCCCGTGCTTGCGGGGCGGAAAGGTCGTTATTTTCATAAAACTATTTTGCTACGTCGATTCCTTTTTCAGCGAAGAACTTAGCTGCGCCCGCGTTGAAAGGAACTACGATGCCTTCTGTCGCGAACGTGTAATCGAGTTCGTTGCCCTTACCGTGCAGAGCCTTGATAGCTTCGGTGTTGTCCCAGATCTGCTTTGCGAGCTCATAGCCGACTTCCTCGGAAGTGTTCGCGGAGCAGATGAGAGTTGCCTTTACGGTAACTGTCATGCAGTCCTCGTTGAACGAAGCGTATGTGCCTGCAGGGATAACGTACGAAGCGTAGTAAGGCGTAGCCGCGAGCAGCTTGGCCATGTGCTCGTCGTCAAACGATACGAGATAGATTTCCTTCGAAGCCGCGAGGTCGGTAACGGCAGGCGTAGGAGCTCCCGCGCACAGGAACGCCGCGTCGATCTTGCCGTCCTTAAGGCTTTCTGTCGAATCGCCGAATGACTGGTATACAGGCTTGATATCGTCGATAGTCATGTCGTATGCCGCAAGAACGTCTACGGTGTTGTAGTATGTACCGGAGCCTACGTCACCGATGCATACTGTCTTGCCCTTCAGGTCCGAAACGGTCCTGATCGAAGGGTCTACGGTAACGATCTGAACGGTCTCAGCGTAAAGTCCGCCGATTACGTTGAACGAATCGATCTTGCCGGACTCTTCAAAGCTGTTGGTTCCCTCGTACGCGTAAGTCATAACGTCGGACTGTACGGTCGCGAGCTGGTAGATGCCGTTGTCCATCGAAACGATGTTGTCCTTGGATCCGCCCGTGGAAACGACAGTTATATCGATGTCGGAATTCTCTCCGATAACCGACGCGAGCACTCCGCCGAACGCGTAGTACGTGCCGGATTCTCCGCCGGTACCCATTGTCAGGGACGCGGAAACGGTGCTGTCGGAACCTTCGTCCGAACTGCTGTCGTCAGCAGGCGCAGGCGCGGGTGCCGGAGTGCTTCCTCCGCACGCCGTGAACATGCACGCAACGAGAATAAGTACTAGTGCCAGAATCAATGTCTTCTTCATAGTAAAAACCTCCGGTGAATCAATATCGGGCGCTTATTCAGTGATCTTTTCAACAGCGTCAGCCGCAGCGTCAACAGCAGCGTCGGCAGCGTTCTCAGCCGCGCTTTCAACTGCTTCGGCAGCGTTCTCAACGGTCTCAGCCGCAGCGTCAACAGCCTTGTCAGCGGTTTCAGCCACAGCAGCCTCAGCCTCTTCCTTGGCCTTTCCGAGCTTCTTCGGGAGAGCCTTCTTCGCAGGTTCTTCCTCAGCAGGCTTGGTTTCCTTTGTCTCCTTAACGTTCGACTCGGTTATTACGTTGGCAACCGCCCACTTCATGTATTCCATCTTTGTCTTGTCGGCGCCTACTGCGATAACGATTCTCTCGTCAGTGATCTTTGTGACCTTGCCTACCATACCGCCGATAGTGCAGATCTGATCGCCCACCTTAAGAGCGCTTCTCATCTGCTGAGTCTTCTTTTCCTTCCTTCTCTGAGGCAGGATCAGAACGACATACATGATGACGATCAGTATCACAAAAGGAACTAATGCTTGCATTTTCAATACCTCCAGGTTTAAAATAGCCGGCCTCCGCGGACGCGGACAGGACCGAAAAAATAACGTTTTTATATCTTATATGGTGCCGGCGATGGGGGTCGAACCCATACGGTGTCGCCACCACGGGATTTTGAGTCCCGCACGTCTGCCAATTCCATCACGCCGGCTCAATCGCAATATAAAGATTTTACCATAGTTCACGTGACGTTTCAACAAAATAAAAAGCAGAGGTAAAACCTCTGCTGATGGTGCGGCCGACTGGACTTGAACCAGCACGGTGTTATCCACACGCCCCTCAAACGTGCGCGTCTGCCTATTCCGCCACGGCCGCATGTCAACAATCGATATTATAGAGCACCGCACCACGGAATGCAAGCACATTTTTTGTCTTTTTGGCACAATTTAGTCCGCCTCCGGATCGCCTTCCTCAGGCGCGCCGGCATCGGCAGGCTCAGGCTCTCCGGCGCTCTCCTGCTCCTTTTCGGCCTCGTACGCGCACTTCCAGTCGTAAGGCCCGCGGTATATGTCGTTGAACAGCGGATGGACCTCTCCTCTGAAGCTCGTGTTCACAAAAGAGCATTTCATTCTGTAAAACAGGCAGTAATAAGGCACCTCGCGCTTCAGGATATTGATCAGTTTCTCCGCGTTTTCAGTCTTTTCCTCGGCGGATATCGAAGATCTCAATGAATCCGTCAGCTCGTCCACGGAAGCGTTCGAATAACGCGCGTAGTTCATCGCTCCGTTCGTCTTCAGCAGCGGCCTCAGGTCATATCTCTCGTTGAACGAAGCGCTGCCGATATACATGTCGTATCTGCCGCTTACTATCATGGCGTCGTATTCCGCCTTCGGCCTTATATCGGCTTCGACGTTGACCGGAAGCAGCGACAGAGTCCTCACTATCGCGGCTGCCGCCGCTGCGCTCTGATCGTCATCGGCGTCGGCGAGTACAGAGATCGTTATCTCGTTTCCGTCCAGATCCTCGTAAAGGCTGTCTCCGTCCCTGTCCAGGTACCCGGCCCTGTTCAGGATCGCGATCGATTCGCGTATCGAATACGGATAGCAGTCGCCCGTGTTTTCAACGCCAAGGAAGCCCGGATAGTAGATGCTCGAACACGTTATGCCGTTCTCGAGGAAAACGTCCGACAGAAGCGACTCGGAATCTACGGCGCTGCAGACAGCCTGGCGCACGGCGGTCTTCGCGCAGGCGCCGTATGCCGTATTGAAACCGATGTATTCAACGGAATTCGACGGATACAGATACTCCGTAAGTCCCTTTTGCTTCAGAAGAAGCTCGCTGTTGGGGCTCACGTCGAAAAGAATCGATATATTGCCGCCCTTTACGAGATTGACGGCCTGCTCCCTGTCCGGAAGGATCGTGAAGCAGAGCGTATTCTCAGGCGTTTCGCCGCGGTGATCCCTGAATCCGGTCAGCGTGAGCTTCGCGAGCGGATCGTAAGAATCGCAGGCATAAGGCCCCGTACCGACAGGCAGAAAGCTTTCTGTGCCGCTCAGCATGGCCGTAGCGTTTCTGAACTGATGCTGCGGCAATATCGGAAATACGAGATCCGACTCCGAGCACGCTCCAGGCGCGGTGAGCTTCAGCGTCAGCGAATACTCGTCGTTCCTGTCCTCGGTGACCGAAACTATCCCCGCCGCGTAGTCTCCGTACAGCGTAGAGCCTGTGCGCGAGAGCTGTTTTATCGCCTCGATCGTGAATTTAACGTCCGCCGCGGTCAGTTCCTCTCCGTCGTGCCACTTTACGCCCTTCTTCAGCTTTATAGTGCACGAAGTGCCGCTCTCGTCGAATTCGCAGGAGTTCGCGAGAACCGGCTGCGGAACCATCCTGTCGTCCGCGGCGAAAAGTGGCTCGTATACGAGCTTTGAAATGTAATAAGTATCCTCGTCCGCCGAAACGAGCGGATTCAGCGACCTCACCTTTTCCATCGGCAGGTATACGACGTCCGAATAGACATACTCGGTCTCGGAATCGCCCGAAGGCTGGAATATGTCGGCCGGCGCTCCGCACGAAGTCAGCGCGAGCAGAGACGCTAGTATTAAGCTTACAGCAGCTGATTGTTTTCTCATGATTCGGTTTCCAGCACGTCCAGCAGTTCGTCGACCTGCGCGTAAAGACTCTCGAGCGTCGTCGAATTGTCGATGAGGCAGTCAGAACGTTTCTTTTTCTCATCGTCCGGCATCTGGCTCGCGAAGCGCTCCAGCACTTCGGCTTCTGTGAATCCGTCGCGGATCATGATCCTGCGGATCCTTACATCGTCGTCCGCGACAACGAGCCACACGCTGTCGCACATCGTTTCCATTCCCGTTTCAAACAAAAGGGGCGCGTCGAAGAATACGGCCTTCTCCCCCGCTCTTTCGGCCTCGTCCGCGCGGTCGAGCATAGCCGATATTATGGCTCCGTGCATGATGCCGTTCATCTTCTTCATCGCTGCTTCGTCAGTAAAGACGATATCCGCGAGCGCCTTGCGCTTCAGGGAGCCGTCATCGTCGATTATGCCGCTCCCGAACGCGCTTTCCAGCTCCGCGAGCACGGGTGAACCCGGCTCAACTACCTCGCGCGCGATCCTGTCGGCGTCGATTATAGTGTACCCTCTGGAAGATATGTAGTTCGAGACCGTCGATTTGCCCGTTCCGATCCCGCCTGTAAGCCCTATCCTTCTCATTTCAGTTCGTACCAGTTTTCACCCGATTCCATGCCGACCGCCAGTCTTACTCTGAGCGGCACGGCGTTTTCCATCTTATCTCTCAGCAGCGCGTTGACCGCGTCCGCCTCGTCCCTGTATGTTTCAATGATCAGCTCGTCGTGTACCTGAAGTATGAGCCGCGACCTGAATCCGCCGGCGTTCAGCGCCGCGTATACGTCGTTCATCGCGATCTTGATTATATCCGCCGCGGAGCCCTGTATAGGAGTGTTCATGGCGAGTCTTTCGCCGAGCTGACGCACCATATACGCCGAAGCCGAGATCTCCGGGATCGAGCGCCTGCGGCCCGTCATCGTCCGCACGTAGCCGTTTTCCCTGCAGAAGCGGATCTGCTCGTCCATGAACGCCTTCACGTCCGCGTACTTCTCGAAATAGTCGTTGATGTATTTCTCCGCCTCGCGCCTCGTAATATTGAGCTCTCCCGAAAGGCCGAAGCCGCTCATGCCGTAGATAACGCCGAAATTGACCGCTTTGGCGTTGCTCCTCATGATCGGCGTGACCTCCTCCTCGGGCACGCCGAAAACGCGCGCCGCGGTGATCCTGTGTATATCGTCGCCCTTGCCGAAAGCCTCGATAAGGTTCGCGTCGTCCGCCATGTGCGCGAGCACTCTGAGCTCGATCTGCGAATAGTCCGCGCCGACGAGCATCCTGTCCGCACCGCCCGGTATGAACGCCTTTCTGATAGTGCGCCCGAGTTCCTGCCGCACCGGGATGTTCTGCAGATTCGGTTCCACGCAGCTTATCCTGCCGGTCTGGGTCACCGTCTGCATGAAATGCGCGTGGATCCTTCCGTCCCTGTTGATCAGCGGGATCAGCCCGTCGATATAAGTGCCGCGGAGCTTTGTAAGCATTCGGTATTCGAGCACCAGCCCCACGATCGGGTTTTCGTCCCTGATCTTCTCCAGAACTTCGGCGTTCGTCGAATAACCGCGCTTCGTTTTCTTGCCGGACGAAAGTCCGAGTTTTTCAAAAAGAATCGTTCCGAGCTGCACCGGCGAGTTTATATTGAATTCCTCGCCGGCCAGAGCGTATATCTCACCTGTCAGTTCGTCTATGCGCGCGTTCAGGACCTTCCCGACCTCGTCGAGCTCGTTTCTGTTCACGCTGAAGCCTTCGTATTCCATCGACGCGAGCACTTCGATCAGCGGAAGCTCTATGTCGGTGTAGACTCCGGTGAGTTCCTGCGCGTCGACGATCTTCTCCTGAGCCGCTTTGACGTTCAGTATGACCGCGAATCTCTTCGCCGCGTATTCGGCGTACGCCGCGGAATTGTCGCTGAAGAGGTCGATCTGAGCGCCGTCCGCGAGGCACTCCTCCTGCTTCGGAAGATGCTCGTGCAGATATTCGAGCGCGAGCGTTTCGATGTCGTATGTGCTCCTGGACGCGTCGATCACGTACTGGCACACGGCCGTGTCCCATGCGGCGTCGAATATCCTGCCGCCTTCGCCCGGAGCCGTAAGCCCGTTCGCCATAAGCGCGTAGAGGTCTGTCTTGAGGTCATGGCCGATAAGGCGCGGCCTCGCGCTGCCGAGCGCTTCGAAAAACGCGCTTCTTGCGCTGTCCGGCGCCGATTCGGAAATATAATACAGCGTATTGCCCGCGAGGAAAGCGATACCCGAAATATGCGGCGTATCCCTGTGATTCCCGTCCGAGAATACCTTCAAAGCGATGCTTCCTGCCGAGCGCACGGCTTCGGCCATCGCGTCCACTTCCCTGCCGGAAGAATCAGCTGTCAGTACGACAGTGTCGAAATCCGACGCGCTTAAGCGCTTGTCGGGCGCGTATGAATCCGCGGCCACAGTCTTGCTGCCCGCGGCTGTCGCGGCCGTGTTGTCAGCCTTCCCGCCCTTTCCGGATACGGCTTCTCCTGCCGGTTTTGCCGGGGCACCGTTCGTTTTCGGCGCCTTCAGCTTCTTCAGAAAGCTGTTGAACTCGAGCTTCGTGTAGACGTTTATGAGCTCGTCGTAATCCGGCTCGGAAACGCGCGTCTCTTCGATCTCAAACTCGATCGGAGCGTCAGTGTTTATAGTCGCCAGTCGCTTGCTCATCATCGCGAGCTGCGCGTTCTCCTCTATCTTCTCCTTAAGCTTCGGAGACGATACCGAATCTGCGTTCTCAATAAGCGATTCGACGCTTCCGAATTCGTGCAGGAGCTTCAGAGCCGTCTTCTCGCCGACTCCCGGTATGCCCGGGATATTATCGGACTGGTCGCCCATGAGCCCCTTAAGATCTATGAACTGCTCCGGAGTGAGGCCGTATCTGTCCATCATGACGGACTCGTCGTACATCTCGAACTCCGAAATGCCTTTTTTCGTTATCAGAACGTTGGTTTTGCCTGAAGCGAGCTGCAGCGCGTCCCTGTCACCCGTTATTATAAGCGGCTCGAGACCCGCCTCCTCCGACTTCCTGGCGATCGTGCCGATGAGATCGTCCGCCTCGTAGCCGTCCGTCTCGTACATCTTTATCCGCATCGCCGCGAGCACTTCCTTGAGCAGCGGCATCTGCATCGCCAGCTCGGGCGGCATGCCCTTTCTGCCCGCCTTGTATTCCGCGTACGCCAGATGTCTGAACGTCGGAGCCTTCCTGTCGAAGGTGACGGCGATGTACGCCGGCTCGTAGTCCTTTTCGATCTTGGCGAGCATGTTCAAAAAACCGTACACGCCCTGCGTGTACAGTCCTTCTTTCGTTATCATCGGCCTCTGCATAGCGTAGTAGGCCCTGTTTATGAGGCTGTTTCCGTCAATAATGACGATCCTGTTATCCATGGTCACCTCTTGAGCCCGAAGGCGGATCTTATCCCGTAGGCGTCCCTTGCGCTGAGGACCGCGTCGTTTATCGCGCGCCCCATCACTTCCGCGGCGAGCGTTCCGAGCGCGTCGGCGTTGACTTCGACTTCGCCCCGGCTCATAAGAAATATAGTGTCGCCGTCGGCGGAAGTGTGCACCGGCGAAATCGTTCTCGCGTAGCCGTCATGGGCCATCTGCGCGAGCTTGTTCGCCTGGTCCTTAGTCAGTTTCGCGTTCGTAATGACGCATCCTATCGTAGTGTTTCCCGTGAATACGTTGCGCTTTACGCAGAGATCCTCGTACATCGCGGCGACGGTGTCACCGAAGCCGTTTCCGTCGGCAGCGAGCATTCCGGCCAGCTTTTCGCCGGTATCGTAGTCGAATACGTCGCCGAGCGAGTTTACGGCCACTACGGCGCCGCACATGAGCTCGCCCGCGGCGACAGCGTACGCGCCGAGACCGCTCTTCATCATGCGCTCCGCGCCGGCGTACTTGCCGACCGTTGCTCCCGTTCCCGCTCCGTAATTGCCGCGGCGGAAAAGCGATCTGTCCTCGGAGTTAACGCACGCTTCGAATCCCATGGCGCTGTCAGGACGCACCTTCGGATCGCCTATCGGAAGGTCGAAGAGCGACGCCCCGCAAACGAGCGGCACCACTCCGTAGGAAGTGTCGAATCCTATGCCCTTTTCGTCGAGATATCTCATTGCGCCGTCCGAAACCGAAAGCCCGAAAGCGCTTCCGCCCGAAAGCATTACGCAGTGTATGGTCTGAGCCAGATTCACCGGCTTCAGAAGCTCGGTCTCTCTCGTCGCCGGACCGCCTCCGCGCACGTCGACGCCCGATACGGCGCCCCCGTCGCAGATCACCGCGGTGCAGCCCGTACCGCCCTCTTCGCTCCCGGCGTTTCCGATCCTGAATCCGGGTATGTCGGTAATATCGATCTTCTTCAGTTCCATATCCAGTCTCCTCCGCGTCTGTCCCCGGCCGCGCGTCGGCGCGCCCGATAAACGCGGGCAAAAAATAAATTATCCCGAGATGCCGTCAAGAAAGTAATTCACGCCCTATCTCTGATAGGGTGGGTGCCGCATTCCTGCTTCTGCCTTCCACTGATCTTATGAGGCCTGACATCCACACGGAAAATATGGCTCCCGATGTAAAAGTGTAGGTTGAATTATCTGTTCTTTAACGCACATTCCAGGATAATCGTAAAAATCGATGTCTACGCGTCCCTCTCGCGATCAGACCGCTCAGCGGTTTATTCCTCTTCGAGATCTATCGTGCAGTTATGGTATACGTTCTGTATGTCGTCGTTGTCTTCCAGCATGCCGATCATCTTTTTCAGCATCTTTATGTCGGACTCGTTCGTCGGAGTCGCTTCGACCGACGGTACGTACTCGACTTCCGCCGAAACGAACTCGTATCCGGCGTCCTTGAGGCCCTGATATACGTCAGTGAACGCTTCAGGCGACGTCAGCACTTCGAAGCTGTCGTCGTAAGTGATCAGGTCGTCGTCCATACCCGCGTTGAGCGCGTCCTCCATGACCTTGTCCTCGGTGAGGTCGTCCGTCTTTTCGATGATGATAACGCCCTTCTTCGCGAACATGTACGATACGCATCCCGGAGCTCCGAGATTTCCGCCGAACTTGTCGAAAGTCGAACGAACGGCCGCCGTAGTCCTGTTCTTGTTATCGGTAAGAGCCTCAACTATGACAGCTACGCCGCTTGCGCCGTAACCCTCGAAATTGAGTTCCTCATAAGTTTCGCCCGCAAGTTCTCCGGTACCCTTCTGTATAGCCCTCTTGATATTATCATTAGGCATATTGATGCTCTTGGCCTTTTCGATAGCCATCTTAAGCGAAGCGTTGTATTCGGGATCTCCGCCGTTCTTGGCCGCTATCGTAATGACCTTGGCGTACTTGGTAAATACAGCTGCTCTCTTGGAATCCTGTGCCGCTTTACGGCCTGCGATGGTTCCGTGTCTTCCCATGGAGACACCTCCTAACGTGTCTAAAGTATTACAGCATTATTTTACAATACGTCCGCCCCGATTTCAACGCTTTTATGAGCTTTTTTGCGCCCCTCTCGATTGACTGACCGCCTGCCCGAGTGTATACTTTGTTTATATTAAATCCACAGCGAAATCTGTTCTGACCGATAATACGAAAGGTGTGTATTCCCATGATTTATCCGATCGAGGTGGCCGGCCTTCACAGGGACCTTCCGCTCTGCAGACTTACAGACGATCTCTATATCGCGGCGTTCATCTGCTTCGGCGACGCGGAGCTGACGGTGGCGTGCGCCAGAGAGATACTTGCTCTCGTTCCGGCAGACAGCTACGACTACATGTTCACGGACGAAGCCAAGAGCATTCCGATCATCCACGAAATGGCTCGCCAGGCCGGCGCTGAAAAGTATTTCATCGCGCGCAAGGGACGCAAGAACTACATGCCCGATCCGATCCACGTCGACGACCGTTCCATCACTACTGAAGGCA
>JAEEGL015887274.1_pt1 | contig 11224 bp, 7 predicted proteins | sample 9134231 | NCBI WGS metagenome assembly JAEEGL01 (sample SAMN16246548, study PRJNA631951) | gut metagenome | biome: gut microbiome; feature: rumen; material: fiber-attached | host: Bos | place: Iran: Karaj | collected 2018-10
CCGGGAGAGCATCCTGGTCCTGGAAGAAGGGGAGGAAGCGGAGCGGGCGGAAGGCGCCGGCTGCGGCGGGCGGCGCCTGCTTGAGATCGCGGAGCAGATGCGCGGCGACGTCCTGTCCCGAAGGGCGGGACCCTAACGGAAAAAACCGCGACACAATCGAAAAAGGGAGGTATCGGACCATGAGCGGAAAGTGCGAAGACTGCGCGTTCTCTGGATGGTGTGAAAAACGTGAGAACCATGAGAATGGGGAAGCCTGTGATGAGTTTGAGGATGTGGATCAGCCCATTTCCTATACAGGCATTCCTGAAGAACTCTACTATAAGATCTATCTGAGAGATGATGAGGGCAACTGGAACGGGAAGTTCTATGTGGATCTGGATCTTCTCGACCAGCTGAATCAGGATCAGATCTGTGAAGTCAGGCTGGACATCGACAGGTGCGTCGATGATCTCCTGTATGGAGGCAGCATCGACAACTGCCCTGAGTTTGCCTACAACTACAAGCTCTGCCACAACATCATCAACACCTATTACCGCGTGAAGTATCAGGATTCTCCTGTCTGGAACAGGTGGTTCTATAACTGATGACCCGTTTGAATACTTGAGATTTGGAGGATAGAAACATGTTTATCATCGAAGATGGCATCCTTAAGAGATACTATCCGTCTGTGAGGGGAGAGAAGACCGTCGTCATCCCCGAGGGCGTCCGCGTCATCGGCGGGGTGATCCCCGAGGCCGACCTGGCGGCCGGGAGAGCCTATACCGACGACGACCCCCTCTTCTATCAGGCGTTCAGGAACAATCGGGACGTGGAGAACGTTTTCATCCCCAACTCCGTGGTGGAGATCGGCGCGAAATCCTTCGAGGGATGCGGCAATCTCAAAAGGGTGCACATCCCCCGCGGGGTCAGGCGGATCGCGGAGTTCTTCCACACCCATCTGGAAGCCGTCCTGTACGACGGCACCAGGGAAGAGTTCGCCAGACTGGCGGAGCCCGGCTGGTGCAGGAGCTGTAAAGTCGTGCACTGCATCGACGGCGACCTCACCGGAGAAGCCGCTCTGCCGCCCGGCATCCCGGAATGGGAGAGATGACCGGCTGTATACCGCAAAATGAGTTGCCGGCGATCGCTCTCCGCAGTCAGCCGGTATAGTATAATGAACGTGGCCGGCGGAGGCCGGCCACGCGCAGGAGGATAAAAAATGGAACTGCTTCTTTTCAACGGCCACCATGTCGTCCGCATCGACGGAAACAATTACGTCGTGGACACCGGATCACCCGTAACGTTCAACTATCTGGGACTCGATGCTCTCGAGATCGACGGGGAACGCTATCCGTTCCGGAATGACGTCGAACCGCCCTGTTCCAGGGCTCAGCTGTACTGGCTCACCGGGAGGCGGATGGCCGGGATCATCGGCCTGGACGTCATCCGCAGGACCGGGCTCACCATCGACCTGGAAAACGGGACGCTGGACTTTGCGGTCCCGGAAGAAGAGGCGGACGGACCCTGCGCCGTTCTTCCGTTCAGCTTTTCCGCAGGCCAGACCATCGTGACGGACGCCGTGTCTCTCGGCTGCGGCGCCGGCGAACGCGTGCTGCGCAACGTCATCATCGACACCGGAGCCACCGTATCCTACGTTTCGGAAGGATGCGCCGGCTGTCTGGAAGCGACGGGGGAACTGCTCGAAGACTACAGTCCGATGCTCGGGCAGCATATCTCCGGCCATTACCTTAAGGGAGAAGTCCTCCTTCCCGCGGACGGCGGGAAGCGTTCCCGCCGCGTGAAGCTGGGGATCATGCCGGAAATGCTCGAAAAGGCGATCGGGATGCAGCTGGGATGCTGCGACGCGGTCCTCGGCATCTCCGCCCTGACCGACAGGCGCATCGTCTTCGATTTCAACAGGATGGAGATCCTGACATCTCTGTGAGATACCGTTCCGGCGGATCCGCCGGTCCGGCATACGAGAAGGGAAAAGGGAGAAGGCATGGAAGCGTTACGTGAAAAGATCATACTCGCACCGGGAGCGAACGGGAGCGAACTGCTCCGGTCGCTGGCCCGGTTCGGCGTGAACACGCTGGGGGTCAGGATCGTCGGTCCGGTGGAACTGGCGAGGATCGCCCTCATGAGGAGCGGCATCAGCACAACCGAACGGTTCCTCCCCGCGAGGAAGGAACCTCCGGTCATATTCTCCTTCATCCGGGACATCTCCTATTTCGGGTCCGCGTCCTACAAGGACGCGGAATACCTTGCCGCGGCCCTGACCACGGCGAGGAAGCTAATCCCGGAGAACGAGGACACGGAACTTCCGGTGAGGCTGAAAAAGGGAGAGTTCCAGGATAAGAACGCGGCCCTCATCGAAGCCTACCGAAGATACATGGACGCCCTGAAAAAAGAGGGGTTTGCGGACGGTATCTCTCTCATCCGGAAAGCCATCGCTGAGGCCAAACCCATCGACGCTGACTTCTGCACCCTCAGGGAGTTCCCCCTCACGCCTCTGGACGAGGCGCTACTGAACAGGGTGTCCGGCGGCAAATATGACAAGACGAACCTGCCCGAACGGTATGGGATGGGACGTGAGTCTGTGGATCCGGACAAAACTGAGAAGGCGTATGAATTCGTGAAGGCGTACGGGGCCGTCAACGAAGCCGAGAGCATCCTCGGCTACATCTACCGGGAATCCATCCATTTGGACCAGTGTGTCGTGGCGGTCACGGACGCCGATGCGTACGGCCAGGTCTTCTATGATCTTGCCAAGCGCCATGACATCCCCGTGACTTTTGGGTCGGGCATTAATATCAACAACTCCAATCCCGCGGAGCTGGCAAAGCTCCTGCTGGAATGGAACACGACGGGATACAACGGCGTGGACGCCCTGAGGAAAGTCTTGACCAGCGCCGCATTCGACCGTTCCAAACTGGAGAAGACTCTGGGGACCAAACTAAAGCATTCCATCTTCGAGCAGGTGGTAAAGATGGCGGGTTACCTGAGGCTCTCCTTTGACCGCGACTCTAATACGAAAAAGCTGGACGCCGTGAGGAATGCCGGGAAGGACATCCTCAGGAAAACGGAATGGGAGGACGAAAACGAGACTTTCGGCCTGGTGGAGAAACTGGCGAAGGTGCTGGAAAAGGGATACGAGGGCATCCTGAAAGAATACTGCTATGGCACGGACGAGAAGATCAACCAGTCAGCTCTCAGCGTCATCACGGAGGGGATCGGGTCCCTGAAGGACGCGGCCGTTGCTCCGGAAGAGATCCTGCCTGAACTGCTGAACAAGACGGTAAGTTCGGAGAACAGCAGGGAAGGGGCGCTCCACGTCTGCACCATCCGCGGCGCGCTGTCCGCGATGAGGGACAATCTGTTCGTATGCGGCCTCTGTTCCGACAGTTTCCCCGGGAAGCCATCGGAGGATCACCTACTGCTAGACAGCGACCTCGAACAGCTGGACGGCGAAAAAGGTATCACCTCAACGAAGCGCGTGCTGGCAAACAGGGACTCTCTGGCGCAGCTGCTGGAGACGGCTTCCGCCGTCGGGGCTAACGTGCATCTTTCCTATCCGGATTTCGACCTGGCCGGGATCAAGGAACAGAATCCTTCCTCCTATCTCCTGGATTTGTACGAGAAAGCGTACCCCGGCGAAGAGCAGGAGGCCCATTTTGCCAGGGCTGAGTACTTTGGCTCTTCTTTGTCTCCCACGGACGCTGTGGGCGCGAAGATCGCGGGAGGCACGGAGATCCCCGCATCCCCTGACGCGCAGACGCTGCCGGAGGCGAGGGATCTGCTGGATAAGAACTGGTCCCCCACGGCCCTGGAACTGTTCTTCCAGTGCCCAAGGCACTTCTATCTCAGGTATATCGCCAAGATCCGGGAGCAAGAGGAGGACGATCCGTTCACCGTGATCTCCGCCGCGGACGAAGGGACACTGGTCCATGAGGTGATGGAACAGACGGCGAACAAGACCATGTCCGACACTGAGTTCTTGGACCTGGCGTCCGAGGCATTTGATGACTTTCTCGTCCGCCGGCCTCCCATGCACCCGGAGGAAGCGGATAAGAAGAAGCGGCATTTCCTCGATATGATGAAGAACGCCTTCAAAACGAATTCCAAGAACAGGGTGGTCAGCGCGGAAGAGGATTACCGGCACAGATATCCCGACGACGATGGCGGCTTTATGTGGATCAAGGGAAAGCCGGACCGGGTGGAGGAGACCGCGGAGCGGGATGAGGCAGGGAACGTAACGTATCTGGTGGCGGACTACAAGACCAAGAGAAGAACGGACCACAAGCCGAACGACATCAATACCTGCCTGCAGGTGGTGCTGTACTCCTGGCTCTGTAAGCAGGAAGGCATGAACGTGACCAAGGCGGAGTACAGATACCTCCGGCTCGGGAAGACGGTTTCCTGCGTCATAGATCCGGGGATACTTGGAGAGCTGGGCAAAAAGCTGATCGAATTCAAGCATGCCATGGAAACGAACGAATTCCCCAGGGACAAGGGAAATGACAATGAGAACTGCAGATACTGCAAGTTCAAGGACATTTGCGACTGGGACGGGGAGGAGGTGAGCGAAGATGACGACTGACGCGGAACGCGACACCGATGCCAGACAGAAGATTCGCAACGACGTGAAGAGCAACTATTTCGTGGAAGCAGGCGCCGGTTCCGGAAAGACGACGGTACTGGTGGACCGCATGGTGAAGATGGTAGAGAGCGGCATCGACATCAGCAAGATCTGCGCCATCACGTTCACGAAGGCTGCCGCCGCCGAGTTCTACGGCAGGTTCAGGAAGAAGCTTACCGAGTCTGACGAAGACGCGGCAAAAGAGGCGCTGAAGTACATCGACCTGTGTTTCATGGGTACCATCGACGCCTTCTGCAACATGCTGCTCTCGGAGCATCCGGCGAAGGCCCGCATCCCCTCCAATGCCTCCGTCATCAGCAAGGAGGAGTTGGAGACGCTCTGCGCCAGGGAACTGTCCAACATCCGCCGCGGACTCTATGAAAAAGAATGCCCCGGCCTGAAAGACCAGTGCGAACGGTTCCTGTCCGCTTACTGGAACGGCAGGGACATCTTCACCGAGATCATGCCCCGGCTGATGGAGACCAGGAACGCCAGGCTGAACGTTCCCGCACCGATGGATCAGAGCGTGGAAGTGACCTACGCCAAACGCATCGCGAACATCCGGGAACTTCTGAAGAAGATCAACGATTGCGCGGGATCCGTATTGGACGTTGAAACCAAGAATGCGCAAAAAGCTGCGGATGCCCTGAGCGACGGCATCCGCCATATCGAAAGCAACTGGGACGAGAACATCAGTGACGTGGTGAACGTGCTGAAAAAGATCCAGGACCTGAGAGTTAAGGCAGGGTACGACGTGGACAAACTCGGCCTGTTCTTCTGGGAAGTCTTCGACGAGCATTACGGCAAAAATGGCGCTCTCGACTATTATAAGGTCAAGAAGAACGGAGACCCACTTCTCGCGGATGCCCTGAACACCGCGCGCTATCCCTTGGCCTTAGGATTCATGTCCCGGTGCGTGGGACCTATCTGCGAAGCTCTGAGGAACGAGGGGAAACTCACCTACGCGGACTACCTCCTGTACCTGAGGGACATGCTGAAGGAAGACGCCGGCAAGGGCGGCGCCCTGATCCGGCACATCTCCGATAGACACAGCTATTTCCTGGTGGACGAGTTCCAGGATACCAACCCGGTGCAGGCGGAGATCTGCTTCTATCTCTGCGCCAAGGAACCGAAACCGGACTGGAAGGAGTGCGTTCCCAGACCGGGATCCCTGTTCATCGTGGGAGACCCCAAGCAGTCCATCTATCGGTTCCGCAACGCCGACGTGGCTTCCTTCATCCAGGTCAGGGAACTGTTCCGAAAACAGGCCGGAGAGGTACTGGTCCTCAGCAGGAATTACCGGTCCACCGGGAAACTGTGCCGGTGGTTCAACAGCGTCTTCACCAACCTTCTTCCTGTGGACACGGAGGACCAGAGCCGTTTCGAGCCGATCCCGACGGACGAGAAGAAGGACGACGTAAACGCGCTGACCGGGATTTACAGGTACTGCGTCAAAAACAAGAAGTCGTTCAAGGACAGCGAAGATCCCGACATAGTGGCCGGGATTATCCGGGGGCTTGTGGGAAAAGACCGCTTCACCATCCAGGCGGACAAGGATGAGACCAGGCAGCTCAGGTATGAGGATTTCATGGTCATCACCCCGGGGAAGGGGCACATGTCCTACTACGCCAGGCGCTTCTCGGAATACGGGATCCCCTTCATGATCGAAGGAAAGCTGGAGTTCGACAAGTGTCCCGCGCTGGTGCTGGTCTCCAGGGTCATGTCCGCCGTGGCGGACAGGCGGGACGGGAAGGCTGGCTTCGTCCTGGAGAGGATCAGCGGCTGCGCCGTCCCGGACGACAGGATGAAGGAATACGTTAAGAAGGCGGGGAGTCTCAGTCCCGCGGCCCTGTTCTCCCTCATCCTCGATGGGGAACGTGCCTTCGCCAAAGCCGGATCGGAAAACGCGGAGTATGCATACTACGCGCTGGAGCTTCTGCGGCAGGCGGAGACAGACGGTGCGATCTCTTCCGTAAGGGAAGGCGCGGAGTATCTGGACCGGCTGATCCATGAGGAAACCGAACAGGAGCGCTGCATACAGCTCGTTCGGAATCCGGAACGGGTCCATCTGGCCAACCTGCACAAGGTGAAGGGACTGGAAGCTCCGGTGGTCATCCTGGTGGATCCGAAACAGAAGACGCACGGGCCGAAGTTCCGCGTCGATTACGGCGGGAAGGAGCCTCAGAGCTACGTGCTCAAACTGGACGATTCCTCCTATGTCGCCGCCGCGTATACCAAAGAGTACGGTATGGAAGAGAAGGCCCTTGATGCTGAGAAAATAAGGCTTCTGTATGTGGCGGTTACAAGGGCGAAGAATGTCCTGATCGTCGGATTATCGAAGGACAGCAAAAACGAGTTCCTGAAGAGCAATCCCTGGTACGTCCTGAATGATTACATCAGTGACGACGTTATCTCCATCGTTCAGCGGGCGGATCCCCCGGTCCGGGTGGATACGGCCGTGGATGCGGAGAAACTATACGATCAGGGCGAAAGTGCGTCCGTACTGAACAACAAAGCGCCGCAGGACGCGACCTACCACATCTCCAAGCCCAGCAGTCTGAAAGGCATCAGCGAGTCCGAAGGAGACGAGGAGGCGCTGAAGGCTGCGCATGAAACGAAGGTGGAGGATCCGGCTCTCGTCGGCTCTATGGTCCACCGGATCATGGAGGCGCTGGTCTCTTCCAAAGGTGCGGCTGATGACAGTGACGGGCTGGTGAGCGAGACACTCAGCGAGTTCGACGACGGCGGGAACGATCTTGACCAAAAGTACCGTCATATGCTGGAGACGGTGGTCGAAACCGTGATGAACGGGGGATACGAACAGGACAACGGCGCACCCAAGAATATTCTCGGGGAGCTGCTGTCTGCGGAGACCGTCTTCTGCGAGTTACCGTTCTGCTATTCCGAGGATAAAAAGCAGATCTGGCACGGCGTGATCGACGTTGTCTACAGGAAAGACGGGAAGTGGCACATTGTGGACTACAAGACGAACGCCGACCCGAACGGCCTTGATAAAAAGTACCAGGAGCAGCTGAAGGCATACAAGGACGCGTTCAGCGCTAAGATGGGGGAGGAAGCCGACGCGCTGATCTACCACATCGACCTGACGGAATGAGGCTGCTTGGAGAGACTGAGACCGTTATCGATTTTTGGAGGGAATAGAATGACCAAACTGCAGTTCTGCTATTTCATGGATTATGAAGACGGTAAGATGGCGAGAGTGGAGACAACGGGGGAGTACGAGGTCCCGTTCAACGTGTTCGTAGACAACGCCGACCAGTTTGAAGATGCCGCGGAAGGGATCTGCTTTCTGATGGACATCAACGGCGTGGGCTCCGACATCCGTTTCTTCCGTGACGAAGAAGAGTTTAAGGCGTCAGGTAGCAACTTCGCTGTTCCGTCCATGGTCCCGATGGGCACATTCCCCGCGAATGCTGATGAAGAAGGCTTCCAGGAGAGCCCCCATATCCTTTTTGCCGGCATCGTGAAGGATTTCGCGTGGAACCTCGGAGCAGGCGAAAGAGAGCCCAATCTCGGCATGGAAATTGAGACGCTCGACATGACGGTCAACCTGTACATGAGGTATGACGGTCCCGTGGAGAAGGGGTATGTCGTGTATGGCTCCGCTTGGATATACGGCAATCTGGAGCCGCTGGACACCTGAGTTAGCCGTCGAGCTAAGAAATCGGGCAGATTGTATCGGCACGTCTGTATACAACTGCCCATGCCGAACACCCGGACTCATCTCTGAGCCCTGGTGCCACTTCACCTTTCAGAATGCGATAACCAGTACCATACGATTTCCCGCACTTTACTCACAAAGAGAGGAACACCGCCTTTAATCGGCGACGATTAAGGGCGGTGTTTCGTTGTCTTGAGTGCGTCTGGAAATCACTTAGGATAACTTGACGCCACCAGAGACTACTTTTGCTTCAAGTTGAAACCCTCCTCGGTATCCACTTCTTTTCCAGACTCAACCAACCAATTCATCATGATAATGGTTTCTATACCATGAATAGAGGACTCTCTCATCGTAATTCCAATGATCTGTCACCCCGTGCCCTTCATCATAATTGGATCGGATGGGTGTGCGAAGGAGGAGCCTTTGCGAGCTCCTCTACTCTAAGGGTATTTGGTGCAATATGGGGTTCGATTGTTCGCTTAAATAGTGCGGAAAAGGATGGCCTATACTTGGGCAATCAAATCCCATTCCTTGATGTCATCCCCAAGTGGTTTCGGCCAGCCAGCTGCCTGACTTGATGAAGTGAGCGTTATTGCGTCAACATCCGGAAAAAACACCCGTAGCAAATCCCTTGCCTTTTTGCCCATTGCAAAAGATCTTTGAAAACTCAAGTTTGCCTATCTCGTTAGGCACTGCGTTTTTAATGTCTTTGTCAAGAGAACCATCTCTGTCGCACTCTTTGATGACGTCCCAAAGAGAGATGCCATGCTTGATCAGGAACTCTTTCTGCTTGTTGATGCCAACAGGGACATCTTCGTTGAATGCCTTTGCCAACAAATCCCAAAACCTATTGCGTGGATCTTGATAGTAAAAACTCGAATTGAGTGACGAGACACCTGGCGCAGTTCCGAGGATCAGTATCTTTTTCTCTCTGCTCTCATCAAACGCTTTTTTGGATCCTGTATGCTCCGTACCGTCGGTACGATGGACACAGAGGGTTGTTTTAATGCTGTCAGGTACTTTGACGGCATTCCACTGGGATGCGGTTCCGGTATAGATGATATGTATCGGATGATGTGGCTCTCCATCAAAAGCATTCTTTGTAATCGAGGTCACTGAATCCGGAATCAGAATCACGGCGCCGTCAGGGAGAGGGTTCTGCGATTTGCGGACCTGCTTCCTGCCGAAGGGAACGTAACGTATGCCTCCAGGAAACGAACCGATCAAACCATCAAGATGCTTACGGATTTTGTCGAGCTCATCTAGTTGGGCTTGTACTGTTTTCCTGTAGTCCTCTTTTAAACCAGAGATTCCCTCTTTATAGTCAGAATAATGAGTGATTTTCCATACAAGATACTCTTCGCCCAAATGCTTTTTAAGATGCTTCTCGGCCTCTCCACCGACGGCGATGAGTACCGGCTTACGGCTCGGACTCACTTGAGCGAGTTCATCTTTCAGTTTTTGGATGTCCATCTCAACATTTGCACTGTTTTTTGCATATTCCCTTGCCACGACAGAACTGTCCGTTTCCCGAAGGCCCTTAAAAAGGTCAGTGATGTATGCTCCCTCATATGATGTTTCCTTAAGAGCATGGCATAACTTGAAGTCTTTTTGGTTCGAGTCGGCGGAATGGAAGTTGCCAAAAGGTTGTCCTACGGTTGGATCACCATCACGCTCAGCAGGGTTCAATGCCACAAACACCACATCGCTGTGAAGTTTATCCCAGGTGTCTGACTCATTGAAAAGGGTAAGGTCGCATATGCCAGCCCTGTCACAGCCGCGCCAGATGGCGAAGCTGCCGTCATGCACATAGGGGGAATTCTTAATGATCTCAAACTCTTGTTGTGTCATGAATATACTCCTCAACGAATGCCTGCTTCGTCGCCCTCCAGGTATTCCCGAACTGTTTCGAGAGTTCCCTGCGGTGCTCCAGTTGCTCCCGCATGGAAGGGGAGCACTCGGGCCGGGGATCGGCAGTGTCCAACTGACCAGTCATCGTTTTGCTTGCACATTTTCGTGGAAAACTCAAAAACCAGCAAATAGTAATGCGGCCGTTACCCATTATATACTCACTGACAAAGAAACCACCATAATACCGCGAAAGCGACGAAGAATGGCGGTTTTACGCGGCTTTGGAGCGCACTTGAAAGCCACTTAAGACCATCGGCGGGAGAGAACTCGAGTTGGAAATCTATCTGCACAGGAGGTGGGTGAGCCTAGAGGGATATCCAGTGAATCGGGAGAATCATTAAGCGAAAACGTGGACATAGTTAACTGTGGTGACTATAATTTAGAAACAATATGGGTTCGGCTTCATCTACGGGTTTTGTGGTGAAGAGGAGAACAATAATCTCAGTATTATTAATCCACTCAAAGCGCTCGAGCAGAAAGGAGATTCCATGGACAGGTTTTCGCCTGAGGTGATTAAGCAACTAGGTGTTTATGTGTATCGTCTCATCGATCCGAGAGACGGACAAACGTTTTATGTGGGGAAGGGGAAAGGTAATAGGGTTTTTGCCCATGTTCGTGGTGCTCTCAAATTCTACGAAGGAGAGTCATACTTGGACAAAAATGAAGATCCAAGATTTTTAAAAATCCAGCAGATTCAGGACATCCACAATTCTGGCCTCGAGGTCATTCATGTTATTCAGCGTTACGGATTGACTAACAAAGAGGCGCTGGAAGTCGAAGCTGCACTTATAGACGCATACGGACAGTTGACAAATATCCAGGGCGGTTACGACCCTGAGCGCGGCGTGAATAATGCCGAGGCCATTCAGCGCAAATTGGGTGCGAAGGAATATGATGAGCCAAGTTTCAATTACATAATCATTAAGATCAGTCAAGAGTTCTTAAATCAAAGATATGGGAGCATTTATGAGACCGCTCGTAGTGCATGGGATGTTAACATCGGCAGAGCAAGG
>JAEEGL016156637.1_pt1 | contig 11224 bp, 9 predicted proteins | sample 9134231 | NCBI WGS metagenome assembly JAEEGL01 (sample SAMN16246548, study PRJNA631951) | gut metagenome | biome: gut microbiome; feature: rumen; material: fiber-attached | host: Bos | place: Iran: Karaj | collected 2018-10
CTTCTGGAACATATATTTCGGCGCGATATCCAGGCTGAACCGGTAAACTTTTTGCTCGAAAACCGTCTCCGGCCTGCCCTTAACCTCGCTTACGTACTGCTTCGTCGCGGTACCGTTCAGCGTAAACTGCGCATAAGCAGCCTCGTCCGCGAGCACCTCGTCCGGGAGGGCAACGTAAATATTTAGCGCGATCTGGGATTTCAACGTCGTTGACGCCGAAACGAGCAACGGCCCGTCTGACGCCGTATACGTCGCATCAGCCGCGGAGGGGACAATAAATAAAGAGAATATAAGGAGTATTGACAACAATAACGATATGCTTTTTTTCATCGTGATCTCTCCTTTATCAGATTTTTTCGATGTCCGTGTCGGGCTCGTCAACGGTATTGATATGCCCCGGTTCGGTCGTGTCGGAAGTCGTCACGGTGTCGATCATATCAAGATAAAAAATTTCCATTCCGGCTGCTTGATATTCGCTTTTCATGGTATTCCACCTTTTTTGCTTTATTTTTTGCCTGATCTACCTGGTTTAAAGACAATTATCAGCGTTAGGATTATATATCAATCGGGCTGTTTTTACAACCTCGTTTTTTCCCTTGAATCCGGAGCGATTAAATAGTAAAATTAACTTTGGGAAAAAGGAGGGCGCCGGTATGATCAGGGCAGCTAAAGGTAAAAATAGCGTATCTAAATTCAGGGTGAAGGCAACGTTCTTCGCGCTGGTTACTGTGTGTTGTTTTTTTGTGCTGATGAACGCCGGTGTTTTTGCGAACGACGAGAACGAGACTGAGATCATATGGCTGATCGATACGCCTGTTCCGACGGCAACTGCGGAGGCGACGGCCACTCCTGCCCCTACCTCTACCCCTTCTCCTTCTCCAGATCCGACTAATTCTCCTACAGAGCACGTTACCGCTACAGCCCGGGTTACTGACGTTCCGGCGACAACTACACCTGAACCCACGGAGAATCCGACAGCCGCGATAACCGCGGAAGCAACCGTTGACCCCACGTCAAACCCAATTGCTACAGCTGCCGCGACAATTACGCTCGAGCCGACGGTTCCTCCGACGGCGCAGGAGACCGCTGCCACAGCGACTGAGCAAGCCGACGATCCGACGGCTGAAGTGACCGCTGCCACAGCGGGACCTGCAGATAACGGGAGCACAACTGATCCCGTCCTGCCTACGCTCGCCTCTGCAACTTCCCGCTGCGGTGAAAGCGAAACAAAACAAAAAACGAAATCGTCCACAGGCATAATAATATTGATCGTGACTCTGTCCGTCCTGGCGATCGCCGGGCTGGCAGCACTCATAATGATCCTTAAAAAGAAGAAAAAATGAAAGGCGGCATTGACCCATGACAAAATTAGACGGAACAGCGATACAAAACAGATTGACCGCGCTGGCGGAAAAAGGCATCGAAGACGGACTTTACTGCGGGATCGCAGGCAGGGTGATGCAGAACGGCGAAACGATCGCGGAAGTTATTAAAGGCGTCGCAGACCTTGACACAAAACAACCTGTGACAGGTGACACGATGTTCCGGCTGGCATCGATGACCAAGCCCGTGACCGCCGCGGCAGTTCTGGCCGCCCAGGACCGGGGACTCCTCACCGTTTTCGACGAGGTCAGGAAATATCTTCCGGCATACGGCGAGATGTGGGTCGGACGCAAAGAAACGTTGCCCGACGGGACCGTATCGTACGTCCCCGCCGAAAGGGCGAAAAAGCAGCTCAGGATCCACCACCTTCACAGCCACGTCAACGGCATCGCTTCCGGCGAAGTCGGGAATGCCATCTGGAGCCGCATGAGCAGCGAAGATATGCAGTCTCTTCAGACGATAACAGACTGGATGGGTAAACACCTGCTGCTCGATTTCCAGCCCGACGAAGTCACCGGATACAGCGGAGTAGCAGCGCAGGACGTTGCCGCCAGGATCGTTGAGCTCGTGTCAGGCATGCCGTTTGACGAGTACGTGCAGAAGACGATATTTGACCCGCTGGAGATCCGGGATATCACCTTCAGACCTACTGACGAGCAGTGGGGCCGCATGATGTGCATGTTCTCGAAGGACGAAGAGCACGGGGCTTTCATGGACAAATCGCTGGGCCGCACAACGTTCGAGCGCTTCCCCATCACGTATTTCTCGGGCGGCGCGTCGCTCACCGGCACGCTGAACGCATATTCGAAATTCGCCGAAATGCTAAGAATGGAAGGAACGTACAACGGAGTACGTGTATTGTCCCCCGTCGCGGTTTCAATGATGCGGTCGCCCTGGCCTCTTCCCGGGACTGTCGGTATCGGTCCTGTCGAGACGTGGGGTCTGGGCGTGCGCGTGATCAGAGACGGTCATCCGTGGCTCCCGTCCGGGATCTTCGGCTGGAGCGGCGCGTACGGCACGCATTTCTGGATCGATCCGGTCAATAAAGTTACCGCTGTCATGATGCGTAATTCGCGTATCGATGGCGGCGCCGGTGCCGCGGCAACGCTTCGGTTTGAAAAAGCAGTCTACGGAGCCTGAACCGCCCGCTCCCGCCCACATTTGGAGGTTAATATGAACAGGAACGAAATACGCCCCGATCCCGAGAGATTGACGTCGAAGGCAGACGAGATCTGCCGCCGCGCCGTCAGTGAGCCCAGCTGTTTCGGCATTATTTTCCGCCTGCTGCAGCACGGAAAGCTTGTCGCGGAAGCATCCGCCGGCGTGGAAGATCCCGATACCGGAAAGCCCGTGACCGCCGATACGATGTTCCGCCTGGCGTCAATGACCAAACCGGTCACCGCCGCTGCCGTTCTTGCCGCCTGTGATAGAGGCCTCCTAAGCCTGTACGACCCCGTGTCCAAATACCTCCCCGGCTTTAGCAAACTGTGGCTCGGTAAAAAGGTCATCCGCCCTGACGGGGGCTTCGATTTCGTGCCTGACCGCCCTTGCGAGCAAACGCTCCGGATCCACCACCTCATCACCCACACCAACGGCATCGGCGCCGGAGAGGCGGGATACGAGGTCCAGTGGCGGATACCGCGCAAATACAGGCAATCCCTGGCGGCAGTCTCCGACTACATTCCCGAAAACTTTCCTCTCGATTTTGAGCCCGGGACGATGCTGAGCTACAGCACGACGCTGGGCGGAGATATTGCCGGCAGGGTGATCGAGATCGCGTCCGGTATGGAGTTCGGCGAATTCATCCGGGTCAATCTATTGTCCCCGATCGGCGCTGACGACATTACGTTCGAGCCTTCCGACGAGCAGCGGACAAGGTTTATGCGTATGATCGACCGTGACGCGGCGGGCAATGCTTTTGCGGATGATTCACTCGGCCTTTCCACTTTTGAAAATCTTCCCCTTTCGTACCACAGCGGCGGTGCGTCCCTGGCCGGTTCGATGAACTCTTACACACGTTTCGCGGAAATGCTGCGTTCGGACGGTATTCTGGACGGCGTGCGTGTGCTTTCCACCGCGTCGGCAAGGCTCCTTCACACTCCCTGGATCGCTCCCGGCACTCCCGGGCTTGGCGAGATCGAGACGTGGGGCCTGATGGTGCGGATCGTCAATTCCGGTCATCCCTACCTTCCCGAGGGTGTTTACGGCTGGAGCGGCGCTTACGGCACCTATTTCTGGGTGGATCCGGTCAACGACATGTCGGGTATCATTATGCGTAATTCGCGCTTCGACGGCTGCCAGGATTCCCAGACCGCGCTATGCTTCGAGAAAGCAGTGTATGAGGCGCAGTAACTATATTTTGCAGGATCAAAAAACTTTTTTAACCGGATCAAAAACCTATTGACCCGTTTCGGTGTCTATAGTATAATGTGGAACCGTTGCGCCGCCGCACATTCCGTTGCGGCCGGACGCGCAGCGTGTCTCTCCATAAACGGAGGTCCAGATTGACCCAATTCAGTATCAACATCCTTAGATCTTCTGTCCGGCGGTATAACTATGCCCCGAGTTAAGACCGAAGATCGAAAGGATGGTTCAAAATGACTACCGACACAACTGAATATCGAACAAACGCCAAAGCCAAGGGCGAAAACTGCGTTGACAACGAAAACGGCATCAACCTCATTGATTTTGACGACAGCGGTGACATCGATTACGACAGCTGGAAAGAGGAACGGCGAAATCATCCTCCGACGCTCGCGGAAAAATGTGCCGAATTTCTGGAGAACTGGCCGTTCAGACGGCTGTCGGATTTCTTCAGAGAGTACATCGGGGGCCAGGACGAGGCGATTCAGTCGTTCGCCATGGCGCTGCTGGAGCACCTCGCGTTGGCCGCGAACCCGCATATGGAGCTGAAAAAACGCAACTGCCTGATATACGGGCCGACGGGCTCGGGCAAGACCGAACTCCTGCGCGTCGCGGCAATGATTGTCCCCGTACCAGTCGTCATCGAGGACGCTTCGTCAATCACTCCGACGGGGTTCCGCGGAACAAACAAGGCCGATATACTGGCCGAAATATTCGACAAATACGGCGACGACGCCCGCTATGCCATCGTCTTCCTGGACGAATTCGACAAGCTGTGCCAATGCGGCGACGAAACGGTCGATGCTTTCCATCGGGCATCTCAGCGAGACTTGCTGAAGATGATTGAAGGCGAGACGGTCGCACGGCCTAAGCGGTCCACATACCGTTTCATCGACGCTGGCCCGTCCGAAATGTGCACGGACAATATGATGTTCGTGTGCGGCGGGGTGTTTGAGGGTGCTTTCGAAGAGGCTCCGAAGGTGCGCAGGGCAATCGGCTTCACCGCTGATTTCAGCGACAGCGAAAACAGCTGCGCCCGTGGAAGGCGCGGGGATACCGACAACGCACCCGCTGACGTTAACGCGGTAATCTCTTCGCTCATCAAGTACGGCATGATAGCCGAACTCGCAGGACGCATAAACTGCGTTGTCCGCATACGCCCGCTCACCGAAGAAGCACTCTTCAGCATCCTGTCCGACAAAAAGCGTTCGGCGCTGGACAACATCCGCCTCACTTTCCGTGCGACGTACGGTGTCGAGCTAAGCTTCACCGAAGAAGCGCTGCGCTCAGCATGCCGCAAGGCGTTCCGCCGCAGACTGGGGGCAAGAGGTCTCGCCGCCATCCTTGACGCCGCCGCTCATCAGGCGCTTCTCACCGCTCCAGACGCGGATACGCTTGTCGTGAACGACGGCTATTGACATCTGACCCGAAACCGGAGTAAAGTAACGCTGACGAAAAACGTTGACGAAAGGAATTGACGTAAATGGAACTCAGCGCACTTTACTCCAACGACCCTAATGAAAAACCGCTTGACCGCCTCGTAAACGACGGCGGATTCGTAGGCATTTTCCGTAAAATTGCCGTTGTAGGAGACAGCCTCTCCTCCGGCGAGCTCGAAGCCCGCGACGTGGGAAGCCCGACGACGTACCACGACTGGTTCGACTACTCGTGGGGCCAATACCTTGCCCGCATGGCCGGTACCACCGTGTATAATTTCTCACGTGGCGGGATGACGGCGTCCGAATACTGCAACAGCTACGCTGACGCGATGGGCTGGTGGGGTCACGATAAACTTGCCCAGGCATACCTGATCGCGATGGGCTGCAACGACCTGTTCGGCCTCAATCAGGAGATCGGGAGCGTTGACAACGACATCAAGCCCAACTGGCATTACAATAATCCGACGTTCTGCGGCTATTACGCGCGAATGATCCAGCATTATAAAGAGCTGCAGCCAGAGGCCAAATTCTTCCTTATCACGATGCCTCGCGAGCCTGTGCGCAACGATGCGGAGCGTGGTGCCGAGGACAAGCGCCTTGCCCACCGTCAGCTTATGTACGACCTGGCGGAGCATTTCGAAAACACGTACGTGATCGATCTGCATGATTACGCGCCTGAGTACGACGATGATTTCAAGCGTATGTTCTTCACCAGCGGCCATATGAACGCCGCGGGCTATCTGCTTACTGCTAAAATGGTAGCGTCGTATATGGACTACATAATCCGCCACGATATTGACAACTTCAACCAGTCCGGTCTGATCGGTACAGGTTTTAAATTCTGCGGCTGATCGCAGCTTTCCGGGGAAAATCGCTATGATCGGTTTTTTTGTTATATTGGCCGTGGCGCTGGTGCTCGCCGCGCTGTACATCTCCGGCGTGATAAAACCGCCTCTGCTGGCTAAAACGCTTTCGTCCGTCGCGTTCGTCGCGCTCGGAGCATATGCGCTTTTCGTGCCCGGAGGCAGAGTGTGGGGCGCGCAGGGTGCCGGAACAGAATTCACACCGTTCCGAGTGCTCGTGTTCTGCGGGCTTTGCTTCGGCGCGCTCGGAGACGTGCTGCTGGAGCTGTTTGACGAAAACGATAAGCGGTTTTTCCTGGGCGTAGGAGCGTTTTTTGTTGGCCACGCACTGTACGTCGCATCGTTTTTCCGGGTCGACAGCTCGTCTGCCTGGATCGCTCTGCTGTGCGCATTCCCGATAGCGGCAATACTTACGGTGTTGTCCGCCCGCCTGCTGACGTTCGAGGGTGCCCGCCGCCTGATCCTGATGACGTACATGTTCGCGTTGTCCTTCATGTGCGCCTTCGCATGGGTCATACTGATCCGCCGCGGCGCCGCGCCGTTCCGCCTGATCGCTCCGGGGGCAATGCTTTTCCTCCTCAGCGATTCCTCTCTCGGTCTGCAGATGTTCGGCAACGCCAGCCTCGCCAGACACCGCCGCCTGCTTGGGACAATATGTCTGATCACGTATTACCTTGCCCAGAACCTGATCGCCTCATCGCTGGCGTTTTGATTTCTCATACCCTGCCAAATAATAAGGGCCGCGGCACTCATAAATCGGGGTGTCGCGGCCCTTACAACTGGTTTCAATCAGCAATCTTCCTTACTTCTTTTTCTTTGTCGCAATGACGACTGCGGCGGCAACGGCAGCCAGCGCGGCGGCGACAGCGAGGACGATCAGGACGATCGTCAGGGCTTTGTTGGCCGAACCGGAAGAATTACCGGAACCACCGGGAGAAGAGGTAGAATTATTGTCACCAGGGTCAGAACCCGGATCGACCGCTGCACTTGCATCAGAATTAAACGCAAATGTGAAACGACCGCCCGGAGCCGCATCGCCCTCGGTATAAACGGTCATGATATCACCGTCGGTAAGGTTATTGTCACACCACTTGAACCCGAAAGACAACGCCTTGGACGTATCAGTGAGGCCAAGAGCAGAACGGGGAACACTAAGCTGCATGACGTTGCCGCTCACGGTATATGAAGCATCGCCTGTCTTCTCCCAGTTCCAGCCTCCCGTGCTGCGCTCAACGGTAAGCGTCGAGGCCGAAGGAGAAGCGCGGTTGATGATATACTCAAACTCCTCCCAATCCTTCGAATCAGCCGTAGCGGCACCGGTATCAAGCAAAAGCATCATCCAGTTCGCATCGGACGAAGCGGTGATCGGATCGGCAGTCTCAACGTAGAAATAAACGTTATTGTCATCAAAAGAAACCTTAGCCGTCTTAAAATCGTTGCGGATGGCATCGCCGGTATACTTCACGCCCCACATTTTAATATTACGTTCCAGAGTATTGCCCGTATAATGGTTATACGTCACGATACCCGCGTCATTCCACTGATCCGCCCCGGCATTGATATCGATAGTCTTGGAAGCAGTCTGGACGGCGACAGGCGAAACACCCTTGAAGCGGCGGATATTGGAGACCATCTGGTAGTAATAATAGTCCTTAAGAGCACCCTTCGAAGGCTCGACGTCACGCGAGTTTTCGTCGTTGTACTGATCAGGGAAGGCATTCTTAACACCCATCCACTCGTCAAAGCGGCCCATTATCCACTCGTTCCAGCCGGTGATAAAGATTATCTCGGGATCGACGGAGATCGCGTAATCCCACTGCTCCTGGAAGTTGAGCCCGTAGAACGACACGTTCTCGATGTTTTTATCCACTTTCACCGTTTGGCCGCGGTACTCGTACGAATAGCTGAAATCCTCCTGCCTGGTGTAGCTGCGGCCCATGTTATGATCGCCGTTCTGCGCAGAAAGAGCCATCTTCTTCCAGTCCGCGTTCATGCAGACACCGACGGTGGTCATCTCGACAGTACCGTCAGAATTCTTGTAGAGAGCCTGCGGATAGATGTGCAGCCAGCCCCAGTTATTGTCATCCTGATCACCCTCGAAATACGAAGGCTCGCCCTTACGCCACGTAAAGAACTGAAGCAGTTCCGCCTCAAACAGATTGCTCTTGCTAAAACCGCTGCTCGTTGACATGATGAGAGGCTTACCCTCCCAGTAGAACCACTGATCCTGATACTTACCGTCGCGGTAAATGGCATTGTACACCTGCTTCACGGAAGACGGCGTATTCGTATCGTGCCACCAGAACTGCATCATAAACCCGATCTTAGGCGTGCGAACACCCTGCGCTCTCGCCTCTCCCCAGACTTCGAGCAGATTGAGATAAGCATCTTCCCAGGTGAGGTCGCCGTTGGTGCAGTCGAACAGCACGAAATCGACTCCGGCATCTGCCAGAAGTTCGGCATGCTTGCGAAGCACGTATTTATCCATTTCGGTGTAATAACCGTATATCGGCTCGTTCCAGAAATACGAACCCACGTTGTTTTTCGCCCAGATCTTGTGCTTGTAATCGTGAAGAGCATCGGGATTCTCAAGAATGAGGTTGTTGATATTGACCGCCTTGCTCTGCATATTGCCCTTGTGCCACGTCCAGTAGAAAATACCTACCACTTTGTTGTTTTTCGCACCGACTTCGGAATATCCTGGAAGCGTACGGCCAAGGCCGTCAACGGCTGACCACTGTGTCGGGTCAATGCCGAGCTGCACAACTGCTGAATCGGCGGGGTATTCGTAATCCGGCGGTGCCTGATGGTATGGATAATCTTTATTCGACGACGCGGTCTTGAACGGATCGTCACCGGCTGCTGCGAGGACAATATTTCCTGCGGGTGCGGTCTTGGTCACGTTGTAGTAATCCTGATAGACCACGACGCCTGTGCGGCTCTTTTTCGCGAGCTTGATCGTTGTCTTTGTTTTAGCCCCGGCGCTTTCCGGCTGCCTGACCTCGATAACGTACTCGCCTGCTTCCTGACTGGTCTCTAACACGACTTCGTCACCGTTAGCCCATTCGCTTATCTGTTTTTCGGCAAGCACGGCACCGGCAACACTGTCGATAACGTTCTTGTCCCATTTATACAGTTTCATCGTAGCCGATTTTCCGGACCCACTTCCGGACATCACCAGGCTGACCGATTTGAATGCGGCGCAAACATTGAACTGCACCGCTATGCTGCCGTTCGGGCCAGTTGCCGTCGCGCTGCCGGTGCTTCCGCCTGCGTCTAAAGAATATGTGTCCGATGCCGCGAGAACTGCTCTGTTAGTAACTGACGAGCCTCCTGCGATACCGGCCAGTCCTGCCGCTCCCACCATAAGGAGAGCCGCTAAAAATGCTGCGAAAAGGCGGATCGGAACGGTTTTAAATTCGTTTTTGTTCATATTCTACCTTCTTTCACTATACGTTCTGTGTCTGAAGCGATAACAAGTTCTTCGTTGGTGGGGATCACGTACACGAGCACGCGCGAATCGGGGGCGGAAATACAGACGTTGTCGCCCTGCTTTTTGGTACGTTCATTGACCTCGGGATCTAGCTTGATGCCGAGCCAGTCGAGGTCGCGGCAGGCTGCGGCGCGGATCTCGTCACGGTTCTCGCCTATGCCCGCGGTAAAGACGACAGCGTCGAGGCCGTTCATTGCCGCCGCGTACGAGCCGATGAATTTTTTGATCTGGTAAGTTAAAATATTGACCGCGAGCGCCGCTCGTTTATGCCCGGCTTTCACCGCTTCGCCGAGGTCGCGGCAGTCCGGGGACAATCCCGATACGCCCAGCAGTCCGCATTCTTTATTCATGAAGTTGCTCATCTGGTCCGGCGTGAATCCCTCTTTAGCCATGATGAAGGGCACGATAGCGGGGTCAATACCTCCGCACCTCGTCCCCATCTCGAGCCCGTCGAGCGGCGTGAAGCCCATAGACGTATCTATAACTTTCCCGTCCTTCACTGCGGAGATCGACGAACCGTTGCCCAGATGGCACGTCACTATTTTCGTGCCTTCGGTGCGGCCGAGTATCTTGCACATTTCTCCCGACACGAATCTGTGGGAGGTTCCGTGCGCCCCGTAGCGCCTGATCTGGTATTCCTGTGCCATTTCGTACGGGATCGGGTACGTGTACGCGTAATCCGGCATTGTCTGGTGAAATGCGGTGTCAAATACGAGCACCTGGGGCGTTTCGGGCATCGCGGCGATACAGCCTCTTATACCCATCAGGTGTGCTCCGGTGTGCAGCGGGGCAAGGTCGCGGCAGAGTTCAAGTTTTGCGATGACTTCATCCGTGACGCGCACCGATTCGCTGAAATACGCACCGCCGTGGACTATGCGGTGGCCAACAGCTTCGATCTCGCTCATGTCGCTGATGCATCCGACTTCAGGATCCGTAAGTACGCGGATCAGCACTTTCGTTGCTTCGGTGTGGTCAACCATTTCGACCGTTTCTTTATAGTCCGGCCGCCCGCTCATCTTATGCGTGATCTCGCCGCCGATGCCTATGCGTTCGCATATGCCCTTGGCCAGCACCGAATTATCCGACGTGTCAAACAACTGGTATTTCAGCGAGGAGCTCCCCGCGTTCACAACAAGTACCTTCATAATCAAACCTCATTTGGCGTTTTTATTAAGGCTTTCGCCTGCTGAGGTCAATTATATCATATAGAGTATAAAAATGCGAACAGATAATATGAAGTTGTCACTCAAGTAATAGAACTCAGCGCTTCTTTGAGCTTTTGTGTCTCGCTATCAGTAAAAAAGTTCTTTTTGCACGACAGCTGCAGGTAATTCGAATTCGGGTCTGAATAGTGCATAAAAGCAAGGACATACGTTTCTCCAAGCTTCGTTTTATCATTGGGAAGCCATATATAGACTGTGTCACCGGGCAGAGCCTGCTGTTTGAAGTTATAGATGATTTTACACTCATAAAAACTTGCCCCGGTATTGCTTTTATCTCCGACGTTCGATCTGCTTACTATTTCTACCTCCGCAAGGTATTCGGTCTTTTCGGCGATCTCTGCCAGATCACTGCTTCTTATATAATCTTTTGCAAACCTCTGTTGTCCGTTAGTAATGTGATTTGTAATATATTTTAAAAACTCAGTAAAATCAGCCAGTTCATTCTCAGTAATATCAGAC
>JAEEGL016805909.1_pt1 | contig 11224 bp, 9 predicted proteins | sample 9134231 | NCBI WGS metagenome assembly JAEEGL01 (sample SAMN16246548, study PRJNA631951) | gut metagenome | biome: gut microbiome; feature: rumen; material: fiber-attached | host: Bos | place: Iran: Karaj | collected 2018-10
GTACAGTTAGAAAGTGTGATTGGAAGACCGTAAGTGTGGAAGTAAGCCATTACAACATGATCAGAAGAAGCCTTTGATGATGAATACGGACTGCGTGGGTCATAAGGTGTATCCTCACGGAAATAGCCTGTTGGACCAAGAGAGCCATAAACTTCATCAGTAGAAATATGATGGAAGAGTACGTCATCACGGATTGAGCCGTCTTCTTTCTTCCAGTAGTTTCTTGCAACATCAAGCAAAGTAAAAGTTCCCATTACATTTGTCTTCATAAAAGCTTCTGGACCAAGAATCGAACGGTCTACATGACTTTCTGCAGCAAAGTGAATTACTGTATCAATATCATATTGTTTAAAAATACGTTCAATGTTTTCGCGGTCACAGATATCAACTTTTTCAAAGAAGTAGCGTTTACCACCAAACTTCTCTTCGATATCTTTTAAAGATTCAAGATTTCCAGCATATGTAAGGCAGTCAACATTTACAACTATTCCGTCAAAGTTTGCGTCATTAAAAAGATTGCCTTCTGCAGAAGAAAGCCCAAAAAGATAATGAATGAAATTTGAACCGATGAATCCGGCTCCGCCTGTAATAAGAATGTTATGTAATTTTCGCATATAGTTTCTCAGATATATTATTTTACCAACTCAAGCATTTTCTCTGCCTGAACTTTTCTTGAATATTTATTTATTTCTTCCATATTTTTCTTGAGTTCTGCAGATTTAGAACCATTTCGTTTTTTTTCTACTTCTTCCAGTATAAACTGTTTAATTTTTTCTACATCCCGACCTAAAAAAACACCTGCATTACATTTTTCAACGATTTTACCGGCAGAATTTGATTCAGAACATCCGATTATCACAGTCTTTCTTGCATTATGCATATATTCGAAAATCTTTACATTAAGAACACCTTTTGTTTTTTTATTTTCAAATTCAAGAAATAATGCAGCATCGCTGTCATACTGAATTTGAACAGATCTTTCCAAAGGCAAAAATCCAAGATATGTAAAATATTTTTCTACACCATTTTTTTTTGCAATATCTGATACATCAGCAGTATGATTTCCAGCAAACTGAACTACAACATCATTTGGTGTAATCAAGCCTTTCTTATCCAACTCCTGCAATGCCTTAAATAATGGAGTAGGATCCTGAAAGCCTTTATAAACAGTACCGAGATAAGAAATAACATATTTTTTATTTACTGCACGTGGCTTAGAGAATAAAAAATCAAAATTTTCAGAATCAAAACCATTATAAATTGTAAACACTGGTGTCTTTGTAATTGCCCTTAAATTATCGGCAAGACCATCTGAGACAGTCGTTATATAATCTGCATTAGTATGAATTTTTTTTTCTAAATACTTTTCATACGGCCAGAAAAGAAAAACACCACGATACATATGATTCTTCGTGCACAAATCCCGCCAGTCGCAAATCCATTTACCTTTCCAACCTTTCTTTCTTAGATAAAGCCCGGCACGGTGAACACTATAAGGACCTGCAGTTGTTACAAGTAAATCATAATCCATACAAGGAAGACGCTTTACAGCTTCTTTTATCCAGCCATCATGCCAGTCAGGGAAGCGTATAGTTGCAAAGCAACCAGTTTTTTCAATGAACTTTATATATATTTTTTTTATTTTAGAAAGTATTTTTATTTTTAAAGAAACTTTCTTCTGTACACAGCCTTCAGAAATTATATCAGCCTGCTTGGTTACTGCATTAACAGTTCTAAATGGCATATTTAACGGAGTTTCAATTACAGTAAATTCCGAGCAGTCAAAGTTCGTATTGTTTCCTTCATTTCGTTTTATTGTAGTCAAAACAGTAACATCATGACCTGCTTTGCTCCAGTATTTAGCCCATGAATATGGTCTTAAAGATGCAACTGCATTCTGTGGAGGAAAGTAAGCTGATGCAATCAATATTTTCATTTTTTACCAACCTTTGCAATTTTCTTTACAAGAGTTTTTATTACAACTAAAAAAATTAAAATTAATATATTTAGCAGGAGGTTGATAAAACAATGGAGAGCAGGATTTAATCTCGAAAGCCCCTCCCCATCAAAATTTAGAAGAGTTGAATATTTTATAAAATATGGATTAAGCTGATGAATGCAAAGTAAATGTAGAGACCATCTTCCAAAGAAACTAAAAATATTATTAATAAGTTTATTCTCTTCAAAAAATTTACTCAACTGAATGATACATAAACAACCGCAAAGGGCCCCAAGAATAGAAAGAGGTGGGTATAATCTAACAGCTAAATCTATATAAACTTCTTTATGCCAAATTAGATATGACCATATAAAAAAAGCTGCAACTGATATTTTTGTAATCAAAACAGAGTTTTCATCAATTAAATTTTTTAAAGCATATCCTGCTTCCATAAAAACAAGAATAATGAACATTATATCAAAATTTTGCGGAAGTTGAATATGTATTATGCTGCAAACATAAGCACAAACTAATAAAAAAATAATATTATACTTTGAATTTCTTAAAAGCATAATCCTATAAAATAATTTTGCCCAAAATAAAGCAATTAAAAACCAAAGCTTCCCCATTCCTTTATGCAAGGTCCCAAAAAGAATACTTCTGATTTTATACTTTATAACCTCATCAACATTATGCCCTAAATAAAATATCTCAAGAATTGTATCAATAAAAAGAACAATAAATACAGGAACAATAAGTCTCTTAAAATCTTTTAATGTAGCTTTGGGAATATCGCCGGCAGGTATTTTTTTTATTGTATACCCAGAAAGAACAAAAAAAATCGGCATATGGAAGGAAAAAATAAAAATCCCTATTGAATCTTTCCCCACAGAGTGACCGATTATCATACAGATTATCGCAATACCCTTGGCAATATCTACCCAGTCTATTCGTTTATTTTGCACGGTTTCCATAACCCAACCTCATTTTACCTGTATATCAAAAATACTCTTGTACAAACGTATCAAAATATATTTTTTAAACCATAAATAAATTTTCCATAAACTTAAAAACTTTATCTTGAGAATACAGTTCTTCTATTGCAGATTTGTTTCTTTCTTTTTGTTCATTGGTATACTCATCAAATATTGTAACATCAAAGTCACATTTCTCAACACTCTGTATAAGTATATCATTATTCATATAATGTGCATACAGAGGATTTTTTTCACTTAAATATACTTTTTTCCCATCAGAAAGCAAGCTACGAATATTACCAACCGCCTGTTGTCTCCAATGGTTCATTATTCCCACATCAACATTTGAAAGAATATTTTTCCATTCAGTTGGTTCCAAAAAATCTATAATAGGAACAAAATGACTACCCAATAAATTTTTACCTATTTCTTTTACTGCATTTATATATTCTTCGCTCCCTCCATATGACAAAGGGACTAAAAGTTTGTAATTTCCAGGTAAATTTGCTATTTTTTTTAATATTGATATATGATTATTTGAAGGATCCGCAGAATTACCTAAAAGTATTATTTTTTCATTTCTATTTTTCGCAACCAAAGAACTAGTTCCTACTTCTTTTGAGCAATACTCATCCATAGGATTAGGATATCTAAATTCACATCGGATTGCATTTGTTTTAAAATACTTCTTAATAATATTAAATTCTGTTTCATTAGTACCTATATAATTTATTTTACTTACTGCATACTTCCGTAATTCATTTTTTATTAACTTTTTAAATTTCAGTACACTTTTCTTTCTTTTTAGAAATAAAAGTGTCTCTGAATCATACAATTCCCAATCAATATTTGAATACAATTCCTCTCCCCATAAAAACCAATATTTTCTTATATTCTTAGGACAAAACAACACCGGAAATAAATGAATATCAGACAAGCGATGTATGAAAACTTTATCTACTATATATAATTTATATATTTTTTTTACAATTTTTATACTATCAAATAAAGAAGTAACCATATAAATCTTTACATTATCATCTTTACTAATATAAGCAACCTTTGAAGTAGATAGAATTATAAACAGATGATTTTTTTTATCAAATTTTTTGTTTATGTATTTCATACACGCTTGAGAATATATAGAATCTTGCAGAAAATGTATTATCAATTCTATACCCTTTATAACAAATGCATTGTATCATTAACAATATCATTCATCAGATAAAACCCTTTTGTGTTAGCGATGTATCTTGCTGCAAACAAAGCTCCACGAACAAACGCAGCACGAGAAAATGATTCATGCTCTATAGAAATTTTTTCAAATCCATCAGTTGCTATCACCTCATGAACTCCAACGTATCCATTCAATCTAATTGATGATATTTTCGTATCTTCTTTGTCTATTTTTGATGAAATTATCTGGGCAGTTTTTGTAGGAGAAGTTTTATTCTTACCATGTTTTTCAATAATCTCAAATGAAAAATCCAAAAACTGTCTTGAAAACCTAGTAACAAAATCTATTAAAAGATTTATACCTATCGTAAGTGTAGGTGCAAATACTACTCCTATTTTTGATTTTATAACTTTCTGTTTTATTGACTCTAAATCAGAATCGGAAAAATTTGTTGTACATATAACAAGATTTATTCCCTCTTTGCAACACAATTCTACTAATTTTTTTGAAGTTTGACTTGCCGAAAAATCTACAATAACTTGAGTTTTGTTAATATTACGAAAATCACTTAACTTAGTTATCATAATATTTCTGGCCGTTACAATTCCCGTGATCTCAGCAACAGATTTCCCTGCAGTTTCAGACAAATCTCTGCAAAGCACATCTGTAAGCACAAAATCATGACATTTTCCAGAATGTTCTATATAATTTACAAACTCTGTACCAGCTTTTCCAAGTCCGCATAAACCAATATTAATCATTTATACCTCACCAAATAATATTTTGGACCCCTTTTTCGGTTTCTACTTCGATTTTCAACATTTTTTTTATTGATTTTATAATTTCTTTACATTCGTCACGACTTGAAGAACAAAACAAAACGAGCCCATACTTACCTGTATTATCAGTAATTTGATAAACTTCTTTACCCTCGTATAAATCTTTTAATATTATATCATATACACCGGGAATCCTTTTACATTCTTCTACGCCCATTATATTACGTATAATTCCGTTTGGAAGCGCAAAAGAAATATAACCTGAGACATTTGATTTAAGCTCATTAATTTTTGGAAAAGTTTCTTTGCCATTTACAACATAATCAATAAGAGCTTCGTTTGTATTAAACCCACAAGCTAAAGGTGTTAAGTTAGACGAAATAAAATCTCCGCCTCCTCGTGCAGCTATCTCAACAAGATATACAACACCATCTTTCGGACAATATAGATAATCTGCATGTGTAATTCCAAATGGAAGTCCAAGTGCTTTTACTATAGATTGGTTCATTTCAATAACTTTTTCTTCTTGAATACCAGAAACAAGTCTGACTGAACTAAACATACACATAGAAGGTATTCTAGTATCAGGTATATCAAAATAATTCTTTATTCCAATGTCTAATGCCTGAAACTCATTGTTCATTGCAAATCCATTAACTATATACGGAATCCCATCTATAAATTTCTCTATAATTACATTACCTGTTTCTGAATATTTTTTTGCTTCAGAGAAGTATTCTATCAATTGAGTTCCATTATTAATCTTTCTCACACCTCGACTTCCACTTGAATCAACAGGCTTAATAATCACAGGATATTTAATTTTGTTTGCACAATCTAAGGCGTCTTCAAGTGTATACACATTATAAAATTCAGGCATAACAATTCCTGCATCTTTACAGGATTTTCTCATAAGATACTTGTTAGTAAATTTTAACGCCGTCTCATATCCAATTCCACGAAGTCCCATTTGTTCAGCAACATAAGCAACAGTTGGAACTGCAACATCTGTCTGATCGGTAAGGATTGCATCAATTTTTTCTTCTTTAGCAGCACGAAGTATTGCATTTTTGTCTTTTGTATCAAAATAATAACTCTTATTAGCAAGTGCAAATCCCGGATAATCTCCTTCTACACTAACTACAATCGTATAATATCCTCTTTTATTACATATATTTATGATGGGAAGTTGATTTTTCCCAGCACCCAAAATCATTACCTTTTTCATAGAATTTCAACACCTATAATTCAAAAAAATCTTTTACCGAAGCAATCACAGAATTAACATCAGAATCGCTCATCCCATACCAAAGTGGAAGTCTTACAAGTCTATCACTATCTTTTGTAGTAAACTTATCTTCACCATCAAATAGTCCAAACTTAAGTCCCGCAGGAGCCGAATGAAGCGGAATGTAATGAAATGCACATCCAATCCCATACTCTTTCATATAACTGATAAATGCCGTTCGTACTTCTAAATTCCTGCATTTTATATAGAACATATGTGCATTATGTACACATTCTTCTGGGATTACAGGAAGTTCAATTTTCGATAACTCTGAAAGTGGTTTAAATTCTTCATAATATTTATTCCACACAAAAAGTCTGGAGTCATTAATTTTATCCGCAACTTCCAACTGTGCCCAAAGATAAGCTGCATTCAATTCACTTGGAAGATAGCTTGAACCATAATCTACCCATGTATATTTATCAATCTGACCACGCCAGAATTTTGAACGGTTAGTGCCTTTTTCACGGATAATCTCGGCTTTTTCAATATCTTCTATATTTGTATTGATTACGATTGCTCCGCCTTCACCCATACTGTAGTTCTTTGTTTCATGAAAAGAATAGCATCCATAATCACCAATTGTTCCAAGAGCTTTACCTTTGTAATAAGACATTACCCCCTGAGCAGCATCTTCTACAACTTTTAAATTATGCCTATGAGCAATATCCATGATTGTATCCATTTCGCAAGCCACACCTGCATAATGAACGACACAGATTACTTTTGTTTTATCTGTAATCGCTTTTTCAATTAGCTTCTCATCTATATTCATTGTGTCAGGACGAACATCAGCAAAAACAATCTTACATCCACGTTGAACAAAAGCATCTGCAGTTGAACAGAATGTATAGCTTGGCATAATTACTTCATCACCAGGTTTTACATCGCAAAGAAGTGCTGCCATTTCGAGGGCAGAAGTTCCGCTTGTTGTAAGAAGAACTTTTTTAGCATTAAACTTCTTTTCAAACCATTCATTACATTTTTTTGTAAAAAGCCCATCACCACAAATCTTTTTGTTAGAAATTGCTTCTGCAATATACTTTTCTTCTGTCCCAATACAAGGAGGAATATTAAATGGAATCATCGTCAGCTCCTTTCAACTAAACAAAACTTTCTTCGCATAATTATTCTAAGAATTATGAAAGAATTAAAAACAACTACAATTCCAAAAATTATTACTTCAATCATCCTGTTTTGCCATAAAATCATATTAATCCCGAATCCAATAAGAAAAAGAATATTTAGAAAATACTTTCCAAGTTTAAATTTAAACCACAAACGTCGCGAAAATAAAGTTCTTAACCAAAAAAAGATTATATAACTAACACAACTAGATATAGCCGCTCCTTCTGCTCCATATTTTGGTATTAACAGATAATTACCCAAAACATTTATAACAACAGAAAAAATAACAACTAATAAAGTAAAAAATGTCTTTTTTGAAAATCCAATACCTAATCCTGTAGTTTCCGATACAGTATACATTACAGGAATAAACAGCAGAAAAACAAATATCTTGGAAGTTTCCCTATATTCAGGACCTAGAAATAGCATTATAAAATTTCGAAAAACCAAAATGAACGAAAACAAGAAAACCATTATAGCCAGAACAATAGCACTGACATCTTCATATTTCTGAATCGAAACTTTTTCCTCGTACCATTTATATGCTATTGGAGTCCATGTTGTAGTAAAAATTGTCTGAAAAATCGTTAATAAAGAAACAATCTTGAAAGCCGCCGAATACAATCCAAGTTCATTAAATGTACTCCACGTCCTTAGTCCAACTTTGTCAAACGAATTTAGTGTCCAAGTAAGCAATGAAGAAGGAACTAATGGTAAGCAGAAGTAAAACATACTTTTTTGCAGACCCCAAGAAAAAGAAAATTTTTGTTTAATAAAAGATTTATCACAAAATAAAAAAACTATTAACGTATTTATGCAAAGAGATATAATTGTGGAATATACTATTGAACGAAATGTTCGCTGATAACAGAGTAAAAAAAATATTAAAACTAAAAAGTCAATAATCTTGGCTATTATATTTAAAAGCGAATATATTTTCCCCCTCAAATCCATTCTAATCTGTAGAAGCAAAAACCTATTCAAAACTAAAATTGGAATAAAAACACAGAAAGCAACCATCAGACCTATTTCTACTGAATCAAATAAAAAAATTGAAATTGGTTTAAAAAAAGCAACACATATACAAATTAGAACACCGCAAAAAACTAGTGGAAAAAAAAGGACATTTTGTAATAAACATGTTTTATTTACCTGCTTATCATTAAAAAAACGTACATAACTCTGATCCAAACCTAACAATCCAATTAGTAAAAAAAGAACTTGAAATAATGTAAACAAAGATGATTTGCCAAACTCTTCCGGAGCGAGTAAACGCGTAGTTACAGGAACTGTAAGCATGCTAATACCCATTCCGATGATAGGTCCAACACCAAAATCTCTAATTTGACTTAATAGTGAGTTTTTATGATTTACTTCTTTGCTATTTTCAACATTCATAACTTATTTTCTATAACGCAGTTTTCTTAAGCACGTCTATTACAAAATCCTGCTCTTCTTTTGTTAACTCAGGAAAGACAGGAATTGCAAATGTCTGCTCTGCAAGTTTTTTAGAAACAGGATAATCTCCAACTGACACTAAATCTTTTAACGCTTTCTGTTCATTAAGAGGAACAGGATAATAAGTTCCAGTACCAATGCCATTTTCCTTTAATGCCCTTTTTATTTCCAAAGCATTTTCATGACGAAGAACATAAAGATAATATGTATTTACAAGGTCATCAAATTCTTTAGGAACAACATAAGACGTGCCTTCGAGGGCCTTACTGTAATATGCTGCATGCTCTCTTCTTCTTTTTATAAAGTCATCAAGATGCGAAAGCTTCTTTCTTAATATTGCGGCTTGGAGTTCATCCAGTCTTGAGTTCTGTCCTACTAAGAAGTTATAGTACTTTGGCTGTTCAAGATCGATATCTTTTTTTTCATCAAGGATTTTCTGTCCCTTTAAATAGTTGTATGTGTTAAGTCCGCTCAAGCCCGAACCATGTACACGTATTGCTCTTGCAGCCTCTGCAATTTCAAGATTGTTTGTTGTAATCATTCCGCCATCACCGTCACAACCTAAGGTCTTTGTAGGAAAAAACGAAAAACATGCAGCATCACCCAAGTTTCCTGTCTTTTTACCTTTGTATATAGAACCCGATGCCTGTGCAGAATCTTCGAGCACCAGAAGATTATGTTTTTTTGCAATCTCGTTTATCTTATCCATTTCTGCAGGCTGTCCGTAAAAATGAACAGGAAGAATTGCCTTTGTTTTTGGTGTTATTGCTTCTTCGATTTTAGAAGGGTCAATACAGTAAGAATCAGGAGAAACATCAACAAAAACAGGAACTGCTCCTACAGATGCAACTGCTTCTGCCGTTGCAAAAAAAGTAAAAGGTGTTGTTATAACTTCATCCCCCGGTTTTACTCCCATCGCTCTTAAAGCAATATGAAGAGCATCTGTTCCATTTCCGCATGAGACTGCATATTTTACACCGCAGTATTCTGCAAATTCTTTTTCGAACGCCTTTACATTTTCGCCCATGATGTAATTACCAGAACGCAGTACATCTAAAGCTGCCTGTTCATATTCATCTGCATGTTCCTGATGCTGTCTTTTTATGTCCATTAAATTAATTTTCATTGCATTTTCCTTAATTAGTCTTTTATATAAATATCACGCGTATATACTTTTTCTTTTACAGAATCCAGCTGAGGCTCAAACCTGTTGGCAATAATTACAGTACTTTCTTTTGCAAAAGAATCAAAGTCGTGATACACATCACTGTTATAAAATTCATCTGCTTTTAAGGTAGGTTCATAAACAATTACTTTTACACCCTTTCCTTTAATTCTTTTCATAATTCCCTGAATGCTCGATTGTCTAAAGTTATCAGAATCTGCCTTCATAGTAAGACGATAAATACCAATAATAATTTTATCATTTTTATCAGGCGTGTTGTTATTAAATCCCGCAAGCTTAATAATTTTTTCTGCAATATAATCTTTTCTATTACGGTTTGTTTCAACAATTGCTTCGATGAGCGTATGTGGAACAGGAGGTGCAGCAGTAAAGTTAGCAAGGAGCTGCTTTGAATCCTTTGGAAGACAGTAGCCGCCATATCCAAACGACGGATTGTTATAATAATTACCGATTCTAGGATCCAGACACATACCGTCAATTATCTGTTTTGCATCAAGATTATGTACTTCTGCGTATGCATCAAGTTCATTAAAAAAGCCAACTCGCATTGCAAGGTATGTATTTGCAAAAAGCTTTACAGCTTCTGCTTCTGTACTATGAATAAGCAGTACTTCTACATCTTTTTTTATAGCGCCATCAAGCAAAAGAGAAGCAAACTCTTTTGCATAGCCATATGACTTATCATTATCCTTTTCATAAGAAACGATAATTCTTGACGGATAAAGATCATCATAAAGAGCTTTGCCTTCACGCAAAAACTCCGGACTAAAAAGGATATTCATATCCTTATACTGTTTTCTTAATGACTCTGTGTATCCAACCGGCACCGTAGATTTAATTACAATAACTGCATCTTTATTTATTTTCTGTACAACATTCATTACAGATTCTATTGAAGATGTATCAAAATAATTCTTTTCCGGATCATAATTTGTAGGGGTTGCAATTACAACATACTTTGCATCTTTGTAGGCAAGTTCTGCATCTGTTGTAGCAGTAAGGTTTAATTGTTTATTAGATAAATAATCTATTATTTCTTTATCTACAATCGGGCTTTTTTGATTATTAATTAAATCAACTTTCTCCTGGATAATATCTACTGCAAATACTTCATTTTTCTGTGCAAGTAATATTGCATTTGCAAGTCCTACATATCCTGTTCCTGCGACTGCTATTTTCATTTCTTTTCCTCTCTGCTTACTATATTTCCCTTTTCATCAACCATTCCGATTTTAACGGCAGGAACACCTGCAACAAGCGTATATGGTGGAACATCTTTTGTAACAACAGAA
>JAEEGL017328843.1_pt1 | contig 11224 bp, 8 predicted proteins | sample 9134231 | NCBI WGS metagenome assembly JAEEGL01 (sample SAMN16246548, study PRJNA631951) | gut metagenome | biome: gut microbiome; feature: rumen; material: fiber-attached | host: Bos | place: Iran: Karaj | collected 2018-10
ACGCCATGATGGTTGAACAGATGCTACGCAAGCGTCGTGTTTTAAAAATTTTCCCCAAGCATAAGCAAGTGATGTTTTACCTGTACCAGAGATACCTTGTAAGATTACAAGTTTTGTACTTGCAAGTGCTGAAATAAATAATCTCATCATTTCAGTTGTATAGTATAGTCTTAATTGACTAGCTGCAAAGTTTCTAAATAATTCAACCAATTCTGGTAAAGTAAATGAGTTATTGTAATTTTGAATTTTATAATCTTGATATCTAACATCAACATCATGTAATTTAGCAAATCTAATTGCTGTATTAGTATCAATTTCTTCTTCTCCTTCAGTCTTATTGCCGCCTTCTTCACCCCCACCTTCAATTGTTGCACTTTCATCTGGCTTAAGACCAAGCTGACTTACTTTCATAGCAAGTATATCTTCTTTTTCTTTTAAAAGTGTTGCCACTTTATGATTAAGTTCACTTATTTCATCAAGTAAACTTTCTTGTTCTACTATTGTTCTTCTAAATCTAATATATTTTTTAATAATAAATGCTACAAATAATACAATAAGTCCAATTAGTATTAATAATACTAGCATAGATACTCCAAATAGTATCCATTCACTTACATTAAAATCACCTTTATAGTTTTTTGCTATTTCTATATATTTTTTGAAGTTAAATATCTGTGTTACTCCAGTAACTAAACCACTAAATATAGAAATAAAACCTCCAAAGAATTGATTTAATATTTCATAAAAATATTTCAAGAATGTGCTCATAACTCACCTCACATTGTTACTACATTTGTTTTTATTGCATCGGTATTATTAATAATTGTATCATAATATGGTGCATTTTTACTAACAAAAATATTAGAAAATAAGAATAAATTATCAAAATCTGTAACGTAAGTTTCATCTAGTTCAAGTGAGATACTATATCCTTCATTAATAATTTCATGTACTGTTCTTTTAAACTCAGTATATTCTTTATATTTTATTCTTAAACTAATTCTATCTTTTAATAATTCGTCATCTAATAATTTAGTAAATCTAATTATTTTCTTTGGCTTTCTAAATAATGATCCAGGAAAATCTACTACATAATAATTATCAAACTTAAGTGCTAAAACTTCAGATAATATTTTAGAAGATAACATTACTAAAGCTAAATAAATTCTATTTTCAAATACAACATCTGAATCATATGCTTTCTCAATAGCGCTTTTACTATATAATTCTGACATATTACATTTTTGACCTAAATCAATAAAGTATAAATTATCACTAGCTTTCTTACCCTTTAAGAAAAACTCACTAGAATTAAATAATGCAAAAAAATCTACTTTTTTCTTTATATAATTTTTAATTAAATCACTTATATCTGATTTTGTTTCATCTGTATATTCTAAAGAAATGTTGTCATCTTTAAACATAGTTTTTAATAATGAATTTATATCTTTAAATTTAGTAATTCCATCTATATATAATACATAACTAAACAAAGCAAATATATTCTTTATAGTTTCAGCTCTTTTTGGATAATTTTTAAGTTGATTTTTAAACACTTCTTTCAACTCTTTATCTATTCTTTTTGTAAAATTTGTCTCTTTAATTTCACTTTTATTATAGTATCTAACATCAACATACTTAGTAACAAATGGTTCAACCAATGCCTTTTCATACTTATTATCAAGCATTTTTCTATAATAACTCATCAAAAAATCATTGACAAATTTTATATAATCACTAAAAACACAATCCATTCTTTTTTCCTCCTATGAAGCAGTGAATGTAACAACCGATGTATTGTTCACAATTGGGTATGTATAATTGTTACTACTATTTCTTTTATAAAATCTTATTTCTTCACTATATAATGCATCTACTCCAAATGTAATACTATTTATATAATTAACACCATTATATGAACTAGTTGTATATGTTGAGCCATTTAATATTTCACTTGTAGTATCTAAAATTACAACACTTGGATCAAAAGAAAGCGTTACTACTACTGATGTACAATTTGCTTTTTCAGATGCTGAAAGTGCTAAATATTGATTACTTGTAAGTGGATCACCTACATTATAATTTCCAAATGCTGTAACTACTTTATATGTATCAAGTGCATTTGTTATAGTAAACATAAAATATGGAGATGAGGCTTTATCAGTTATTTCATAAGTAATACCTCTTTTACCAACAGTAACTGTAAATGTTGCACTAAGTGTTTTAACATATGGTGCACTTGATGTTGCTGTTACTGTAGCTGTAAAACTCTCATTATCATCAAATGCTCTTAAAGGAACGATAGTAAGTGTTAAATTATCAGTCATTTCTGTTTTATAAATAACACCACTATTTGCACTTAAATTACAAGTAACACTTGAATCACAATTAGTACTTAGAGTATATGATATATCAGTATCACTAGTTAAAATATTATTTTTATGGTTATTTAATTGAAATTGAATATCAATATTTCCAACACCACCCCAGTTATTAATACCATAACTAGTTCCACCTTCTACGAGTTTATCACTATTAAAGAAGAAATTATTGGCTTCTAATATATAATTTTTAACCGATCTAATAACGTATCTACTGAATGTTATTCCAATAGGAGACACTAAAATCAACACTAAAACAGCTATAATAATTATAGATAATTTCCTCTTATTCATGCCTATTCTCCAATCATAAAAATTATAGCATAATAAAAAAGATTATGCAACTTGCGTAGCATCAATTATTATTGAAAATAACTCAATAACTCCTTGATACAAGTCTGGATAATCTTTATAACTTGGTGGAAAAACAACTTTTAATACATACTCATCTAATTCATTCTGACTATGTCCAAAACTATAAGTATTTGAATTACTAAATACATTATAATAAACCCCATTAGTATCTTGTCTTACAGTTGATGTTTGTATGATGTTTGTATAACTGCCACTAAAATCTTCATTTCTGACTATTTCATATGAAAGTGGCAAATTAGTTGTTGTTTCAAACTTTATTGTGTATGTTAAATCAACATTAGTTCTATGATTATTATCATCATAATTAGCCACATAAAACCTATAATATAGAGGCTGCGTACTCGGTATTAATCCTGTAAGAGATATAGAACTCTCATATGTACCCTGATTAACCACAAAAAATGCCGTAGCTGCTTCAGCGGACAAATCAACTCTTGATTCATATCTTGTATATGTTTCACCAGCTAGATTAAAAATTAAAACTATAGATACAAAGATAAAAATTAATTTACCAAAGAATATGAATCTCTTCTTATCAATTTTTTCAAAGATTTTATTCATCTTTATCCTCATTCATCTTTTCATTTATTCTTTTTTGTAATTCACTTAAATCCAACCTTACAGTATAACCAAATGGATCATCATCACTTTCATCTATTTGATTATCTTCATTTACCAATTCTGATTTTTTATACAATTCGACTATCTTCTTATCATCTAATTTGTTATCAATAGGTTTATTTTTATTCTTCTTTTCCTCTTTAATTCTTTGTTTTTCTTCTTCTTTTTTCTTTCTTTTTTCTTTTATCTTTTTCTTTTCTTCTTCAATCTTATCTATTCTTTTTTGTATTTTTTCATCAAGTTTTTTCTTCAAACCAACCTTTTCTTTTTTAGGTTTTTCTTCTTTTATTACTTCTACTTCTTTTATTTTTTCTTTAATTTCTTTATTATTATTTCCTCTATATGAAAATGCAAAATCAAATAACATTAATGTTACAAAAATCATAATAATAATTGTAGGAGATGTAAATATTTGTTGCCATACTCCTCCTTGCTTAATTACTTTTACTACTCTTCCTATAACATCTTCTTGTTTAATAGAAACATCTTTAGCGTTGTTAGCATCTCCCTTTGTTATTAAGCTATTTCCACTTTTGGAAATAACTCTGTGAGTTACATATGCATTATCGCTTCTAAATGTAACTATATCATTTAATTCATAACTTTTTTCTTCTTTAACAATTATAATATCATTTTGACTAATTGCGGGTTCCATACTTCCAGTTGCAACATTAAAAATAGAGTATCCGAATACATCGAAATATTCTTTGCCACTAACCATCATTTTAACCCTTGAAAATATAATTAATACAAGTATTAAGAATACCAAGAATGTTAAAATATCAACAATAATTCCAAATATTTTCTTCATTATTCTGACACCCTTCTATTCTTTTTTCTTTTTCCTTTACTCCCCTGTATATGCAGTAATCTGCTCTCCTAAATATTGAATAGCATGAAATCCAATTGGAACTTTCAAACTATTTCCATAAACAGTTCCAATTTCTGTATCATCTGCATTATGCGCTGCTACATCATCCCAATAAACATATATTCTTAAGGATAATGTTTCATCATCTTCTATTTGATCTAAACTTATTACTCCAGTATAATCGTGTTCTGCTGTCCTAGTTATTCCTATTGTATCTAGTCCATCAATAGCAAATCTTATATTATCTTCATATTCTGTATCACTTAAATCAAGTGTTAGAGTATATTTTACTGCAACATCACAATCTGTCGCATCAATAATTAAATCAAAATATGCGCTTCCCCCAGGAGCAATATATCCACTTTCTACATGACTATTTTGTGTATAAACAAAACTATCTATTACAATAGTATCACTTGTACCAGTTGTAATATCTTTATTACTTACTTTTATTATCCACCTACCTAAATCATTTTCAACATTAGCTTCAGTATCTGTTTCAAACAAAGCAAGAGTATCATAAACTAGTGTTACAGATACTGCAAATAGAATAAATACTAATAAATATAAAACTACTCTAATTCTACTCTTCTTCATCACTATTTTTTCTTGCTTCTTCTATTATAGAATAAACTTCATATACAATAGCAAATATAGTTGGGAAAATAACTAAAAACATAAATCCCCAACGTGATTCAAATATTGATAGTACAAGTCCAAAGCCATGATAAACAACAGCTCCATTAGCTTTTCCTATCATCTTACTATGTGAAACAACATCCTTACCAAAATAATATGAATCTTCTGCATGGTCTTCTTCAGTAATATTAGTTATTTCTCCATAATTGATAAATACTTTATCTTGAGGGTTATCTAAATAAAAGAAAGCTTTTTCTCCTACTTCATAATTTCCTTCAGTCACTTTCTTAATTATGACTAAATCATTTTCTTTAAAATCGGGTTCTAATCTATCATTATCAATAATGAAAATTGAGTGGTTACCTATTTCACTAACCATAAAATCATTATATGATATTAAACATATAGTTGAAACTACGGCTAATAAAACCCAAACGGATATTAATAAACCCTTTATAAAACTTAAAATCTTTTTCATATGTACCTCACTTTATCTTCATAATCATTATAATATTTTATAATTTAATAGTCAAATTATTTCATTGTATCTTTAGCATCTAAAAGATATTGAATTTCTTCTAAATCTACACTATTTCTTTCAATATCAAACTTAATAATTAACTTTTCTACATCATTAATTAATTTATCTATTTCTTCTAATTCCAATGATTCAATATTAATATTAATATTATTAAGTTTATATTTTTCACAAATAATTTTATTCATTTCTTTTTCATCATTTATATTAATATTATTTAAAATATCTGAATTAATATCATAGATATATTTTTGTAACTCTAGTAATTTATTATCTATTTCTTTTACAGAAATATCTTCATTTTCTTTCTTTAATAACTCTACAAAATAGTCATAATTATAGCTTGCTAACTTTAACATATCGAAACAACTTGTTTCATTATCTACATATTTATATATAGAATCTTTTATCTTTAATGAATCTAATTCTTCATAATCTTTAATTAATTCTGATATTATATTATTTCTTTCTAATTTAGTATCAGCTAATTTTTCTTTACTTAATTTGAAGAATCCAGTTTTATGTATTTTCTTATTCAAACCTATAACTGTATTTTCTTTTTTTGAAATATCTTTTAATTTATTATTAAATAAATCCTTATATTCACTCTTTTTCTCATATAAAGCTTTAATATCTTTAGTAATAAACTCATATTTTTTATACTCTTTATATTCATATAAAGTATCTTGTAATTTTAATAGATTCTCATAGTTTCTTTCACTATTTGGATCCATTAGTATTTTAGATAATTCTTCCATTTTACTAGCATTTAAGAATTCTCTAACATCATATTTTTCTTCATAGAATAAATTAAATAAATAACTAATACTATTATGTTTTATTCTTTCATTATTATCGATAATACTTCTATGTTCATTAATTAATTTATGGTAATCAAATCCCCTATACTTATTATCAAAATTCTTTTCAATTAGTTTTTGATTTTTATAAGCTATATACTTAATATTAATACCTATTTGTTTAATAATATCAGGTGTTTTAAAATATAACTCATTAAAAACATCTTGAATATTTTTTCCTTTATCAAAGAATGAACAAATATATTTATTAACACTTTCACTAATATTAAAATCATCCTTTGTTAAAGTTACTCCTACACTCTTAAAATTACTAAATAAAGATTCTAATTTTTCATTAATATATTTTAAATCTCCTTCAGAGTATTCTATATCATAGAATATCCTTTCAATATCAAGTCTCTCTGTAAGAGCTACTCTTTTATCAGATAATTTTAATGAATCATAATCTAGTGTAGTATCATTTATATGATAATTATCTCTAGTATACTTTTTTGTTATTCTATCTATTCTAGAATTAATTTCATTAGTACATTCTAATAATAACTCATTATATTTATATATAGTATCATCTAAATATTCTAAATATTTTTCTTTATTCTTCTTAGTTTTTGTAGGAAGGATCTTAATATTAGAATTTATATTTTCAATATCGGCTTTAATTTCATCTATCATTGTTCTAGTTCCTCCTTGCGGTTTTCTAGACTTTTAATAAACTCCTTTATAATTTTATAAAGATTCAATAATTCTTTGCCATTTAAATCTTTCATATTAACTCCTTCCTATTTTATTATTATATATTTATCTACTGTACCTATCTTAGAATTTCCATCATATAATATGAATTCTAATTTATAAGTACCACTCATTAAATTATTCTTATAAGTAAACGTATGATTAAATTCGCTACTTAAATTATTTTCAACTACGTACTCATTTGCTCTTGCTGAAGCTGTAAGTCCACTAAAGTAGTCAGCAGCATCAACAACACTATAACTAGTATCATTTACTGATGCATAGTTTCTTCTATACATTTTAAATTTAATATTTGGATTTGTCAAACCAGAATTGTATTCAAAATTGTAAGTAATTGTATTTGTTCCTTTTTCATTCTTGTTAGTTTCAGTATTTACAATCATTTCTTTAGGATCCGCTTCAACATCCAAACCATATATTTCATTTACTATTTCAATATTAAAATCTAATGTATCAGAAGAATTAAGTCCATAGTATATACCATCTGGTGAACCAAATGATTCAAATCTTAACTTATAATGTCCACTAGCTATAGTTGAAGTACCAGTATTAATATTAATCCACTTTTGAGTACTTGCTACTTTATCAGCAACTTTTATTCTTGTTGTTCCTTCAATATTTGGATCATATCTTGATTCTCCAAGTTCATAATATAAACCTAGAAGAGTTGTTCCAGTTACTACTTCATTATCTGAATTAATTAATGATATCTTAACACCAAGTTTAGAATCAAAATAATGTGTATCATATATTAAAGTAGATCCAACTAATTGTTGTGTATATGTAAATGTTAAATCTGCAAGTACCGTATCTCCAGTATATATCTTATTTGAACTAAGTGTTCCTGTTAATTCAATAATTGCATCTTGATTAGCATATATACTATAAGTTAAGTTTTTATGTTGTGGAGAAAGAACACTATATATTGTTTCATTATTAACATCTCTTAACTCCATTAACAATTTATTATTTAAATGATTTGAAGCAATATTTGTATCAGCAAAATCTACTATAAATACAAACTCTTCTTCATTATAATCTGGGCTAGTATGAGTGTATGCAGTATTCATCGCCGCATCATCATAATAAACTCCACTACCAATGGCCCCCATCACTTCAAACATTGATAAATCATACGATGCTTCTCCAGTATTATTAAATTCTTGTGTTTTATTAGTTACATCAGTACTATTAATAACATGATAATAATATTTTGGAGTACTATCACTAAAATCTATCATTGTAATTTTTGTATTTAATGGAAGAACATAATCAGAAACAAGAGTTCTATGATATCCTGTTCTATAAATATTATCTCCAGCATTAAACAATGAATAATATGCACTAAGTGCTGACTTACTAGTTATATTAGTTGATGTACTTGTAAACATTTCATATTTACGTCCAGGTGTCATAGATCCTTCATAACTTAATGTATCAAATAATGTTCGAGATATATTAATAATTATATTAAGTCTCTTTGTTTCTTTTACTAAAGGACTAACCTGAGTAATTGACATCATTTGAACACGTACTGTACCCATATCACCTTCAGTATATAAATTCTTAGAGTGATATAAGTATAGAAGTAATGATGGAACGACTCCACTATTACCACTTTCATAAGTTGTTGTTCCAGTCCATGGAACATCTAAATTATCATCTGATAAGAATTGTGTATGTCCATTTGTTAACCATCCAGTATTACTTGTTTCAAATGCAAGACCCATTCTGTTATCGGCTATTGTCTGAGTTGAAGCTATTTTATCTATTTGAGATTTATCAACTAACTCAACTCCAGTTTCAAGTTGACTATAATCAAAACCTAATATTTCAAATGATGTATTTGGTCTTGTAAAATCTCTTAATGTTAACTCGAAAGTACCAAGTGTTGAATATTTAGAAGCTACTAAATCTACCTCATATTCAATAACTCCTTCACCAATTACCCACATGTAAAGTGGTCCAGAAGTTGGTGTTGGCTCTATATAATCCATCATATTTTTACTTGTTTGTTCATCTATATAATTTGTGTAGAAACCATCAACTTCTATATTATGATTTGACTCATGAAGTCCAAGTACATAAGCAGTTACATTATCAAATACACCTGCCCAATCAAGTATTACTCCATAATCATAATCATCATATATACCAACATTTACATCTCCATTGGCTTTATATTTATACATTCCGAAGAATGACATACCATTTACTTCACCATAATCTGTAACATTTTGGTCGTGTGCAATATTTAAAACTTTTAATGATTTATCAGCAAGTAAGTATACTCTATTATCAACAGTTTTAGTTACTGTGCCATTATCTTTATCAATAGTAACACTTGCTTTATTACCACTACTATCTAAACTATTAAATTCTTCAAGTAAGTTTGCTCCACTTTCTAAATATAAAGTTGAATTATTAACTAAATTTAAAACTGGAACCCTAGATATTGTAAATAATTCAGTATCGTATTCATTTTCTCTATCGGTTGCTCCTCTCAATATTAATGAAGAATTATTGATTGTAACTTCATCACATCTTTGAATAGATATATTATCTTTTGGTGAATCAAATGTTCCATAATTCTTAATTACTATCTCACTAGAACCAGATGTAGTAGATGCATTACCACTACCAAATATAGAACCATTAATATCAAAATTAGCATATCCATTTCCATTTATATTAACACTTGTTCCATCTGTAACACTAACGAATGTCCAGTCGTAGTCATCACTACCACTTGCATTAGCTTCACCTCCACCGAATACTGTACCTTTAATAAGTACTGTACCTTTTTGGATATTTGTTCCAAGTGTAACATCATCTCCGATATTTACATAAGTTTGACCAAATACTTTTGAAGTATTAGCTCCACCATAGACATTTCCATAAACTGTAGCTCCACTAATACTAACAGTAGCTGTTGAATTGTTTGAAATTTCATTACCAGTAGTTGCGGCATTTCCTCCACCAAATACTGAGCATGTACTTAAAACTGTACAACTACTTGTTCCTACAGTTGTTGTTCCACTTACTGTAATTGATGTATTTCCTTGTACTGTAGCAGTTGAACCATTTCCTCCTGCATAGGCACTTCCACCAATTGTAGCGTTATGGATAAGTACATTAGTGTTGCCTCCAACTTCTCCTTCATTTCCTCCACCATATAGGTTATGAGGAATGCTTCCTCCAAGAAGAGTTAGTGATGTATTTCCAGTAACATTAGCGGCATTTCCTCCACCATATACATTAGTAAGGCTACCACCATTTACAAGAACTTCTGTACTACCTGTATTAGCTTCGTTTCCTCCACCATACAAATTAGTTATTGTTGATCCATTTACTGTAACATGAGTAGCAGATGTTGTACCACCTTCATTATTACCACCATAAAGGTTAGTTATTGTTCCAGCATTAACTTCTATAGTTGCAGTAGTTACATCACCAGCTTGGTTAGATCCACCATATACACTTCCAACAGTAATACCACTTCCTCCAGAAGTACCAATTGTTATATCTGTTGTTGTAGCTCCTGCTTGATTTCCTCCACCAAATACGCTTGTAACAGACCCACCTGTAACACTAATTTGCGTTGTAACAGTATCAGCTTCGTTTCCTCCACCAAATATAGTTCCAATTGTTCCATTACTTACTGTGATACTTGTATCGGTAGTCTCTCCACCTTCATTGTTACCACCATATATTGTTCCAATATTACCATTAGTTATTGTAATACTTGATGAATCAACATCTCCTGTTTGATTTGATCCACCATATAATGTTGTAACACTAGCATTTACATTTGTTGAAGTGATTGTTGTTGTAGTAGCACCAGCTTTGTTTCCTCCACCAAATGCAGTAGTAACGCTTCCACCATTAAATGTAACATTAGTATTACTCGTTTCAGCTTCGTTTCCTCCACCAAATAATGTTGTAGCACTACCACCATTAACAGTAACATTACTTGTAGTTGTTGTACCACCTTCGTTATTACCACCATATAAAGTACCAACAGTTCCATTAGTTAATGTAACATTACTTGTAGTAACATCTCCTGACTGGTCAGATCCACCAAATACTTTTGTTGCACTAGCATTATTTCCATTTATTAATACATTTGTTGTTGTAGCTCCGGCTTCATTACCTCCACCATATATAGCAGGTATTGTATTAGCTGTTTCAGTTATTTCTATACTTGTTGTTGTTGAATCAACTA
>JAEEGL010012045.1_pt1 | contig 11223 bp, 15 predicted proteins | sample 9134231 | NCBI WGS metagenome assembly JAEEGL01 (sample SAMN16246548, study PRJNA631951) | gut metagenome | biome: gut microbiome; feature: rumen; material: fiber-attached | host: Bos | place: Iran: Karaj | collected 2018-10
CTATGAACGACTGCAAGCCGGGATAGTCAGAGATCGCAGCCAAAAGGCCAAGGATGATATAGAAAACCACCTCGCTCCATTTAAGGCTGTGAGGTGGTTTTAATCATTTTATTTAAAGAAAGTTTACCTTTTTTGTTTACTGTTGCACGATTTATCCGCACAAAAGCAAAAAAGAAAACCCTGTATCCATTGGAATACAAGGCTTTCTATTGGTCCGAGTGACTGGATTCGAACCAGCGGCCTCTTGAACCCCATTCAAGCGCGATACCAAACTTCGCCACACCCGGAAATATAAGCGGCCCTCAGCCGCAAAAGGTACTATAACACATCAAAAAGAATAATGCAAGAGGAAAACGGCAGTTTTTTAGAAATGCAAAACCGTTGTATTTTAGCGGAGACCGTGCTACAATACCCACAGATACGGGAGCTCCCCGTAAATAATATCAAGGAGGAGAAATATGAAAAAGTATATTGCCGAGTTTATCGGCACGCTTGTCCTGGTGCTCTTTGCGTGCGGCGTGGCGGCTGTAACAGGCTGCATTTTCCCCGAGGCAGGGTATATCGCCACGGCATTGGCGTTCGGCCTCGTGATAGTCGCAATGGCGTACAGCATCGGCAACGTTTCCGGCTGTCATATCAACCCCGCGGTATCCATAGCGATGCTCGTTTCCGGCAAAATGAGCGTTAAGGATTTCATAGGCTATATAATAGCCCAGTTCCTCGGCGCGATCGCCGGCGCGGCCATCCTTATGTACCTGCTCGGCAGCAGCGCCGCCCTCGGCCAGAACGGCCTGTATGACGGCGACGTACTGAAGTCCCTCATAGTTGAAGTCATCCTTACCTTCGTTTTCGTTCTCGCGATCCTCGGAGTTACCTCCAAGGAAGAGAACGGCAAGGTGGCGGGCCTCGTTATCGGCCTTGCTCTCGTGCTCGTGCATCTTATCGGCATCCCGTTCACCGGAACGAGCGTCAACCCGGCCAGAAGCTTCGGCCCGGCGATCTTCGTCGGCGGCGAGGCCCTCAAGAACGTTTGGGTGTTCATAGTCGCTCCGCTCGTAGGCGGCGTGCTCGCGGCGATCGTCTACAAGGCGATAGCTCCGGCAAAGAGCAAATAAAAAACCTGAAAAAATACGGAGAGGGAAGCCCCTCTCCGTATTTTTTTGTCTTTGCGGCGGCTTATTCCTCGCCGTTGAAGTGCTTTTCTATTTTTGCCTTCCAGTTCGACTTGAGTTTGCCGCCGTGCCTTACGCAGGCAACGGCTTCGTCCAGAACGGCGTAGTTCAAGCGCGTGCCGAGCCTGTCCGGCCTGTAGCGGACAGTGTATTCGGGCGAGATCCCGAGCCTGCCGCCCTCGGCGGCGGCGTCGATATTCGCGCCGAGGAAGAGAAACTCCCAGCCGTACTCCTTTTTCGCGCGCTCTATCAGCGCCTTTACCGCAGCATAGCTGTATTCGCGGCTGGCGTTTTCCAGGCCGTCGGTAGTGATGATGAAAAGGACCTTCTCTGCGCGGAACTCAGGAAGGACGTTTTTCTGCGCGGCGTCGATCTTTGCTATCGTTTTGCCTACCGCGTCGAGCAGGGCGGTGCAGCCGCGGACGTAGTACTCGCGCCCGGTAAGAGGGCTGATTCCGCGGATATCGGCCCTGTCGTGCAGAAGCTCATACTTGTCGTCAAAGAGGACGGTGGTCACGACGGCCTCGCCCGGCTCCTCCTTCTGACGCGCGAGCATGGAGTTGTAGCCGCCGATGGTGTCCTGCTCAAGGCCCGCCATCGAGCCGCTGCGGTCAAGAATGAATACGATCTCTGTTTTCATAAAAATATCCTCCTGTCTTGGTTTTATGACAGGAGGATATCACGATATCAGCCGTTCGCGGTCGCTTCCGAAGCGACATTTTTGCTTTTCGGTTTTATGTACAGCACGTTGCTGTAAAGCGAGGAGCTGTACTTTTTGACGTACTGCTCGAACTCCGAGCGGAGGATGAAATATTCCCGGCCCCAGCTGGATACGCTCAGAACGTCGCCCTCAAGGCCGGTCACAGTAACGTAGTGGGCGCAGACGGAATCGGCCGCCCTGAGCGAACCGCCGCGCGAGCGGGTATAGAGAGTGAGCTTGCGGCGGTGGAGCGGAAGCGGGAAATTCGGCCCTATGGAAAGAATGACGGGAATATCCGCCGCGAGCATCTCCTCCGTGCGCGCCCATATCTTCTTTTTTGAGGCGCACCAGCGCGCGCGGAAGGGAAGCTTGTACTTCGAGAAAAAGCGGTTCACTCCGAGCATTAGAGTTATGCCGTTGATCCCGAGCGGATACATGAGAGGGATGAAGCGGCGGAGCTTTTTAGAATAGGCCTCGAACTGCTCCGGAGTGACTGGATCCTCAGCGTCGGCAAAAAACGCGGTTTTACATTTGTCGTGGAAGCGGTGCAGATACAAAAACAGGTTCATCGCGCCCACGACTCCGCAGCCGCATTCGCGCATGGACTTGCTTTCCGAGCGGCTCTGACTGCCGCCGTAGAGCACTTCGCCCCCGCCGGAAAAGAGGGGAAAGGTGTTTTCCAAAAGCATTTTTATGCCCCCTGAGCGCCGAGAAGACGCTGACCAAAGGCGAAAAGCGCCTCGTTTATTTCGTAAATATCGCTTACTCCGGATTCTATGAAATACTCTACGATGACGTCCGCGAGGCTGCTGTGCGAAAGAGTGTAGCCGGCTTTTGAAATAAGGTCCAGCGTCTCGTCAAGACTCAGCCGCAGCGCCACGGCGCAGGCGACGGCAGTGCTTTTGCTCGGGTTGTAGGCCCCGCCCTTGCGTATCTTTGAAAAGAGCTTGCGGTCTATGTTGGCGCGCTTGTAGAACTCAACGTCCGTCATGCCCTTTTCGTCTATCAGGCGAAGCAGCATATGGGAAAAGGATTCGCCGAGATTCTTGACCGCATCGTCGAGAGAGCGCCTCTTTTTCAGCTTCGCCGCGGCGCTTTGCGGCGCCGCCGCGGGGCGCGCAAAATGCTCCGCCAGATCGGGGAGCGCGCTGGTATGATTTGCAAACTGGGAAAGGATTTCCATCTCCGCGAGCGGACGCGGGATGTTATGGGTCTTGACGTAGTGTTCGTCTATGTACGAGCGTATGCTGCCGAGCAGCTTTTCGCTCAGGACGACTGCCCCACGCTCGTATACTACGAGATACACGTTCATGTCGTGCTCGAGAAGGAACTCGCTTATCGCGTTTACGGCCGTTTTGAGGGCCTCCGCCTTCGGGTAGCCGAATATTCCCGAGGAGATGAGCGGGAAAGCTATGGAGCGCACCCGATGCCTCTGCGCCAGCTCCAGAGCGGAGCGGTAGCAGCTTTTCAGAAGCTCGGGCTCGTTTTTGCTGCCGCCCTGCCAAACGGGGCCGACGGCGTGGATTATATACTTCGCCTGCAGCTCGAAGCCGGGCGTGATGACGGCGCCGCCAGTTTCGCAGCGGCCTATCTCGCGGCATGCGGCCTCCAGCTTCTCAAAGCCGGCCGCCTTGAAAATGGCGCCGCAAACGCCGCCGCCAGGAGTAAGGGCAGGGTTGGCCGCGTTGACTATGGCGTCCGTCCGCATTTTCGTTATATCGTTTCTGACTATTTCAAACGGCATTCAAAGCACTCCGATCGGAAAATGGTCACGCTTTTATGAAAAGGAAGTAATACAGGGCCGCCTGGACTATAAGCCCGAGGACGTTCACTGTCCAGAAGATCGCGTGGCGAGTCTTGTGGCGGAAAAGCAGCATCGCCAGCAGCGCGCCCACGGAACCGCCGAAGAAGCCGACGAAGAGGAGAGTTGCCTCCTTTATGCGCCACCGGCGCTTGATGGCTCTCCGCTTGTCCACTCCGTAGAGAATAAAGGCAAGGACGCTCATGAAGGCGATCACGATAAAGAAATATTTCATATGTACAATTCCCTTTTATTCCAGTATAATTATTTCGCGGTTATTATACCACCATTTAACGCGCAGTTCCATACGTGAAAAAAGCTTTTCGGCGCAGCTGTCACGGAGGGCAGAGATTTGAAAAGAACAGCGGGAAGAGACACGGCGATAGACATGATCAAGACCGCGGCGATAGTATGCGTTCTTCTCATCCACGCAAGTACGCGCGGCGGGGGCTACTTTCAGCCGGTAGGATCGTCACGATACCTCGCGACGGTCTTCTGGGGCAGCGTTTCCCGCGCGGCGGTGCCGCTCTTTCTCATGTGCAGCGGCGCGCTCATGCTTCCGCCGGAGCGGGAACTGACGCTTAAAAAGCTCTGGGGAAGGAGCATACCGCGCCTGCTCATAGCGCTCTTTTTCTGGGCGGCGCTGTATAAGCTGTATAACGGCTGGGCCTCCGGCACGCTCGATTCGGGATACCTGGTGACCTCGTTGAAGGAGCTGGCGCTTTTCAGGCATGAAAATCACCTTTATTACCTGCATATAATGCTGCCGGTATACGCGCTTTTGCCCGCGACGCGGGCCTTCGTGCGCGGCGCCTCGGACCGGGAGATCGATTATTTCCTGCTCATATGGTTCCTGGTCGGCATACTTTATCCCACGCTCAGGCCGTATAAGCCCTTCAGTCTTCTGTACGGCATCCCCGGGCAGTGGCTGCTGAACATGACTTACGCCTCCGTGGGCTACGGGGTGCTGGGTCTCAGGCTCCGCCGCCGGCCTTTCAAGACCGGGCTCGCCGCCGTGCTTGCCGCAGCGGGGTTCGCCGCCGCGATGGGCGGAACGGTGATTGGCACGAAAGTTACCGGAGCGTTTTACGAGCACTTTTTAGAGGGCATGACCGTAGGCGTGTGTATGCTGGCTGCGGGCATTTTCTCGCTCTGCGTGAACGGAGCGGAGAAGGCGACGGAGAAAACGGCGAAGCATCTTGCGTTTTTCTCGAAGGCTTCGTTTTGCGTCTACCTCGTGCATATCTTCGTTCTGAAGGGCGTTTCGCACCTGGGCCTTAATATAGAATCGCTGCACAGCGCCGTTTCCGTGCCACTGCTCGCGCTTGTGATGCTTGCAGTCTCGCTGCTTGTATATCTGCTGCTTTCCCGCATACCGTGGGTGAAGCGCTGGCTTATTTGAGATTATCAGTAACGGCCGCGCCGTAGGGCGCGGCCGTTATTCATTTAAGAAACGCTTTTACTTCCGCAAGCCGGCGCAGGGCTTCGCTGCGGCCGAGCTGATACACTCTTTCAAGCTCGTCCGGGTCGTTTTCGGTGCGCTTTATGCCGAGCGAGACCTGCGGGCGGATAACGAGTATGCTCCCGTCCTTTTCTTTCGCGGCAATTTCCTCCATCTGCCGGTTGTATACCTCGTGCCTCACAGCCATGGCCGCGGCGACTTTCGGGTATTTGCGCAGAAGTACGCGCATGAGCGGCAGCATGCGGACCTTTTCCTTTCTGTAATCCGCGGGCTGGGTGAGGACGAAGACGTTTCTGTCGTACCCGAGCTTTTCCATATAAGGGTATGGAACGGGCTCGACTATGCCGCCGTCCAGAAGGCGCAGGCCGCCTATCTCGACCGGCCGCGAGACCACGGGCATAGAGGCCGAGGCGCGCATCCACGCGGTGTCGAGCTCGCCGCCGTCCGTGCATCTGTGATACACTATCTCGCCCGTGTCGGCGTTCGCGGCGCCGACGTAGAACTCCATAGGGTTTTCGCCGAAAGCCTTCCTGTCGAAGGGATCGAGCACTTCCGGCAGCTCGCGGTAGCAGAAATCCACGCCGTAAAGGTCGCCGGTCTTCAGCAGCGAGCGAAGACTGCAGTACCTGGGGTCGCGGCAGTATTTTTTGTTGTAGCGTATCGGGCGGCCTATCTGGCGGGATTTGAAATTGCAGCCGAAGGCGGCCCCGGCCGATATGCCGGCCGCGCCGTCGAAGACAACGCCGTTTTCCATGAAGACGTCAATAACGCCGCAGGTGAACATGCCGCGCATGGCGCCGCCTTCCATAATGAGCCCGGTTTTCATAACTCTTTCAAGCACCTTTCGAGCTCAAAGCCACGCGGAAGCCCAGGCGGCGAGCTCTTCCTCGGAGGTCCTGCCCTTGAAGCGCTTTCCCTCCGCCACTTTTGCGCCGGGCGCGAGCGCCTGCATGTTTTTGCCGGAATCGCCTATCTCGCTGCCGCCGGAGGTGGCGAAGGGGATAACGGTCTTCCCGGAAAAATCGTACTGCTCCATGAAGGTATCTATTATAGAGGGCTCGCGGTGCCACCATACGGGGAAACCCACGAACACAACGCCGTATTCCGCCAGGCCTTCCGCCTTTGCGAGGATGGGGGGACGGCTGCTCGTGTCGCTCATCTCAAGAGAGCTCCTGCTTTTTTTATCCTGCCAGTTGAGATCGGCCTCCGTATAAACGGTCTCGGGAACGATCTCGAAAAGATCGGCGCCTATCGCTTTTGCCAGCCTTTCCGCGAGCGCTTTCGTCCTGCCGCTCGCGCTGAAATATGCCACCAATGCCTTGCTCATGAAAAAACCTCCTTGAATTATCCGATTGACTATCCATTATTTTACTTTTATAATTTATAATACATCTTAAGGTATACTCCGTGTCAAGAAGCGGAAAGGAGAAAAAATGAAAATAATCGAAACTAAGAACGCGCCAGCGGCGATAGGCCCCTATTCCCAGGCGATAGAAGCCAACGGTATGGTGTACACCTCCGGCCAGATACCGCTTGACCCGGTCTCGGGAGCTCTGGAGGCGGTTACCATAGAGGAGCAGACAGAACAGGCGATAAAGAACGTGGCGGCCGTTCTGCAGGCGGCGGGAAGCGGCCTGGAGAAGGCAGTTAAAACCACGTGCTATATAAAAAACATGAGCGATTTCGCCGTGTTTAACGAGATATATTCGAAGTATTTCGTTTCGAAGCCGGCGCGCAGCTGCGTCGAGGTCTCGGCGCTGCCGAAGGGCGCGCTGGTGGAGATAGAGGCAATAGCAGAGCTCTGAGGCGCTTCAGAGCGCGGCGGTATCGCCGCTTCTGAATTCCAGTATGTCGCCGGGCTGGCAATCGAGCGCGGCGCAGATCTTCGCGAGGGTGGATACCTTTATCGCCCTTGCCTTGCCGGTCTTTAGAATAGACATGTTCGCCGCGGTGATGCCGACCTTTTCGGCAAGCTCCGTGAGACTCATTTTGCGCCGGGCGAGCATTACGTCAATATTGAAAACAATCGTTCCTTCCATGATCTGCTCCTGTCTATATGGTGAGGTCGTTCTCTTCCTGCAGCGCGGCGGCTTTTTTTACAAAGTAAGAAAGCGCCATGGCCGCTATGGAAACGGCGGCCCCGGCGAAAACGAACGCGAGCGAGAAAAGCAGCACGCCGGGATGGCTCATATTCAGCACCGTGAGGACGATGTTGCCGAGGAGAAAATATGCGCAGTCGCATGCGGCGAGTATGGAGATGCACTTGATGTGCGAGGAGTTTTTCCTGGTAAAGAAGCGGCCGCGGCCGACGCTGACGGCCATTTCCCAGCAGAGGATAAGGGCGTAGAAGCAGGGGAGCGCCGTTATGATAAGGAAGATGAGCCAGGGGAAATAGCGGTTTGAGTATTCGGGATAATGGGAGACTATGCTAGTGCCATAGGACGGCAGAACGAAGGCGTATACGAAAAGCAGTATAAGCCCGACGAATATGACTGCGGCCTTGAGCGCGCGCGACAGAGCTTTTTGTTCCATGCTGAGCCCTCCTTGGGATCGGTTTTTGGTGTGCTCATCATAGCAGATGAATTATTGAAAGTCAAGTATAATTTATCGTAATACAATAAATATCTAAGACAACGATGCCAAGCGCCTCGATCCGGGTCGCGACGGGGAAGGGCGCGGGGAGAAGGAGAAAACAAAAGGAGGGGTACCATCGCATGGACAGAGATATAATCATGGCGGCGACAGCCGAGTTTTCGGAAAAATCGCCGACGAACTATCTCTCGCCGCCGGCCGGGGCGGATGCGGAGAAAAAGTTTACCGAGAACAATTTTGCAAAAAACAACATGCCCTTCGGGGGCGACGTTTCCGCGCTCGACAGAGATAAGAGCGAGGAGTACGTCGGGATGCGCTTTTTCATGCCGCCTCTTATGGCCATAGGCAGAGCGGACGACCCGAAATTCGCCGAGCTGAAGAAAGAGAGCGTTGTAGGCGGGCATCATGCGATGCCGGAGGACTGGCTGCCCGGGGCGAAGAGCGTGATCTCGCTTTTCCTGCCGTACAGCGAGCGCGTTATAAGCTCGAACACCAAAGACCCGGCGGAGCCTTCTTACGAATGGCTGTTCACAAGGGTGGACGGCCAGCAGCACCTGCTCGCCATGGGAAAGTTCGTCTGCTCCCTGCTTGAGCAGGAGGGCTACAGAGCCGTAGTCCCGCAGACGGAGGACAAATATCTGATGCGCACGTCCGCGGAGCAGCAGCTGCCGCTGCCGGTCTGGTCGAGCAGCTGGTCGGAGCGGCACGTCGGCTATGTGACCGGCCTCGGGACCTTCGGCAGGATGACGAATCTGATTACCAAGAAGGGCTGCTGCGGAAGACTTGTAAGCATAGTCACGGACTGGGAGACAGAGCCGGACGTTCGGGATTACGAGGGACTCTACGACTATTGCTGCGACTGCGGCGAGTGTTATGCCGCCTGTCCCGCGGCTGCTCTGAGCCCGGCGGGGAAGGACAAAACGCTCTGCGCGCCCTTCCTGAGAGCGATAGGTAAAAAATACGCGCCGCGCTACGGCTGCGGAAAGTGCCAGTCCGGCCTGCCGTGCTCAACGACGTATTTCGGGAAAAGCAAGAAGTGAAAAAAGATGGCAGCGCCCGGACCGGACGCTGCCATCTTTTTCTGCCTTTTCAAATGACACGGAGATATCTGATATAGATGAAGACCGCGAATATGATTATCAGCGCGTCGGCTATCGCCTCGGCGCGGAGTATGCTTTTGTCGTCCCTGTGCGTCCAGGCGTAGACGCCGGATATAATGAGGGAAAGGAAGCAGACGCAGATGAGCCCGAAATAGCGGGCGGCGGCCGTGCCGGCGAAGGCGAAGAAAAAGACTATATAGCAGACTATCAGCGCCGTGGTAAGGTTTCTTCTCAGTTTTTCGGACATTGGTTTTCTCCTTTCGCTGTCAAAGCACCAATTTTATCGGAAAGAACGGAAAAATCCTGAAGGGAAAGAGTTTCTCCGCGCGCGCCCGGGGATATCCCGGAGGCTTCTATCGCCTGGGTCAGATCCTGTTTCGAGAGCGAGCCGGAGAAAGCGGAGAGGAGCGAATTCACGAGGGTCTTCCTGCGCAGGGCGAAAGCGGCGCGGACCGTGCGGAAAAACAGCTTTTCGTCCCGCGGGGATACCGCGGGGGACTGTCTGCATTCAAGCCGGATAACGGCTGAATGCACCTTCGGAGAAGGCATGAAGCTCTCCGGCGGGACCGTGAACAGAAGAGACGGCTCGCAGTAATACTGCACGAAAACGGAAAAGGCGCCGTAATCGGCCGTTCCGGGAGCGGCGCAGATGCGCAGCGCCACCTCGCGCTGGACCATCAGAGTCATTCTCTCAAAAAGGCCGAACTCTATGAGCCGGGTTATCACCGGCGTGGTTATGTTATACGGGAGATTCGCGCATACGCAGGGCCGCAGGCCGGAGAGATTCTCGGCGGCTATGGCGGCGATATCGCATTTCATTATATCGGCGTTTATTATCTTTACGTTGTCGAGCCCCGCGAGGGTCTCGCTCAGCACGGGCAGCAGGCGCTTGTCAAGCTCTACAGCGCAGACCGCTCCGGCCCGCTCGGCGAGAAGCGCCGTCAGCACTCCTATGCCCGGGCCGATCTCCAGAACGCCGGATTCTTTATCGACTCCGGAGAGCTCGGCTATGTCCTGCGGCACGCCCGGATCGATAAGAAAATTCTGCCCCATGGCCTTTGAAAAGCGGAAGCCGTGGCGGGAGAGGAGACGCTGTATTTCGTTGGGTGAGCATAAGTCCATAAGCCGCCGCCTTCCTTTTGATGATAGCTATTGTAGCATAATACGCCGTTTATGAAAAGGGAAAAGAGAAATTTAGTTTCGGGGAACTGAAAAGAGCGGCGGGAAGCCCCCGATTTAAGTGCAGAAGTGGAAAAGAACACATTTCTCTGGTAAAATCGCTTTGAGTTGAGATATTTCCCTCCGGATCCGTAGTATATGGGTGATGAAGGAAGGTGAAAGCTTGGACGACGGCAGGATAATAGAACTGTTCTTTGAGCGCTCGGAGCAGGCGATCAGCGAACTGGCGGACAAATACGGTCCTATATGCCGCAAAGTTGCGGACAATATTCTGAACGACCGGCTCGACACCGAAGAATGCGTGAACGACGCTTATCTCGGCGTCTGGAATACGATACCGCCGCAAAAGCCGGATCCGCTTTTAAGCTACGTCTGCCGCATAGTCCGGAACCTTGCACTGAAGAAATACCACGAAAAGACCGCGCAAAAAAGAAACAGCAGTTACGACGCCGCTCTGGACGAGATCGCGGATTGTATTCCTTCGTCTTTGTCCGTTGAGGATGAGATCGCGGCCAGGGAGGTCGCCGGAATGATCGACCGCTTCCTCGGGACGCTGGATCGGCAGAGCCGGATCATGTTCGTCAGGCGTTACTGGCACGCAGATTCGATCGAAGAGCTTGCCGGGCTGTTTCACAGGAGCAGGCATTACGTTTCGGTGCGGCTTTCACGTATCCGCAAAGCCCTTGGACAATACCTGATAAAGGAAGGGGCAGCTCTATGAAAAGAGAGAATATTTCTCAGATCATCGGCAGTATCGATGAGAAATATATCGATGAAGCGACAGCTTTTACCGGAGCCGGTGATCAGAATACGCCCGGCCGCCCATCTTCGCTTATAAAGCAGACGCGCAGGTTCAGATGGGGCGCGATCGCCGCCTGCCTGGTTTTGATCGCGGTCATCGGCTCCGCAGCGTTCGCGTTTGCGGCCGAGGCAAGGGAATACAGTACCGCCGTTGCTTTTTTTGAGGAAAACGGCCTGTCCGCGGAGGGCTTGAGCCGGGCGGAAGTGAAAGCGGTCTATCGGGATATTACGGGAAAAAGATTTTCGTACGGAAAGACGGCGGACGTGATACGGCAGGCCGTTCCCGGCTGGGAGATACAGCAGGACGAGCCGACGCCTGAAGAGCTCGCCGAGCTCTGGGATAAAAACGTCCGGATGAACTCAATATCAGAAAAGGGTATCAGCTACCGTATCGACTGGCGGTATGTCCACGATCC
>JAEEGL012151205.1_pt1 | contig 11223 bp, 14 predicted proteins | sample 9134231 | NCBI WGS metagenome assembly JAEEGL01 (sample SAMN16246548, study PRJNA631951) | gut metagenome | biome: gut microbiome; feature: rumen; material: fiber-attached | host: Bos | place: Iran: Karaj | collected 2018-10
CGCGATGACCCCGGGAAAGCTGCGGGACGACGTGGCGGACCGGATGTTTTCATACATCTGCGAGCTGGATCCGGATGACGACATCGAGGACAGCAGCCTGTGGGTGAAGGCGAACCCCTCGCTGGGCGTGCTGCTGGACCTGGAGCAGCTGCGGGGCGACTGGGAGCGCTGCAAGCACGTGCCGCAGGAGCGGAGCGACTTCATCTGCAAGCAGCTGAACATTTTCACGAACAACGCCGACGCCAAGTTCGTGGACTTCGAGATCCTGAAGCGGAACAGCGAGATCTACGACGAGGCAGGGCTGACCGGGCGGGAGTGCTACGGCGGATTCGATCTTTCGATCAGCGAGGACTTCACCGCGGCGGCGCTGGAATTCCCGCTCCCGGAGGATCGCTTTTTCTGGCTTGGGCATACATGGATCCCGCAGAAAAAGGTGGACCTGGACAACGAGAAGATCCCGTACTACGAATGGGCGATGATGGGATACCTGACAATCGTGCCCGGCGACTATGTGAAATACGAGTATCTGCTGGAATGGTTCCGGGATGCGCGGAAGAAATACGAGATCCGCAGCGTGGGATACGACCCGGCGAACGCCATGCGGCTGGTGCAGAGTCTGGAGGGCGCGGGGCTGCAGCCCAACGTGGTGCGGCAGGGGCCGTTGACGCTGAACGCGCCCATGAAGAACCTGCGGGAGATGCTGCTGGACGGCCGGCTGGTGACCAACAACAACCCGCTCTGCTTGTGGTATCTGGACAACGTCAAGATCCGCCAGGGCGTGCGCGACGCAGAGCATGAAAACTGGCTGCCCACGAAGAGCGGCCGATACAACAAGATCGACGGTTTTGCCGCGCTGCTGAACGCCCACGCGGAGCAGATGCGGCTGAACCCGGTGGGCCGGAACACCGCCGGCGCCGGCGTGACAATACTGACACTATAATCCGCCCCGCGTGCTCGCATTTGCGGCCCGCGGGTTTCGCATGCGACTCGCCGCGCCGCGGCAGCGCTTGCATGCTCAGCCCGGCCAGAGGCCGGGCGCTATAGAACGAGGAGGGCAATGACATGGCGCTATGGAACAGGAAAAAGCGGGAAGCGCAGAGCCGGGACGCCCCCGGAAGCCTGGCGTTTATGAACGCACTGATGGGGATGAAGGCCCGGAAGGACCTGGAGGGCAGCGAGGCGATCTACAGCGCGGTGAGCCGGATCAGCAATACGCTGGCGTGTATGCCGCTGCATCTGTTCCGGAATGGCGTGATCGCCGTGGGGGATGCGCGCGAGCGGCTTGTGAGCTACGCGCCCACGCCGAATCTGACGCCCTACGGGTGGAAACAGGCGCTGGAGGCCTGCAGGGACACCGTGGGATCGGCCTACGTGCTGATCGTGCCGGCTGCGGACGGCGTGACGCCGGAGCGGCTGGACCCCATCGAACCGAGCCGGGTGAACCCGCTGCGGAATACGGACAACGGGGAGATCTGGTACAACGTCACGCTGGACGAGAGCCAGGTGGTAACCGTGCATAACAGTTACGTGATTCCGCTGCTGCACATGAGCACGGACGGCGTGAAGGGCATCAGCCCCATGAAGGTGCTGAACGGGACGCTGGACTACGATGAGAAGATCCGCGAGGTGAGCATCAGCCAGCTGAGCGGCATCCAGGAGAGCATCGTGCTGACCTATCCGACGTACATGGATTCCACGAAGCAGATGGACCACGTGAGGCGCTTCAAGGAGGCCTACGAGGCCAGCGGCAAGCACGTGATCCTGCTGGACGGCGGCGTGACGGCGGACACGATCAAAGGGAGCATGGCGGACGCCCAGGTGCTGGCGGTGGACAACATCACCAAGCGCAAGGTGGCGGCGGTGTACAACCTTCCGCCGCGGATGCTGGGCGACAGCACGGCCAGCGGATACAGCACCAGCGAGCAGGACACGGCCGAGTTCCTCAATTTGACGATGCTGCCGATCGTGGAGCAGTGGGAGGAAGCGCTGAACCGGCGGCTGCTGACCTACGAAGAGATTAGCCAGGGATACGCCTTCCGCTTTGACATGACGGCGCTGAAGCGCGGCGACACCACGGCCATGGCGAACAAGCACAGCGCGGCGATCCGCTGCGGGAAGATGACGCCCAACGAGGCCCGCCGCGAGGACGGCCTGCCCGATGCGCCCTACGGCGACGAGCTGATGATCAGCCGGGATATGATCCCGCTGAAGGTGGTGCTGAAGAGCCAGACCGGCGACCTTCCGCCGACGCCATAGGAACCCCGGCCGGAAACGGCCGATTCCATAATCCAGCTATAAGCTGGGCTCCGCGAACCACTTCCTGCGGCGGGGCGCGGCCTGCTGCGGTCGGGGCTTTTTGCCAGCAGCATTTTCACCCGACCGACGGGACCGTGGTGACGGGAACACGTGCCCCGCGTCCGGATCCTGATCCGGGCGGGTGATCTAAGGCCGCTATTCGCCCCGCGCTACTGCCATACGGCAAGCGCGGGTTTCGGCCCGGCACAGCCGGTGTGCACGGGCCTCAGCCCGGCATACGCCGGGCGCTCAAATGGAACCGGCAAGGATGAGGTGATGCAATGGACAGATTTTGGGAATTCAGGGCGGCGGCCGACGAAAACGTGACCGACCTGTACCTGACGGAGGAGATCAGCCGGCACGAAAGCTGGTGGTTTGAAACCAGCAGCCGGGACGTCTTCCGCGCGGAGCTGAACCGGGCGAAGGGCGACATCCGCGTGTGGATCGACAGCCCGGGCGGCGACAGCTTCGCCGGCGCGGCGATGTACGACATGCTGCGGGAATACTCCGCCAGCGGCAAGGGCCGCGTGGTGGCCATGGTGAGCCTGGCGGCCAGCGCGGCGAGCCTGGTGGCCATGGCGGCGGACGAGATCCGCATCAGTGTGGTGGGCACCATCATGGTGCACCGGCCCTGGGTGACGATGAGCGGCCGCGCGGAGGAGCTGCGGGCGACGGCGGATACGCTGGACGAGATCAGGGACGCCTATGTGAACGCCTACGTGCGGCGCACCGGCCTGAGCGAGGAAAAGGTGATGGAGCTGCTGGAGGGCAGCGACGGCAACGGCACCTACATGAACGCTATGACGGCGATCGAGCTGGGGTTTGCAGATGGCCTGATGTACGCAGAGGGCGAAGACGACGCCCAGCGCGGCGCGGCCACGGCGGACCTGATGGCCCGGATGCGCGTCGCTGCGTGCATCAGCCGGGAAGAAGGGGAGCGCGGCCCCGCTCGCATGGAGGATCACCGCGCGGAGACAGAGGAGCTTCGGCGGGCGCTGATGCGCTCCTGCCTGGAGACTACGATCAACGAATGATGATTAAGGGGGATAAACACATGACCATCGAACAGATCAAGAACCAGATGAAGGACGTGAACGCCGAGATCAAGGCCGCCCGCGAGGCGGCGGTGACCCTGCAGGCGGACGCGAACGCCACCCCGGAGGCCATGAAGGCCGCCATGGACAAGCTGGAGACCCTGAAGGCCCGCCAGGGCATCCTGCGCGAGAGCCTGGACGAAGAGACCGAGGCCCAGAGCGCGAACCTGAAGGCCATGAAGCAGCACGACGATCAGATCCGCGCAGCTGCGGACAAGTTCAAGAGCGCGGGCGACTTTTACAGCGCCCTGGCCAATGCCGGCGACATGAAAGTGCCCAGCCGCATCGACCCGCGCCTGGCGGAATACATGAACGTGCGCGACAGCGCCAGCGGTCAGAATTTGACCACCGACGCCGACGGCGGCTATCTGGTGCCCCCGGATTACGCCGAAGAGCTGATCAACGTGGCCCAGAGCCAGAGCGTGCTCTATCCCGAAGTGACGAAGATCCCCGTGAGTGGCAACCGCCTGGTGACCAACTACGTGGACACCGACAGCCGCAAGGACCACGACGGCACCGCCTCTCCCGTCGTGAAGGGCCGCAACGGCGGCCTGCTGGCCTATTGGAAGGGCGAGGCCGCTGAGCTGGCCGCCACCAGCATGAAGTTCGCGCAGGACACCACCAGCCTGAACAAGCTGACTGGCCTGGCCTACGTGACCGATGAGATGCTGGAGGACATCCCCGCAATCGGCTCCATCCTGGCCGACGGCTTCCGCGACGAGTTCGCCTTCAAAATCGACGACGCGATCCTGAACGGCACCGGCAGCGGCCAGCCCGAGGGCATCCTGGCGGCCACCGCGCTGGTGACCATCGCCAAGGAGAGCGGCCAGGCTGCGGCCAGCCTGCTGGAGGCGAACCTCCTGAAGATGTTCAACGCCATGCCCGCCGCCAACCGCGCGAAGGCCAAGTGGTTCATCAACCAGGATCTGGAGATCGTGCTGTACGCGCTGCAGCGTGAGATCACCGACGGCGGCCTGTTCCCGCTGTTCGTGCCCGCGGGCGGCATGGCCTCCGCGCCGAACGGCACCCTGCTGGGCCGCCCGATCGTGCCGATCGAGCAGGCCGGCGCCGTGGGCGCCAAGGGCGACATCCTGTTCGCCGATCTGAGCCAGTATCGTTGGATCGACAAGAGCGGCATCAACGCCCAGACGTCCATCCACGTGCGCTTCCTGTACGAGGAGACGGCCTTCCGGTTCACCTACCGCGCGGGCGGCAAGAGCATCTGGAAGAACGCCCTGCCCGCCTACAAGGGCAGCACCAGCCGCAGCCCGTTCGTGACGCTGGCGGCGCGCACCTGATTGAACCCGTGATAATAGGGCATGGCGAAAGGCGCCGGCATCTCATGACGAGCGTGGGAAGCCGGTGCTGCCGTGCCCGCGAATGGGAGGGAATGACATGGCGGACCTGACGACGTTCAAGGCCGTGGCGGTGATCGATTCGGACGTGCCGGATACGGTATGCCAGCTGGCGCTGGACGCCGCCGTGGAATACCTGGAGGGCGCGGGCGTGCCTGCGCCGGAGAGCGCCAGCGCACTGTATGACAATGTCGCCTACCGGCTGGGCGCCTTTTGGCTGGACCACCGGGGCTTCCCGGAGCGTGGGAGCGACGCCGAGTTCTTCGGCATCGGCGGCATCATCCACCAGCTGAGGGGGTATTGATGTGGCACACGTAGACCCCGGTGAGCTGAAATACAGGATCACCGTCGAAACGCCGCAGCGGACCGTGGGCCCCAACGGCCACTACGTGGACGCGGGGCCGCTGACCTTCAATTGCTGGGCGGCGAAGCGCAGCGCCACGGGCCGGGACAGGATCAGCGACTATGCGGCCCAAAGCGTGGACACGGTGCAGTTTATCGTGCGCTGGGAGACGCGCAAGAAGATCACGCGGGACAGCGTGATCCTGCACAGGGGCATCCGATACGACATTGACTGGATGGATGAGAGCCCCTGGGCGGACGTATACGCCCGGATCGTGGGCGTGAGCAACGACAACGCGGAGGCGTAAGAGCATGACCATCTATCAGCGCATGGAGAGCGTCTTCCAGGCAGCGGGGATCCCCGGATACCATCTGGCCTGGCGCGCAACGGAGGATGAGCGGGCGATCCCGGCCACCTATGCCATCTACGCAGTGAGCGAGGGCGAGGTGTACTACGGGGACGACGAGCCGCAGTTTCAGCGCTACCAGGTGAACATATGGCTGTTTACGCCGAGCGACCCGAGCCCGCTGGTGGCTGCGCTGAAGGCCCAGATGGCGGACGAGCGGTGGACGCACAGGCCGGTGGAGGAGGGCTATGAGCCGATCCCCGGCGGGCGCCACGAATACCGCAAGATGCTGAGCGTGACCTTTGATAGCCTGTGGGACGACCCCGAAGAGGATGAAGAGCCCGGAGGGGAAAGCTGATGGCGCGCATGGATGTGGTAGGCCTGGAGAAGGCCGAGCTGCAGATGCAGGGCCTGACTGACCGCGGGAAGATCAAGGCCATCGTGATGGCCGGCGCGGACCGGGCCGTGGAGGAATGGAAGAACCTGATCACACGGTCGCGGCACGTGCGGTCCGGCGGCATGCGGGACGCGGTGAGCTCCGGCGACTATGTGGAGACGATGGGCGGCGGCAAGGCCGTGGCCTATCCCCGCGGAACCGCGCCGACGCGCATCTCCCAGACCGCCAAGGCCTACGTGATCAACTACGGCCGCGGGGGACGGAAGAGCGAGCGGATGGGCGACCGGTTCATCACGAAGGACGACAGCAACATGGAGCGGCTGGTGCTGGAGGCCATGCAGGCCGAGGCGGACAAAATTTTGGGTAAGTAACGGAGGAATGGCATATGGCGAGAATTGGACTGAAGGGGCTGACCTACGCGAAGGTGAGCGGCGGCGGCGCCGGCAGCGCGGTGACCTACACCGGCGGCGTGGCGAAGACCGGCCTGATGCGCCGGGCGGAGGTGACCATCGAGCGCGAGGACGTGAGCCAGTACGGCGACGATGTGCGCCAGGAGCACGCCAACGGCGTGACCGGCACCAACATCACCCTGGAGCTGACCCGGGCGGACGACGCCATGAAGGCGGATCTGCTGGGCTACACGGCCGACGCGACGAACAACACCCTGACGGTGGTGGACGAGGAGAGCCCCTACGTGGGCTTCGGCTACATCACCTGCGAGGTGGCCAACGGCGTGAAGAGCTACGTGGGCTACTGGCACTACAAGGTGCAGTTTGGCATGGACGCCGACAGCGCCGAGACCAAGGGCGAGAACACCAACTTCCAGAGTGTGAACCTGACCGGCAAGGGCATGGGCGTGCAGCTGAGCAGCGGCGCGCCGAACGCCTTCTACATCACGAAGTCGGCCTCCACGGAGGCCGCGATCCGCACCTGGCTGAACGGCCTGGCGGGGATCACCTGATGCTGTATGGCGGGGGACCAGCTTCCCCCGCCATAACCACCCCTTTGACGGATTTGCCTGAAGCCGCAGGCGGCTTCCGAGCGGCAAATCCACAAGGAAGGAATTCCCCCTCCGGAGGGCAAGCGCTCCTGCGGGGAAATTCCAACATCCCCGCCGCGCATGTCGCCGGGGATGATTGAAAAAGGGAACAGTGCTTCAAATCGGAACAGAGGAAAAGCGTCAAATTTGGCGCTTTTCCTTATTTCGCAAATAAAAGGGAGTGGGAAAATGGCGGCTGTGAAAGTGAACGGACAGAGCTATCCGCTGCGGTTTGACCTGGACGCCATGGAGCAGATCGAGGACCGCTTCGGCGGGACCCGGGAGATGCTGAAGGAGATCAAGGGCAGCAAGGGCACCAAGGCCGTGAAGCAGGTGTTCGTGATCCTGGCGAACAACTACCGGGAATGGGCCGGGCTGGTGCCGGACCTGGACGAGAGCGTGCTGCGCCATGCGGAGCTGAACGTGATACGCCAGATCGGCAACTGCATCAGGGAAGCGATGGAGGAGGGCATGCGCAGCGAGACGGCTGCCGGCGGCAAAGCCGACGACGAGGTGCATGACGCCTACCTGGAAGAGATTGACAGAGAAGAAAAAAAAGACTGAACCGGCGGCAGATGCGGGCGCGTGAATACTACGCCTACGCGCTGATCGCCGGGATCGCGGTATCAGAGGCCCGGCACATGCTGCCGGGCTTTATATTCGACATGGTGAAGATCCGGATCAACTACGACAAGAAGCTGGCAGGCTTCAAGCTGTAGGCCTGGAGGGGTGGAAGAATGGCCGACAAGACGATCAAGACGACGATCGAGCTGGCGGGCGAGAAGGAATACAACGAGGCGCTGCGGCAGGCGCAGCGGAACCTGCGGACCCTGCGCAGCGAACTGAAGGCGGAGACCGCGGAGCTGGGCGCCAACGCCACGGCCCAGCAGAAGAACGAGGTCCGCATCAAGAGCCTGAAGAAGCAGATCGCCGAACAGGAAAAGACCGTGGCCACCCTGAAGAAGGCCCTGGCCCAGGCCAAGCAGGACTACGGCGACAACGAGGATGTCGTCCAGAAGTGGGAGCAGAAGCTGAACGCGGCCCGCTCCACGCTGGCCGGCATGCAGAACGACCTGGAGAGCCTGAGCGCCAGCATGGAGGGCGTGACCGGCGCCACCGAGATGGGCGTGGTGGCCACGAAGAGCTTCGCCGACACGGTGGAGAGCATCGGCACCGTGTGCAGCAGCGTGGCGGACAGCATCGAGGGCATATTCCGTGGCATGATCGGGGCCGTGGAGAGCGCGGCGGTGGAGCTGTGGGAGTTTATCGGTGAAACGGCGGCGAAGGCCAACAACTATAATGACATCGCCGGCTACTGGGGCACCGACGCCGCGACGATCCAGAAATATGCCAACGCCGTGGAGGACACATCGAACAGCTTTGAAGATCTGCAGAGCGCGGTGAGCCGGCTGGTGCTGGGTGGCAAGGGCAAAAAAATCGCGGAATACCTGGGCATCAGCGATGTCAACTACGAAAACGAATGGGACTATGCCATGGCTGCCATGAAGAGCATCTACGATCTTCAGGAGCAGGGGAAGCTGGCGGACGGCTTTTGGGAGGACGTCTTCGGCGAGAAGAAGGCCACCAAGGTGATGGACCTGGTAAACGACTGGGGTGCCATCATGGAAAGCCTGGATAAATATGACGCCGATAAGGGCGGCTTCGGCATGGACAGCGATGCGCTGGCGGTGATGGACCAAGTATGGGTGAAGATGTCATCCATCGAGACCATGTGGACGGCGCTGAAGGATGAGATCGCTGCGGGGCTGGGCACGGTGACCATGCCGCTGATGGTGGACGTGCAGGGCGGCCTGACCGCGCTGAACGACTATCTGAAGGCCGACAGCGACGAAGCCCGGCAGGCGGCGCTGGACGCGCTGGTGGGCAGCATTGAGAGCTTCTTCACCCACCTGGGCGAGGCGCTGGCCGCGGGTATTGACAAGCTGCGGGAAGTGGCGGACGCGCTGCAGGAATCGGACAACCCGGGCGTGCGGGCGCTGGGCGACGCGCTGGATTTCATCGCGGATGGCCTGGAGTGGATCGTGGAGCACGCCGACGACGTGAAGAAGGCCCTGGAGGCCATGTTCGGGCTGTGGCTGGTGATGAAGCTGGGCGCCATCGCGGCGATGGTGACGGGCATCGTGGCGAAGATCGAGGTGATCAAGGCGTTTAGCGCGGTGGGCTCCGGACTGAGCGGCGCCGCCTCCGCAGCTGCGGGAGCCGCGGGAACGGGCGGCAATGCGGCGGCAGCGGCCAGCGGATCCGCGGCGGTGAAGACGCTGGACGCGGGCACGGTGACGGCGGCGGGGAAGGCCATCGGCGGCGCGGCGCTGGCGGCCATCGGCTATCTGTTCAAGGAGGGCATCGACTACCGCAATCTGTTGCCCGGCAGGATCGGCAGCGCGGAGAACATCGAATACGTCGCCGAGCAGGACGACGAGCTGAAGGAAGCCCTGATCGACTATGTAACGACGCAGGCCGAGCAACAGGAATACCTGGACAAGGGCGACGTGTTCAGCGAGGAATCGGCGGAGGCGATGACCAAGGCCGCGGAGGCCGCGGAGCGGTTCTGGGGCATGGACGGTGCCCAGATGGCCTACGACATGTTCAACGACTACCGGCAGGAAAACGGCATGGGGAACATGGACTACGCCATGCCGGATGAGCTGGCGGACAAATGGGGCCTGAACAGCGGAGACGTGGAAGCCATGGTGGACGCGGTGGAGAGCCTGCCCGCGGAGCTGGACACGGTGGTGAACGGCAGCGAGGCGACCTACAACCCGGAGGTGGCGCAGAACATCGTGGACAGCGTGAGCGGCGTCTCCGGCACGCTGAGCTCGCTGCCCGGCAGCTTCGCCGCCGCTGTGGCGCGGGCGCTGAGCGGCGTGAAGGTGTACCTGGACGGCGAGGCGGTGGGCCGGCTGACCACGAACACCGTGAGCATGGGCATCGCGGGCCGGGTGATCAGCGAAATCAAGTGAGGTTTTGGGCATGAAAGAATGGGATTGCGCGAATTGCGCACACCGGGATGAATGCGCGGACCGAGAAGACGGCACGTTCTGCCTGCGGTGTGCCCTGAAGGCGCTGGATCCCGACCGCGTGGAGGATGAGGAGGAACTTTGGACATGATCATGAATCATCGGATCGCGGTGGGGGACGCGCAGCTGGACGAGGTGGACGAGCTGGTGATGGTGTGCGGCATCGAGGAGCCGCAGGTGGCGGAGAGCATCACCACGGCGACGCGCTTCGGCGGCGTGGGCCAGCGTGTGACCGGGCAGCACCGGGAGACCCTGGACGTGATCGTGAAATTTGCGCTGCGGCAGAAAAAGGACGACCTGATGAAGCGGCAGCTGCTCTTCAACCGGGTGGTGGCCTGGGCCATGGCGGCGAAGGACGGCGCCTGGATCACCGTGGGCCACCGGCCCGGGCAGCGGCTGCGGGCGCGGCTGTACCAGCTGCCGGCACTGGGCGAGCCCGCGGAGTGGAACGGCGAGTATTCCATCACCTTCCGGGCCTACGGCGTGCCCCACTGGCAGGAAGCTGCGCCCGTGGAGCTGAGCGTGAAGAGCACGAAAAATACCTCCAAGAGCCTGACCGTGGACGGCACGGCGGACACCGTGGTGAACGTGAAATTCGAAAATCTGAGCGGCATGAAGATCGAAACGGCGACGATCCAGGCGGGGAGCAGCAAGATCGCGCTGAAATCGCTGAGCCTGATGGCGCAGGAGACCCTGGTGATCGATCACAGCGCGGAGGGCCTGCTGCGGATCCGCATCAAGAGCGCCAGCGGCAGCTACCGCAGCGCCATGGCGGCCCGCACCGAGGACAGCGCGGACGACCTGTGGGTGAGCCCTGGGAAGAGAACCATCTCCTTCACGGCGCAGCGCGCCGGGAAGCTGACGGTGACGTGTTATGGTAGGTGGGCGTAAATGATCCTACTTCAGAAAGGGAACAGCCTGAACCACTGGGGATGGTTCATGCCGGAGAGCATGCCGCTGCAGCTGAGCGACAGCGCGATCAGCACGGCGAGCATCACCATCGGCCCGGACGCTCCGGAGATCACGGTGGGCGACTGGCTGCTGGACGATTCCGGCGGGCCGGGCGACGGCATCGTGTGGCGCGCGAAGGGTGTGGAGACCAACTACGCCACCGAGACGCGCACCGTGACGCTGGAGCACGTGCTGGCCACGCTGCAGGACGAGATCCTGAGCGGGGAGCACACCACGAAGGCCATCAGCGGCAAGGACACCGCCACGGCCCGGCAGGCGCTGGAATACGCCCTGAAGGGGCAGAGAGTGTGGGTGCTGGGCGACTGAGACTATGACCGGACGCAGCCCCACAGCTACACCAACAC
>JAEEGL012385506.1_pt1 | contig 11223 bp, 9 predicted proteins | sample 9134231 | NCBI WGS metagenome assembly JAEEGL01 (sample SAMN16246548, study PRJNA631951) | gut metagenome | biome: gut microbiome; feature: rumen; material: fiber-attached | host: Bos | place: Iran: Karaj | collected 2018-10
AAAAGATTGTATATGTGGTAACCGTTCAGTATCAAGGGAGGGATTTATAACCTAAAGTACTGTTACAGTAGAGGTGCTCCTAAATTGAGTTCAAGGGATAAAGAAGTATTGAATATGCAATTGAATCTTATTCCGATTCATTATTTCTGTAACCCGGTACATACTTAAGATCCTTTATCCAGCCTCCCCTGCAGAAAAAGCCGTCTGTAGAAACCACCTGATCCTCTTCTTTATATGCGTTTTTATCGGCATAATAAGGAATTGACAGGAAATCACGTCCGTTTATCTTAACATAGAGTGTGGTATCTTCAAACAGAAGAGAAAGGATATTTGTAACTGTTTCGAATAGTTGCAGGCAACCATACAATTGTGTTTGTACGGTAGACAAATAAACACCTTTAAATTATGATGTTAATGATTGTTTAGGAAAATAAGCAGGACTTAAAAGAAAACAGAGGAAACGGAAGGATTGGAATGAACGGATATATAGATATTGTCATCACAATGGGTGGACTGGGGAAAAGGTTCAGAAATGCCGGCTATACGGTACCGAAATATATGATAGAGGCCAAAGGTAAGACACTTTTCGAGTGGTCCATGATAAGCCTTGAGGGTTACAGGGACAGGGCGGATAAATACGTTTTCATAGCCATGAAGGATGAAAGCAATGATGTTGAAGCCTTTATAAGGAATAAATGTAAGGAGCTTTTAATAGATGAACCTAAGATAATCCTGCTTGATTACCTTACCGACGGTCAGGCTACAACGGCAATGCTGGCAAAAAAGTATTGGGACAGGGAGCATGCCCTTCTGATATACAATATCGATACCTATGTGGAAGCAGGTGAGATGAACAGTAAGGAGCTTAGGGGTGACGGTTTCATTCCGTGTTTCCGGGCAGCAGGCGATCACTGGAGCTTCGTAAGGCTTGATGAAGAAGGCAGGGTAGCTGAGATTAAGGAAAAGAAGAGGATTTCGGATCACTGTACACTGGGTGCCTACTATTTCAAAACCTGTGGTCTGTATGAGGATCTGTATAACGAATACTACGGAGATAAGAACACAGAGCTGGTAAACGGAGAGAAATATGTGGCTCCGCTGTATGACTATCTGTTAAGTAAGGGTGGGGATATATATATTTCGGATATCGATCCCGACAAGGTTCATGTTCTGGGCACACCCGAGGAACTAAAGCAGTTTAGTGATCTGTAAGTCAGGTGGTACAATAGGAAAAGGCTTAAAACTTTGCATAAATAAATGCTCCGTTTCCGAAGTATGCAAACATTGCGATCGCAATAAGGAAACAGCAGAAGATAACCTTTCCGTACATCCTGTTAAGGGGAAGGGGTTTAAAGGGGTCATTTCCGTTATTCAGGTGCACGGCAATAAGCTGGATGATGAGAAGGACAGCGCCAAATATGAAGGTATATACATAGAAATATGAAATACCCGGCTGCATGGTAATTATCCGCGAAATAACCGTCATGGTATCCGACAGTGTTTCGGCGCGGAAGGGTATCCACAGGAAGTTGACCATAAGAAAGCTCAGAATGACCGAAATATATTTCCTGCCGGCACCGGCTGTTTTTATCGAAGAAGAAGGCCGTGTATCCTTTAGAGCGCGGTGTATAACCTGCCATAGTCCGTGAACTGCGCCCCATATAAGGAAATTCAGGGTTGATCCGTGCCACAGTCCGCTTACCAGCATGGTAAGAAAAATATTTATATAAGTTCGTTTTTTACCCTTTCTGCTTCCGCCAAGAGGAATATAAACATAATCCCTCAGCCAGGTGGACAGGCTTATATGCCAGCGTCTCCAGAAATCCGACGGATCGGATGCAAGATAGGGCAGGTTGAAATTCCTGCCAAGATCATATCCCAGCAGCCATGCAATACCTATCGCCATATTGGAATATCCCGCAAAATCAAACAGAAGCTGTAAAGAATATCCTACGGAAGCAAAGAACAGGCTGAGTCCGCTGTAAGCAAGCGGAGCGGAATATACACTGTCAACCGAAACCGCAAGCCTGTCAGCCATGACAAGCTTCATGAACGCTCCGAGTGCGAACAGCTGAATACCGTAGGATAAACGCGCCGTATCAAGCCTTTTACGTGAATTGAGCTGGGGTATGAAATCCTTAGCCTTAACTATCGGTCCCGATACTATCTGAGGGAAGAATCCTATATATACAAGAGAATCAAGAAGAGAAGGGAATTCACTCAACTCTCCCCGGTAATTGTCTGCAAGGAAGCTTATTGCCTGAAGCATGTAGAAGGACAGGCCTACCGGCATGGGAAAGAGGCCTGCGAATTTGAAGAACATAAGAATGAAGGTCTGGACCGCAATGCAGGACAGGCAGATGATCCGCGCTGTCTGCTGTTTGCCGTCTTTTTGTGCTTTATTCAGCATATATCCGCCAATCCATGTAAACACGGACAGACAGATAAGTACGGCAAGCATGGTAAGGTCAAAGCAGGCATAGAATAAGTAACTTGAGGCAAGCAGGATCATACGTTCTGCAGTCTTATTGCGTACAAAATACAATGAGATCAGCAGTACCGTTATCAGAATTATGAATTTAACTGATAAAAATGACATAATGTCTCCCGATAAAAGTGTGTAAATAACAGGTAAAATTCCCGTCCGGTCAATGTTTAACGGAAATTATCTTATACAGTTCATCTGCAATCATCCTGTGTGCGGCCCGGTTGGTATGGCCTGTCCCCATGGTAGTGTTGAAAAAGCCGTAAGGAACCGTGTGGTCCTTGTCATAGGCTTCCGAATAAGACTTGGACATATCGACAAAATCAATATCGTATTTAGCGCATATTTCCCTGTAATAAGGCTCGGCTCCGTTGGACAGAAGTTTCATGCTTCCGTCTTTTTCTATGGAAACGGCAGGATGATAAAGGATTATGATCTGCTTGTCGGTCCTGCTTCTTATAAAAGCCATCAGTGAATCGAGGGCTTCACTGTAGCCCCCTGCATATTCTTCGGCCCAGAAATCGGGATCGAGTATGTCGGACGGAGTATCCTCCTGTGACATGGTCCTGTAGGTAAGGAATTGCTTGTGTAGCTCCCTCATAAGAGGAAGGTACTGTTTAACCTGCATTGAGAAGCGCTGTCTGTCCGTAAGACCCCGGAAGAGGGATGAAGCAGTTTCGGAGGGATCGTAACCTGTCTGTGTCTGAGAATCATACAGAGCCTTGGTATCATAGGTAAGGGTATCGGTTTCGATTATTATTCCTTCTGCATCGGGAAATTCGCCCAGGATACCATCAAGATGCTGCAGAACCACAGAGAAGAAATTACCGCTTCTTCCTATGTTATAGACCCGCAATTCGTTGTCAGGACCCAGCATACCGTTGAGGATGTCGCTGTAACGCAGCTTAAGCGGAAGGAATAATCCCTCGGTATGAGAAGCTCCCGCAACAACATAATAAGAATCAGCCCTTGGAAGATCACGGTTAACATAGCCGTTTTCGTCTATATTGGCAATACAGTACCCCTCCATACCGTATACTCCTTTTGATCCCGGAAGAAGAAAACCCGTAGTCGCCCCCTGTTCCCTTATAAGTTCCTGGCAGGGATTGTAGAAGGCAAAGCACAGAAGGTTCATTATGATAAAAGAGGCCGCCAGGGCGGTTCCCCACTGTATGATCTGTTTTAAATAGTGTTTAAAGCTCTGCATGAATAACATTCTAAACATTTTTACCGGCTAATTCAAGGGTAGTCGCAGGCAAATAAGGTGAAGTTTGTAAAACCCCGTCATTTATGGTATGTTAACTACAACAAAAATATGAGGATGGGTGATTGTATGAGGCAGATGAACATGCTGGTCTCGGGACTGGTCGGAAAGGGCGATAACAAAAGGATATGCGTATATTTCAGCGATAAGGACAAATATGCGGAAGGGTCGATCCCTGACTGTAAGATCACATCCAGTAACGGTTTTACAAAAGAAGAAATTAAAGAAATAGAGGAATATCTGTCTGATAACAGGGATGACATCATTGAAGAAGCCAAGAAGGTTAATCCTCTTAAGTCGTATACCAGCAGGAAATAGGAAGGATTCCTGATGCCTTAGGGAGATGTTACGATATGAGACAGTATAATGAGGGAAGAAAACGGACAGATAAGGGAAGCAAGGGATGTATATAGAGATAAATAACTTTGATCCCGCCAAGATCACGGACAGCGGGCAGTGTTTCAGATGGAAAAGGCTTATGGAAGATGTCTACGGTGTTACAGCTTACGACAGATATCTTGAGATAAGACGAAACGGCAGCAGGTTTGAATTAAGCTGTGATGAGGATGAGTGGAAGAATATATGGTCATCATATCTTGATATGAATACGGATTATACTTCAATAGGTTCAGCCATTACCGCTTCGGAGGATGAATATCTTAAAGCGGCATATCATTACGGACAGGGAATAAGGATCTTAAGGCAGGAACTGTGGGAAACGATCATTTCCTTTATCATTTCACAGAACAACAATATAAAAAGGATAAGGAACAGCATCGAAGCAATCTGTTCAAAGGCGGCACTTCCCGTAACAGGTAAGGCACCGGAGAGGATATACAGGTTTCCGAAACCCGGCGAGATCGATCGTGAATTCTTTAATGACAGGGAGCTGGGGCTTGGATACAGAGACATATATCTGGCGGATATGTATGAATACGCAGTCACACATCCGGACTTTCCGGACAGGCTTAAACAAATGGACAACAGTGAAGCCATGACAGAACTTAAATCGTTTAAGGGGATAGGAAATAAGGTGGCTAACTGTATTTGCCTGTTCGGACTTCATCATATTGATGCATTTCCGATCGATACGCATATTAAACAGATATTGAATACATATTATCCAAAGGGATATGACTTCGAACATTACAGAGGATATAACGGGATAATCCAGCAGTTCATGTTCTATTACAAGACGAACTGTCCAGACTGACACAGAGTATTAGGGCAGGATCTGTATAACTGCAAAACAGAGGCGGGGTATATGCCATATTTACCGGTATCAAAAGAGGATATGGATAAACGGGGTATCAGGCAGCTGGATTTCGTTTATGTATGTGGGGATGCCTACGTGGACCATCCCTCCTTTGGTCATGCCATAATATGCCGTATACTTGAAGCACACGGATACACGGTGGGAATAATTGCGCAACCGGACTGGAAGGATGATGACAGCATAGCGGTACTGGGTAAACCGAGGCTTGGCTTCTTTGTAAGTGCGGGAAATATGGATTCAATGGTAAATCACTATACCGTAAATAAGAAGAAGCGTTCCATGGATGCCTATTCACCCGGAGGAAAGACAGGTCTTAGGCCGGACCGGGCAGTGATAGTATACGGAAACCTTATCCGCAGGAAATATAAGGATGTTCCCATTATAATCGGAGGCATAGAAGCATCTCTTCGGCGGATGGGACATTACGATTACTGGTCGGATTCAATGAAGCGCTCTGTCCTGCTTGATTCCGGGGCAGATATTCTATCCTACGGAATGGGAGAGAAGTCGACCGTAGAGATTGCGGATGCCCTTAATGCAGGGATAGCTGTCGGTGATATTACTTATGTAAGGGGAACTGTCTACAGATCAAGAACTACCGGACAGGTTGTTGACGGGATCACTCTGCCGGCTTATTCACAGGTATACAGTGATAAGAGAGAGTATGCGAGATCGTTTGCCATACAGTATGAAAATACGGACCCGTTTACGGCAAGACCGCTTATAGAAGAGTACGATCATAACGTTTATGTAATACAGAATCCGCCATCCTATCCTCTTACTATGCAGGAGATGGATGACGTTTATGAACTTCCGTTCATGAATGATTACCATCCTGTATATGAAGACAGGGGAGGAATTCCCGCAATAAATGAGATCAGGTTCTCGCTTACAAGCAACAGGGGATGCTTCGGTGGTTGCAGCTTCTGTGCCCTGACCTTTCATCAGGGCAGAATAGTCCAGATACGTTCGCATGAGTCCCTGATCAAAGAAGCAACGGCAATGACAGGGGATCCGCATTTTAAGGGATATATACATGATGTGGGAGGTCCGACGGCTGATTTTCGTCATCCCTCCTGTGACAAACAGCTCAAATACGGTGTTTGCAGGGATAAACAGTGTCTGTATCCGAAGCCGTGCAGGAACTTGAGAGTTGATCACTCCGATTATGTGTCACTGCTTCGAAAGCTCAGAAGGATAGAAGGAGTTAAGAAGGTATTTATCAGATCGGGCGTGAGATTTGATTATCTTATGGCAGATAAGGATGATACATTTTTTAACGAAATGTTGAAATATCATGTAAGCGGTCAGCTGCGTGTGGCGCCGGAGCATGTATCCGATAATGTGCTAAAATATATGGGTAAGCCCGGAAATGAAGTGTACGGAGCTTTTCTTAGGAAATATGAGGAATATAATAAAAGGACAGGAAGGAAGCAGTATGCCATACCTTATCTCATGTCTTCTCATCCGGGTTCGACGATGAATGATGCGATACTGCTTGCAGAATATGTAAGAGATCTGGGATATATGCCTGAACAGGTTCAGGATTTCTATCCTACCCCGTCGACTCTCTCAACAGTTATGTATTACACAGGTCTTGATCCGAGGGACATGAAGAAGGTATATGTCGAGAGAAATCCGCACCGTAAGGCGATGCAGAGGGCCCTGATCCAATACAGGAATCCCGATAATTATGAATTGGTTAAGGAAGCGTTGCTGGAAAGCGGAAGGACAGACCTTATAGGATACGGAAAAGAATGCCTGATACTGCCAAGACCCCGTAAGGAACAGACAGGCAGGGGAAAAAACCGGAAAGCGGATCACAAAGAGGACAGGATCAGGAATAGCAGAAATAAAGATAGAAATAATAAAGACAGAAATAGTAAAGAGAGCAGAAATAAAAGAAATGCCGCAATCAGCAGAACGGTAAACAGTAATAAACCGGGTGCAAGAAAAAAGGCGAACGAAAGCAGGAGAAATGACAGATGAACGATGACAGAGGCTCATTTGCAAGCAGGCTTGGATTTATTATGGTGAGTGCAGGCTGTGCCGTGGGAATAGGTAATGTATGGAAATTTCCATATGTTGCAGGGGAAAACGGAGGAGGTGTCTTTGTATTGTTTTATCTGGTTTTCCTTGTCCTGATGGGAATACCGGTAATGACAATGGAGTATTCAATAGGACGTGCGAGCAGATTGAGTATTTTAAGAGGATACAGAAAACTGGAAAAACCGGGAAGCAAGTGGCATATCCACGGCAGGTTTGCCGTTGCCGGATGTTATCTGTTAATGATGTATTATACTACGGTTTCGGGATGGATCATCATTTATTTCTTTAAGTTCCTGACAGGAACGTTTGACAGAGTGGCAATTGATGAAGTGGGAAATGTGTTTACGGATATGCTGGACAATCCCGCAGAAATGGCGATATTTATGGCTGTTACTGTGATCCTGGGTTTCACCGTGGTAAGCTTCGGAATAAAGAACGGACTTGAACGGACCAACAAGTTCATGATGACAGGTTTGCTTCTTCTTATTACGGTACTTGCGATAAAAAGTCTGACACTTGAAGGAGCCGCTGAGGGTATGAGGTTTTATCTGATGCCGGATTTTGAGAAGGCATCCCGGATCGGTATGGAAAAAGTACTGTCCGCAGCAATGAATCAGGCTTTTTTCACGCTGAGTATCGGTATTGGCTGCCTTGAAGTGCTGGGAAGCTACATGTCTGACAAAAACACCCTCACCGGAGAAGCTGTAAGAGTTTGTGCTATGGATACTTTTGTAGCCTTCATAGCGGGAATAATGATTTTTCCGGCCTGCTTCAGCTATAATATAAAGCCGGATCAGGGACCTTCTCTTATCTTTGTCACACTGCCGAGAGTGTTTATGAATATGGCCGGCGGCCGTATATGGGGAACTCTGTTTTTTGTCTTTATGACCTTTGCCAGCTTTTCAACGGTTACTACGGTATTTGAGAATCTGGTTGCCTTTATGATGGATGATCTTGGAATGAGTCGCAGAAAATCCGTGATCATCAACATGATAATATTACTTGTCCTAAGCATGCCCTGTGTGCTGGGTTTCAATGTTCTGAGAGATCTGAATATACCGGGAGGCAAGACTATACTGGATATAGAGGATTTTCTTGTAAGCAACATTCTTCTTCCGGGTGGTGCCCTGATCATTACCCTGTTCTGTGTATCTAAAGCAGGCTGGGGCTTTGACAATTATCTTAAAGAGGTCGACACGGGAAAAGGTATTAAGATAAAAGACGGACCGAAAAACTATTTTCAGTATATGTTGCCTGTGCTCATCCTTATTATTTTGATAGAGGGCCTGATCTGAATCAGGGATAGTAAGGGGGCAGTTATAAGCAAATGCCGACAAATAAAAAAGGATGACTGTATTTAGTCATCCTTTACCGAGAATTCGATAGCTTCATCGGGAGATATCGGTTTGCTGAAATAGTAGCCCTGAATAGTATCTGCGCCGAATTCGCGCAGCCTCTCATACTGCCATTTCTCTTCAACACCCTCTATGAGCATTTCCTTATCAAGGTCGTGCATAAGCCTGATGACATTGTGAATAAAGCTGTCTTTACCCTCCACGAGATAGGTATCGACCAGAGATTTGTCCAGCTTAATGACATCAACCGGTATATATGTAAGGTAACCGAGTGAGGAATAGCCAGTTCCGAAATCATCCATAAGGATACGGATTCCAAGATCCTTGAAACGGTTAAATAATTCCTGAGCCTGAGTTGATTTCTCAAGGAACAGACCCTCGGTTATTTCAATTTCAACCAGTTTGGGCGGAATGTTGTATTTAACAAGCAGATCCTCAAGAAAATCAATATAACCTTCATCATTTAACTGGTTGCTTGAGAAATTAATGGAAACCGGGTGAGGAGTATGTCCCTCTTTTATCCATTCAGCCAGTTGCTTTACAACCAGTTCGGTAGTTATCCTTCCTATCCTCCATATCCATCCGTTTTTTTCGGCGATCGGAATGAACTGTCCCGGATAAACACCGGGGATCTTCATGCGGACCAGAGCTTCATAGCCGTTAACCATACGGGTCTTTGCATCTACCTGCGGCTGGTATACCATGAAGAAACCGTTGTTTTCAAGGGCATACCATACCTTGTCTTTGATCGAGTTCTCCTCCCTTGATTTGGCCTTCTGTTCGGCAGAGAATTCGATAATACTGTTTTTGCCGGTTCTCTTGGCAATATACATTGCATTTTCGGCTGCGGAGATATGCTCTTTAACGGGGGTGGCTCCGTCGGAGTTGGAAATACCGATGCTTACCGTTGTACCTACCCACTCACCGCCTATCGGTGTAGGTGTGGTAAGGGCGGTTAAGAGTTCGGTGACTTCTTCTCCGTTTGAGGAAATGTTTTTTCCCGGAATGATGACCATAAATTCATCACCTCCGGTCCTTCCGCATATCCAGCCTCTGTTGGCGCACAGCGTGTTAACGGCAGTTGCAATGTTTTTAAGGATGATATCACCGCCGTTGTTACCGTAAGTAGCGTTAATTCCTTTAAAGTTGTTAAGATCGGATATCAGTACGGCAAATGTATCCTGATACGAGAAATTGGTTTCAAGACGCTCTCTTATTGCCCTTCTGTTAAGTATACCGAGTGTCTGATCATGATCGGCGAGAAAGCGCAGTTTATCCTGCTCCTCATCGACCATATCCTTATTGTAATGAATACAGTTGTCCTTGTTGTTAAAGCCGTTAAATATGGCAACCGCCATATCGCGGCAGGTATCATTTCCGCAGGCGGTACAGTTGATGTTGCGCTTCTCGAAGCTGTCCTTGTGCATTTCCGTAAAAATCTTTTCAAGTTCTTCATCGTCTGGATATTTAACGGGCACGGAAGCAGACTTGTCTTCATATTTCCTGATGTAATCCGAGAGCGTGAAATCACGGTAGCGTTCATTAAGTGCTTCAAGCCTCATTGACGGAGTAAGTTCCTGGTGCCATGCCTTGTCTATAGGCTCCTTCTTGATCGACGATCTTGCATTAAGCAGCCATATAAGAGGATCTTCACTATGGATCTTATCTGTTTCCGTGGCAGTACCGCACAGACAGCCGTTTTCACAGTTAAGAGCATCGATCATAGAAAATCCCATGCTTCCCTGCGAAATCCTGTCTGCATTTCTTCTAAGATAACGATACAGCCGCTTGTCGCCTTCGATCTGTCTTATGAAAACATCCTCTCCCAGAAGCCATTGTATGTTTTCTTTAAGTCCGCCCGGCATGGGCCATATTCCGCCAAGACCGTATTCGAGCTTATCAAAGGACTGTTTTTTGCTGAGATCTGTTTCACGCATGAGCTTCATCAGATGAGCAAAGGTAACATTGTATGACACAAGTCCGTGAGTGTTGGGATCCTCTATCTCTATTTTCTTGGCAATACATGGGCTTAAGAATGCAAATTTATCCGTGATCTTAAGCTGCTTACGTGCATATGTGGCAGCGCACATGAGCGGACTCTGTATGGGAAACAGACTGTCTATAAGCTGCGGTTCATATTTCTCGATATAGCTTACAACTGCCGGACAGGGCTGTGATATCCCGCCTTTGAAATCATTCTCCTGCATGTATTTAATGTATGCCCAGGTTCCGATGTCGGCTCCGAAAGCAATGTTTATAAAACGGTTTACACCCATTGAATGCAGTTCACCGAGTACAGCTTCATATTCATCGGGATAATTGGCGGGAAAGGAAGGTGCGACAAGAAGAGAGATCGGTTCTCCGTTCTTAAGATCGTTAAGGAAACGTTCGGTATCATCCCTGAATTCCCGTGCATTATGTTCACACGCCTGAAAACATGCGCCGCATGCTATACAGCGTTCGGTGTCGACATCTATATGAAATTTGCCGTTTTCCGATCCTTCCACAGGTACACAGGCACCTAGACAACTGCACGCATTGATGCACTTGTTACAGCCAACACAGTTTTCATTTGTATAAACAAGTTTATCTTTTGTCATTTTCTGTTTCGGATGTTTATATTTATCTTTTCTTACTGTTGCTGCCGACAATAAACACAATTTTACAATTTAATGATATCATAGATAAAAAGCATATAGCAAATAGTTTTTAGATATCATCGTGGCGAAGGTGTTCAATTTGATGATACTTGATAATGAAAGCCAACTAATTTACAATGATAAAAGAGTTGAAC
>JAEEGL013784745.1_pt1 | contig 11223 bp, 12 predicted proteins | sample 9134231 | NCBI WGS metagenome assembly JAEEGL01 (sample SAMN16246548, study PRJNA631951) | gut metagenome | biome: gut microbiome; feature: rumen; material: fiber-attached | host: Bos | place: Iran: Karaj | collected 2018-10
CCGTCGAGACCAAACCGCATGCGGATGATCTGTTCTTCACGTTCCGGCAGTTCCTTCAGCATCTTGTCCACCTGTTCACGGACCACTCCGTTGGTCGCGTACATCTCCGGACTCATCGCATTGACATCCTGGACAAAGTCACCGAGCGTGCTGGTTTCTTCATCGCCGGCCGGGGTTTCCAGGGAAACCGGATCCATGGCCAGCCGCTGCAGTTCCTGCACGCGCTGAGGCGTCATTCCGTCGATTCTGGCGGCGATTTCCTCGACCGTCGGCTCGCGGTTCAGCTCCTGCATCAAAGCCCTCTGAATGCGGTTGATCCGGTTGATCTGCTCGGTCAGGTGAACCGGCAGACGGATATCACGGGACTGATTGGCAATCGCTCTGGCAATCGCCTGTTTGATCCACCATGTCGCATAAGTACTGAAACGGAAGCCTTTCGTATAGTCAAACTTGTCCACCGCATGCATCAGACCCAGGTTTCCTTCCTGGATCAGATCCTGCAGGGACAGGCCGCGGTTGGCATATTCCTTGGCAATGGACACGACCAGACGCAGATTGCTGGAAATCATCCGCTCTTTGGCAGCCGGATCTCCTTCCGCCGCCGCCTTGGCCGTCTCGTATTCTTCTTCCGCGCTCATCAGCGGAATTTCACCGATTTCCTTCAGATATACACGTACCGAATCAGCCGGTGTACGGCTTTTGTTTTCTTCGATATAAGGGTCTCTCTCCGATAAAGATTCTTCTTCATCCTCGTCCTCATCCGGGACGTCTTCCTCATCTTCCAGGATATCTTCCTCAACGTCTTCCTCATCAGAAAACTCTCTTTCGCTCAGCCATTCCATGAGTTTTTCCTCATCGGCGGCAGAAAGACCGTTTCTGATTGCCTCATCCAGGATCTCGTCCTGGCTGACTTCATCGTCGCTCTGCAGCTTCTGTTCAATTTCCCGCTGCAATTCCTCCAATGTTTTCAACTGTTTTTCCTGTGTCATAATACCCTCTGATGCATTCAACTTTACCACATTCATCTGCGAGAAAAAAGAAAAGAAGGTATTTCACCTTCTTACTTAAGTCCGTATTTTTTATTGAACTTTTCTACGCGACCCTGCGCCTGTGCGAATCTCTGACGTCCTGTGTAGAACGGATGGCAGTTTGAGCAGGTGTCAACTTTGATTTCCTTCAGAGTGGAACCTGTCATGAATTCAGATCCGCAGCTTGTGCAGACTACCTTGCACTGGTAGTACTTCGGGTGAATACTCTTTTTCATTCTATCGATCTCCCTTCTGCCTTAAGCCTCTATGCGTGCTTAAAGAAAGTGCTTATTCATATTACCATAAGGTAATTTTGACTGCAAGTTAATCTTCTGCCATTTCACGCCAGATATTCGCGCCGAGTTTCTTCAGTTTGCTGTCGATTTCCGAATAGCCGCGGTCAATGTGATAAACGTTGTCGATTTCCGTGACACCGTCAGCGATCAGACCGGCAATTACCATGGCAGCGCCGCAGCGCAGATCCGTTGCCGCGACTTTACAGCCATCCAGCGGTGTCGGTCCCTTGATCAGGGAAGAACCGTTCATGATGTCGATGTCGGCTCCCATCCGCTGCAGTTCAATACAGTGCTTGAAGCGCTCCGTATAAATCGTTTCGACGACATGGCTTTCACCTTCCGCCTGGGTCAGAAGCGTTGTCAGCGGCTGCTGCAGGTCAGTCGCGAAACCGGGATACGGCTTGGTCGTGACGTCAATTCCCTTCAGATGCTCGGTACGCTCGATCGTAACCTTATCAATGCCGACCTTCATTTTCACACCCATTTCCTGCAGTTTGGACAAAAGAGCGTCCAGATGCTGGGGAATGATGTTGTTGATGGTCATCTTTTTAGCTGCCGCGGCGGCGATGATAATAAACGTTCCGGCTTCGATACGGTCCGGGATGATCTCATGGAAACATCCGCTCAGACTCTTGACGCCGTCGATCGTGATGACATTCGTGCCGGCCCCGCGGATCCGCGCTCCCATCTTGTTCAGCAGCGTTGCCACGTCGATGATTTCCGGTTCCTTCGCCGCGTTTTCGATCACCGTACGGCCTCTTGCATAGACAGCCGCCATCATAATGTTGATGGTCGCGCCGACACTGGCAATATCCAGGAAGATCTTGTTGCCGACAAGTTCCTTCGCTTCGATCGTGTAGCAGCCCTTGTCATAGGTTACGGTCGCGCCGAGGGACTCAAAACCCTTCAGGTGCAGATCGATCGGCCGCGGACCCAGATAGCAGCCGCCCGGCATCTTCATGCGGACATAGCCGTATTTGCCAAGCAGCGCGCCCATGAAATAGTAGGATGCACGAAGTTTGGTGACACTGTCGTCATCCAGATCGATATTCTTCATGTGCGTCGGATCGATAATGATATGATCTTCCGCGACTTCATTCACTTCCACTTTGAGAATGCGCAGGATCTTCGCCAGCGCATCGACATCGGCGATCTGAGGGATACCGACGATCGTGACCGGGCCATTGGCCAGAACGGCCGCCGGAATCAATGCCACTGTCGCATTCTTGGCGCCGGATATGGTTACTTCACCTTCCAGAAGGTGACCGCCTTCAATCTTCATGACTTCATGCATGACTGTTTTCCTTTCTGATCCACTCAACCAGTGACTGGATATCTTTCACTTTTTTATCGGCATGGCTCTGATCCTGCCGAAACCTGTTGTCCTCGCGGGCTACCGTAAAGATGCCCGCTCGTTTTCCCGCTTCAATGCCCAGCGTGCTGTCTTCATAAACAATGCAGTCTTCCTTCGCGACACCGAGTTCTTTCTGAGCGAGCAGATAAATATCCGGCGCCGGTTTAGGATTCTGTACATTATCTCCTGATTCAACGAAATCAAACAGACTGTCAACGTCCATTTCCTTCAGACTGTCATGAATCAGATCGATCGGCGAAGAAGAACAGACAGCCATCCGGATTCCCATGTCCTTCAGTTTCTGCAGTTCTTCCTTCAGACCCGGAAACATGATTTCCCGGAAATGAAGCGGATGTTCCACCTGAAAATAATGCTCGTTATTCTTACGGATCTCATCCAGGGGCACCTTGCCGTCAAGAAGACGGTAAAGGATCAGATAGGTATCTTCCATGGAAGTCCCCATGATCGCGTAAACATCCTCAACCGGTCCGTCATAGCCATACCGGTGCATCTGTTCAATTGTGCCGTTCATATAAAAGTATTCACTGTCATAGAGAATACCGTCCATGTCAAATAATACAGCTCTTATCATCTCTCGTATTGTACAGGATTATAGACGGAAAACCAATAAGCTTATCGCTCTTCATTTCCTTCTGAGCCGGATTTAAGCATTTCATTTTCCATTTTCACCAGCATCGTATTCTGATCATGATCCATTTCAAACAGATATCCGTAGAGCAGATCAAGAATAAAAGCAAGGCCCGTCCCTGAGGCCAGCGGCGCCATTTTCGGCGATGGTTCATAGTAACCGACACGGATCGTGGAATCCGCGTATTTTTCCAGAAGTCCCCTGGCCGGTCCGGCAATCAGATAAACGGGAATCTTCTTTTCGGAAAGGATCCTGGCAGCCTGGGCAAGAACCTGGCTGCGGGTCTGATAGGAAATAAACAGAGCAGCTGTTCTGGCGTTATGGGAATTCGCTCTTTTCAGGATACTGTTAGGCAGATAAATGACATTGGCATTGTAGCCGATATTCTCCAGACGTGACTCCAGTTCCAGGGAAACAAACCGGTTCTCGTCCGTCGTATATATTGTAACATTCCGGCTCTCACGGATCGCCTTGGCAAGCGTATGAACTGTTTCCAGATTCAGTTCCGCATATGTGTCATTCAGTCCTTTGATTTTCAGTGACAGGAGCTTTTCGGCAATGATACGGTTATTGTCGTCCCTGGCAAAAGGAAAAGACGGATCCAGCTCGGTTTCGTTGGCCATGAAGGCATTCAGTTCTTTCGCCAGCTGTACACAGAATTCCTTATGACCGGCAAAACCGAGTTTTTTACAGAAACGGATGATCGTGGATTTCGATATGTTGAGCTGATCCGACAGTTCGTCGAGGGACATATTGATGGCAAGACCGGTATGCTCATTGATATAGGAAATGATCTTGCTTTCTTTTGGTGTAAATAATTCTCTGTCCCGCAGTTTTGTTTCGATTCTCATGTCATTCATTTTAAAGCAATTTCAAAATAAAAAGAAGTCACGATCTTCATGACTTCTAGTGATCTGTTTTCTTAAATAACGCCGGTCCACTGCAGAATCAGCTTGATCCATCCGAAGAAGACGATGGTTCCGACAAATGTCCATAACAGAACCGACTCAATATTCAGATGCAGCTTTTCTCTGCGTGTCCATATATACCAGACACCTACAGGAGGAAGAAAGAGGACCATCACGTATGCGATGATATTCTGTGTACTCAGAACATTAACGATACGTTCCTGGTCCTCTTTGGATGAATAGTTGCGCTGTGCCATTTCCTGGCGCAGTTTTTTATTCTCCTCTTTTAATTCTTCTTCTGTGAGTTTCTGGCGTTTAGACGCCTTACTCATTCAGTTAAGAACAGCTCTCTATTAAGCTGCAGCCTCGTCAGTCTGCTTGTTGGCGATGATAACGAACGGTGTGTAAATCAGAATTGAAGACGCAAATGCGATCAACTGGGACAGACCACCCATGATGTTACCGCCAGAAGCCAGGAAGCCAAGGATACCTGTCGGAGTTGTCCAAGGAGCGTCAACGCCGAATCTCGGGCAGATACCGATAGCTGTCAGCAGGTAGCCGATAGTAACGGAAACAACCGGAGCGAGGAAGAACGGGATACCGAGCAGCGGGTTCATAACCATCGGGATACCGAAGATAATCGGTTCGTTGATGTTGAAGATTCCGCACGGAATAGCCAGTCTTGCGATAGCCTTGAAGTCGTCTCTCTTAGAGAACAGCAGGATAGCGATGATCAGACCGCCTGTGATACCAGAACCTGTGTGTGAGAAGAATGCAGAACCGAACGGTGTGCAGATGATGTTCGGAAGCGGCTCGCCAGCAGCGAATGCAGCGTTGTTAGCAGCATAAGCAGTTGTCATGAACGGTGTTGTAACAGCGCCCATAACGTTTGGTCCGTGGATACCGAACCACCACAGGAGCATCATGATCAGAACGATTACGAGGTAGCCCGGCAGACCTGTCATGATAGCCTGTACCGGAGCCATGATCGTAGCGATCAGTGTGAAGAAAGAGCTGTGGAATACCTTGTCCATCATGAAGCCGAGCAGACCGAAGCACAGAATTGTGACAACTGCCGGGAACAGTACGGAGAAGGAGTGAGCTACGTTCGGCGGAACGCTGTCAGGCAGCTTCAGTGTGAGCTTGCCGGACTGGATCAGCTTAACATAGATCAGTGTAGCGAGGATACCAACGATCAGAGCTACGAACAGACCCTGAGCGTTTGTGTAAGTGTTCAGGACACCAGTTGCTGCCTGAACCGGCTCGCCACCTTCCGGTGTGTACATGATCTTTGTGTTGATCAGAGATACAAAGGAAGCCAGAGCTACTGCCGGAGCAGTTTTGTCACCAGCGTGGCCGAGGTTCTCGGCATAGTGCATGGAAACAAGGAAAACGATTGCGACTGCCATGAAGTTCATGCAGCCATAGTTCATCATGCCCCACATATCCCAGAGGCCGGCTAACCAACCGAAGCCTGGAACGTTAGCCAGAGAAATCTGATAACCCTGAGCTGCTGTTGCGGACAGAATGAACTGGAACAGTGTGCAGAAAGCACCCATGATGACGACTGGCATGTTGTCAACAAATGCGTCCTTAATAGCGGACAGGACTTTGTTGGACTGCATCTTGCCTGCGAAGGCAAGAAGGCCATTCATAAAACCTTCATTCATAATTGAAAACTCCCCTTTCACATATGAGTTTACTCATCCTCGAAACCGTTTGCAATCATAATCACACAATATGGCAATAATTTTTCGCGAAACCGCCTTCTTTTCATCAAAATTTGACACTTTTTATTCAAAACACAGCGTTTTTTCGCCAATGAGGCCAATATACCGTTTTTTGACCGGAAAACCCTTGCTAATTACAACTCAAATTTATGTGAAAGTTATGTGTTAATTAACGGACGATCGTTCTTCCGTCTGTTTCATTTCCGGTTTGCGTACACTGTGAACAATTCACTGTCAGAAAAGAAAAAAGAACTCATTCTCATGAGTTCTTCTTTGCTTTGGAAATGATGAATTAAGCCTTGCCTGCGGAACCGAATGCTTCGCAGAGTTCGATAGCCTTGGCGATGATTGCGTCGCAGCCCGGCTTCAGGAGTTTACGCGGGTCATAGCCCTTGCCTTCGAGATCCTTGCCTGCTTCGACATACTTTCTTGTCGCATCAGCGAAGACCAGCTGGAGTTCGGTGTTGACGTTGATCTTGGAGACGCCCATTGTGATGGCCTTGCTTGTCTGATCAAACGGAATACCGGAACCACCGTGGAGAACCAGCGGTTTGCCGTCGACTGCTTCGTTGATTTCGTTCAGGCGGTCAAAGCTCAGACCAGCCCAGTTTTCCGGATACTTGCCATGGATGTTGCCGATGCCGCAAGCCAGGAAGTCTACGCCGAGGTCAGCGACAGCCTTGCACTCTGCCGGATCAGCCAGTTCGCCGTTGGAAGCTACACCGTCTTCAACGCCGCCGATACCGCCGACTTCGCACTCTACAGAAACGCCCTTGCTGTGTGCCAGAGCAATGATGTCCTTGGACTTGGCAATGTTCTCGTCGATGTCATAGTGAGAACCGTCGAACATAACAGATGTGAATCCTGCTTCGATGCAGGCCTTAGCACCTTCATATGTGCCATGGTCGAGATGCAGAGCAACCGGTACAGTGATCTGCATGGAGTCATGCAGGTCTGCAACCATGTCAACAACCATCTTGTAGCCGCCCATATACTTGGCAGCGCCTTCGGAAGCCTGAATGATAACAGGGGACTTAGCCTGTTCGCAAGCTGTTAAAATGCACTTTGTCCATTCCAGGTTGTTTGTGTTAAATGCCGGAATCGCATAATGACCTTCATGGGCCTTTTCAATCATTTCCTTAGCAGAAACTAAAACCATAAAATTATTTTCCTCCTTGTTTTTAGGTACTTTAATCATATTCCTTTTTACTCTTATTGAAAAGCGCTTTGTTAAGTAAAAAAGCGCATTTCCGCGCTTTTTAAAACATCAAATTTATCAGTATGCATCATCGCCGCTGGGGATGTCCAGACCGCTGTCATCCAGTAGTTCGTCATTCTCCTCATCGTCAATTTCAATCTCACTCGTGTTTACGTGCACCTCATCATATTTGCGTCTGTTCCTGAGATCCCATTTGTTGTTTTCCAGGGACGCGAAACGATTGTCAAGCATCAGTTCAGAATAAAACTGGCTCTTTTTCCGCTTCAGTTTTTCTTCCGGAATTTTCATTGTCTTGGAGACTTCCGCCCAAAGTTTTGCAAATTCGATTTCTCTCTTGCGTTTCGAAAGACAGCTGTATGCAACATCGGTCATGGTCTGATTGTAACTCATTCAAACTCTCTCCTTTAATTACCTTTATTAAAGTAACTCGTAATCGGAATGATAGTGCACTCTTCCTGCAAAGTCAACAGATATCATTCAATTTCTCATCGATATCTGCCAGACAAGTTCCTGATGCAGCACAATTTCACTTCCGGAGACCACCTGATAGAGCACGGACCACTCGTTCAGACTCCGATGCGAAGCGAGCAGACGGGTTTTCAGTTCCATCGTTCCGTATGCGGAAACAACCGTGCTGACGCCCTCTTTGCCGTACGACAGCACCGTTTTGCTGCTGACGTCCGCATGCCTCTGCAGAATGATCTGATCAGCAAAAATAACAGACTGCCGGGCTGTGTCACTTTCCCTGTAAAGCAGTCTGTTTCCATTCAGCAGACCTTCCGTTTCCAGAAGGACTTCTTCTTCCCCGGTTAACATATCGCGGCGGATCATGCGGACACTGACTTTCATATCCTGAATCATAATCCATTTGCGTTATCTGTCAATCCAGACCGGCAAGTTCCCGCGGGAAAAAGATTTTGTTGTCATCGTTGGTCGGACCGTGCGTCAGGCTGTAAACGATATTGGACGCATTGGAAAGTTCACGGACGGAACCGTTTTTCATGCGCACCCAGATCGAGCCGTCCTGCTGTCCGGTATAAGGTACATAAGGGTTCTGGCGGACGGAATCATGACCGAGATAGTATTCCTCGCTGAGATCGCAGGCAGCCAGTTTTTCCCGGACTGCTTCGATGCTTTCCGGCGTACTGTCGGCATAGACGAACAGCCGGCGGTCACGGATCCTGCCTGCCATGTCACTGACGATCCTGTCCGGATGACCGGCCAGCACGTCAAACGCATAGCCGCAGGAAGACTCATCCAGACGGAAATACTCCGCCAGGGAAAGCGGCCGGTTTTTGATCAGCGGCCGGAAGACGTCGATCAGTTCTTCTTCGTTTGCCGGACCGTACAGTTCCTTAATTCTTCGGAACAGGGCGTTCATCACACATTCAAAACTGCGGGCTGTCGGATGATAATACACCTGCCAGTACATGTGGTATCTCGACATGATATAGTTTTCCACCGCGTAAACACCGCTCTGTTTGACGACCAGCTGCCGGCCGTCTTCGATGCGCAGGGTGCGGAGAATTCTTTCCATGTCAAATTCTCCGTATTTGGTGCCGGTGAAATAGGCGTCTCTGAGCAGATAGTCCATCCTGTCCGCATCCAGCTGGCTGCTGACGATCTGGGAAAGCAGCGGATTGGCGGAAGTGTGGCGGATGACATCCGCGACTTCTTTCGCCAGCCCTGGCGCGGCACTGTTCAGGATGCGGGTGATTTCTGTATCCTCCTCAATGATCCGGCAGGTATATTCTTCATGCGACGTGTTCGTCACCAGTTCAAACGTATGGCTGTAGGGTCCGTGGCCCAGATCGTGCAGCAGTCCGGCCGCCATGACGACGACCTTGTCCCGTTCACTCAATGCCGCGACGATGTCCGGCACCTCACTGACCATCCGCCGGACCACTTCATAAACACCCAGCGAATGGGAAAAACGGGTGTGCTCGGCGCAGTGATACACCATATTGGCACCGCCCAATTGACGGATCCGGCGCAGACGCTGAAACCAGGCGCTGTTGATACAGTCCCAGATCACCTGCAGTTCGACACGGATATAGCCGTGCACCGGATCACGGAGCACTTTCAATTCATCTGTCTTTGCGAACATCTTATTCTTTTTCCTCCAGCAGGACGACAGCCTGGGCAAGAACGCCCTCGCGGCGGCCAACATAGCCAAGTCCTTCTCCGCGGGTGGCCTTGACGCTGATCCGCTCGATATCACAATTCAGAGCGGCCGCGAAATTCGCCCGCATTTTCTGGATGTGCGGCGCCATCTTCGGCTTTTCGATCAGCACCAGACTGTCGACGTTGCCGATCCGGTAGCCTCTTTCATCCATCATCGCGGCAACCGCCCGCAGAATGACCTGCGAATCCGCACCTTCCCACTTCGGGTCGGTATCCGGGAACCATTTGCCAAGATCACCAAGCGCTAAAGCGCCAAGAATCGCCTCCGCCACCGCATGGGTCAGAGCGTCCGCGTCACTGTGTCCGAGAAGACCCAGGTCAGACTCTATTTCCACACCGCCGAGGATCAGCTTTCTGCCTTCTACCAGACGGTGAATATCCGATGATTGTCCGATTCTCATACAATTCCCTCTTTCTTAATCAAAGTGTATCATAAAAAGCCTTCCGGTTTTCCACATCACTGCTGTCTCCCTATAGTACAATATAGTCATGAAAATGAAATTGCCCGGCTATGTTTCCAAAGGAATGAAACTGCTGGAGGAAAACGGATATGAATGCTATGTCGTCGGCGGTGCCGTACGCAGTTTTCTGCTGCATCTGCCGGTTCATGACTACGATCTTACGACCGATGCCCGGCCGGAGGAGATGCAGGAAGTATTCCGTGATTACAAAACGATCGAAACCGGCTTGAAGCACGGCACCCTGACGGTGCTGATCGACAATCAGCCGCTTGAAATCACGACCTTCCGCCGTGACAGTGTCTATCCCGATCACCGTCATCCGGAAACCGTCACCTTTTCCCGGGCAGTGGAAGAGGACTGCGCCCGCCGTGATTTCACGGTCAACGCGCTCTGCTACAATCCGGCCGAGGGCATTCTCGATTTCTTCGGCGGCACAAAAGACCTGAAAAAAAAGATCCTGCGCTGCATCGGCAATGCCGACACGCGCTTTAACGAAGACGCTCTGCGTATTCTGCGGGCTCTCCGCTTCGCTGCCCGGCTCAACTTCACGATCGAAGAAAACACCCGCAAAGCACTGCTGAACAATATCAGTCTGCTCCGTTTCGTTTCCATGGAACGGATCCGTGAAGAACTGAACGGATTCTTTTGCGCGCCGGTCTGCGCCGTCTGTATGAAGGCCTACCGTACCGTCTTCAACGCCGCTCTGCCGGAAGGCAAAAACATCACGGACGAAGAATGGGAACACACCCTGCAGGTGATCGACAATACCGACCGGCCGCTGCTCAGAATGGCACTGCTTCTGGCCTGCTGTCCGTCACTGGACAGTGAGAAAACCCTGAATGAACTGAAATACTCCAACCACGAGAAAAAACAGATCCTCAATCTGCTGCAGTACCGCCAGGCCGATGTGAGCACGCATACGGCGATCCGCAAACTGCTGCGCTTCCTGCAGGTTCCCTTCGAAGATTATGTCCGCTTCCGCAAAGCCCTTGATCCGCAGCTGAACGACGCCGGCATCCTGGCCGAGTATCAGGAAGTAATACGCCGCCATGAATGCTGGCAGCTGAAGGATATGGACATCAGCGGTTCCGATATCGCAGCCCTTGGCTATCAGGGTAAGGAAATCGCCGAAGTCCTGGAATATCTGCTTGATCTTGTCATGGAAGATCAGATCGGCAACCGCCGGCAGCTCCTGCTCGAGGCTGCCGCCGCATATCCGAAAAAAAGATCGTGATCATATTGATCACGGTCTTTTCATAAGACTTTCTGATATGCAATGCGCGGTTCTTTGTATTTTCCGACCCGGACATTCCCGCACTGCACAAAGCCGTTTTTGGCAAGCAGACGGCGCATGGAACGATTGTCTTCGTGGGTGTCGATGCGGATATTGCTCC
>JAEEGL013932000.1_pt1 | contig 11223 bp, 7 predicted proteins | sample 9134231 | NCBI WGS metagenome assembly JAEEGL01 (sample SAMN16246548, study PRJNA631951) | gut metagenome | biome: gut microbiome; feature: rumen; material: fiber-attached | host: Bos | place: Iran: Karaj | collected 2018-10
ATCCCCATATTCAATCACTTTTAGGTATTTTTTAAAATTTAAAAAATTTTTTTATTATTTATTTACTATTATTTATCTTTAAAATTTGTAAATATAATTTAAAATTTTTTTAATTCCAAAAATTGATTATTATCTAATAATTTAATTTAATTGTATTTTTTATATTATTTAAATTTTAATTATTATCTTGCATTTCGATTTTAACTTCCTTAACATCATCTTTTTTAATATGAGTTAAAAATGAACCAGGAATAAAAATTAAAGGAATTAAAGGAACAATATGTAATATACTATAAAACAAAATCATTGGATGAAAATTAATAAAATTATTTTCATTAATATTAAATAAATTAACTAGAAAAGAATTAATTAATAAACTAAAACAAGAGCCAATACTTGCACTACTTGAAAATAAACTATAAACACTACCTTCATAATTTTCAGGCGAAATTACAAAAGCTAATCCCATTAAAGGCATTAAACCCAAAGAACTACAAGAAGAATAAATACTTATTGAAATAAATGAAATATGTTTATATTGTAAATCATTTTTTGACCAAATAAAAAATATTATTGAACCTAATAATGTCAATAATGTTGAAATGATTATTATTAATTTAGAATTTGTATTTTTAAAATATTTTTTATAAAAATATGATATAATCATTCTAAAAAAAAAAAGATATAATGTCATTTTTCCATAATCTGCTTTTGTAAAGTTTTTTACATTTCCCAAATAATAAAATGCAGTTTGATAATATGATGGTACAGATGTAAAAAAAAATATATAAAATAAAGGGATTAATACTTGTTTATGATTAATGAATTTTAATAAATTGTAAAATGAAACAGTATCATTCTCATTTTTTATATCCTTATTTTGATTTTCATTTTCTGAAAGCTTTGAATAATTATATTTTTGGTTTTTAACAAATATTTTTTCATTATATAATAAACCACCAATTATATTAAAAGATGAAATTAAAGCATTTAATTTAAAATTAATTTCAATAGAAAAATTTTGTATAGCATAACTTCTTATAATAGCACAAACTACCATTCCAATATTTTTAATTAAACTATAAGAACTAAATTTATTAATTTTTTTCCCTGTTTTTTGACTTGATTCAATTGTAATTGCATCTAATAATATACAACTAAAAGTTAAAAAAGAAAAAGCAATAGTAGTATCAATAACAGATAAAAATTTTGATTTCAAATATGATAAATAAAACCAATTTAAAGTTTGAATTAAACCTGATAATATAATATAAATTTTTCTTCTATAACCACAAATAGGAAAAAAGTCTGAAATTAAACCAAAAAGTGGTTGAATTATATCTGGGATAACATAAATTGAATATATTATTGACATTTCACTTGGACTTAATTTTAATATATCTTTAAAAAAAAATGTTAATGCTAAATTTGGGAATATACTAAAACTTATTGTAATTGTTAGAATTAAATATGATAATTTATTTCTTATACTTTCATTATTAATGTTATTATTATTTATTTTTGGAATTTCATGAGGGGAGATTGTTATATTTTGTTTATTTTCAATTTGTGTATTTTCATCTTCTCTATCTATATTTTTCTCTTCATTTTTATTCATAAAAAAAATAAAAAAGAAATAATTTCAATTTATATAATATTATAATTATATATAATTTAAATTCAAATAAAAAAGTTTTTATCAAATTTACAATTATTATATATTAATACATGATTTTTTTGTTATTATTTTTTATTTAAAAAATCTAAATGAGATCCACTTCTTTTCAATGAAGAAGATGGTGTTTGAACCTTATTAAAAATAGGAAATTTTTTAGTAAGTGAAAAATAATTTAATATTGAATTTTGTGGTGATTGAAAACCATTTTTCTTCATAATATTTCTATTATTTTTATTATTAAAAAATTTATTATATGAATCAAATTCAGATTTTTTTTTAATACCATTAAATAATATTGATGAACTAGATGATTTTTTTAAATTACTAAATGTACCTTCTAAAATTGGGAATTTTTTATTTCTATTACTTGATAATATTGTTCCAGTTTTATCTTCATTATTTATACTATTTCTTTCATTTGTTAATTCTAAATTATTTTGTCTATTTGAAAGTAATGGTGATATAAATCCTGATAAATTATTATTGAAAACAAATAATTTTTTTTTTAATTTATTATCATTTCTTGATATTTCTTTATTATAATTTTTAAATGTTAAATTTGGATTATTTAATTTTACTAATTTACCATTTTGGATTTTTATTGTTAAATTTTTCATTAAAATATTGTTTTCCAATTTCTCATATTTTCTCTTATTAGTAATATCATAATTAAATTGATTAATATTATTACTTTCATTTTTATTATTACTATTATTAAATTTATTATTATGATGAAAAATAATTTCATTAGCAGAATTATTTCTATGTAATAAATTAGAATTTATTTTAATATTTCCATTATTATGATAGCTATTTTTTTTATAATTTTTTACATTTTTATTAACATCACTTTCACTTTCATTCCCAATTAAATTATTACTAGTTATATTAGTACTTACATTATTTTCCTTTAAAGTATATTTTTTTAATTCTACTTCATTAACATTATCAAAAGTATAATCCTTAAAAATTTCTAAATATTCCTTTCTTCCTTTATATTGTCTATATCTATCAAGAGTAGTTTCCCCAATTTTATCTTCTCCAAGACAATATTTCCTATCAAAATGATCCCCATCACCAGGAATAAAAGGACTTTCAACTTTTTTTTCAAAAACTTCATCCCATTTCCAATTACAAAACCAAGGATGATTTTTCAATTCTTCAATACCATTTTTTCCAAGTCTATTAGAAACTTTTCTTTGTAATAATTTATTAACAAAATCAGCACTTTCATAAGAAAAACCAATAGGAATTTCATGTCCTTTAATTTGAACTTGTTTTCTTAAAACACTTTCTTTAATTTCTCTTCTATTCTTACCTAAATAAGGTCTAATTCCAAGCATAAATTCATATCCTAAAACACCAATAGCAAAATAATCAACAGGATAACTATGATTTTGTGCACATAATACTTCAGGTGCCATATAACCAGGAGTACCACTTGTTTCATCAGAATTATGTTTTTTAAATTTTTTAGCAACTCCAAAATCAGTTAATCTAAGATAACCATTTTTATCTAATACTAAATTTTCAGGTTTAATATCTCTATGTATAATTTTATTTGAATGTATGTATTCTAAAGCTAAAATTAAATTACTAATAAAAAATTTAGATTGATCTTCTGTAAATTTTTTATATTTACATAAATGATAACGTAAATCTCCTCCTGTTAATAAATCCATTAAAAGATAAAGACAATCTCTATCTTGAAATGAATATAACATATTTACAATAAATGGATGATGAAGATTAGATAAAAGATGACGCTCTGATAGTATTGATTGTTCTGATTTACGATCAATTATTTTTACTTTTGACATTTCTTTTAAAGCAAATTGATATTGAGTATGTTTATATGTTACTTTCCATACTTTTCCAAAACCACCTCTTCCTATTATGTAATGAAATGTGAATGAGGTTTTGGAAACTTTTTGAGATGGAGTTTCTGAAGTTGATGAAAGGTTGCCCATTTAATTGTTTTTTTTAATTTAAGTTTTTATTTTTTTTAATATTTTTTTTATTTGATTTTTGTTAAATAAAAAAGAATCATTTGATAAATATTATAATATTTGTTATAATAATTTCTTAGTACAATAAAAAAATAATATAAATTTAAATATCTTTTTTATAAAAAAATGTATTTTATATTTAATAATGTTTTCAATTATTTAAATAAAATGTTAAAATAATTATATTTAAAAAAAAATGTTACAAAAAACAAAAAAAAACCTTTCTTTAAGAGAAAAATTTTTTGGTAAAAAAGTAACACCTAAAGGGCTTCCTCCAAATTTTTTTGAAAAAATATTAGATTGTGAAGTTAGATTCAAATCAAAATTTAACGAAAAAACTTTACAAGAATTAATAACATATTATTCAATGGCAATTGAATATTTTGAAAGCATAGGTGATCAAAGATATATTCAATATCATAAAAGTATGAGTTTACTTTTTTCTGAACCAGAAGTAATAAATTATATGTCAGGTGGAAAAAATTTTAAAATTGAAGAAAAGAAAAAAAAATTACAAAAACAATTTGAAGATTCTGAAAAAGAAGTAACAAAGGAAAAAGTAAAAACATTTATAAGATCAAATTCTATTGATAAAGAACCACAAATAAATAATTTAATTGATAAAGAATTAAATACACAAAAAAGTAATTTTCAAAAGAGAAAAGAAGCAAAGAAAAAAAAATATTTATTATCAACTTCAGATATAACAGACAATATTCAAACAATGAAAAATAAAAGGCAAATAAATAAAAATTTAAATAAATCAGTTGATATTGAAATTGATAATGAAAAAGAAAAAATAGAAGATACAACAAATATATTAGATGAATTAAAAGATAATGATTTAGATTTAAGTTCAGATAATATTATAAATAAAAAAGATATTAAAGTAACAAATAAAACAAAATTTATAGAAAAAATAAAAACTTGTATGGATGTTTATTTTACTGAATATTATGAATATTTTACAAATAAAATTGTAAGTGGAGTTATAAAAGATTATGAAAATAATTCTAAATATCATAGTAAATTATTATGTGATTCTGCAGTTGGATATGCTACTCAAGAAAAAGAAATGGAGTTTTTAATTACTCCACAAAGTGAAGATGCTTTTAAAGAACAAATTCTTACTGTTGTTAGTCAATTGAAAGAAGAATCTAAAAATGAAATTGATAAATATAATAAAAGTAATATGGTCAAGTTAAAAAAAATTAATGAGAAATATTCGCAAGATATTATTAAAAATCCTGGAATTGAGTTAATACAAGAAAAGTTTAAATTGGATATTACAAATTTACTCTCATCAAGACTTTTTAATTGATTAATTAACTAAATTATATTTATTGTTTTTTAATTAAGGAAAATTTTTGTATTTATCAATTATTTTTTCCTCATCTCTTTGAGTGTCAAAAAAGAGCTAATAATAATTCAATTCTTCAAAACTATTGTAAAATTGTGTTCAGCTTAGAAGTTAATTAGATCTGTTCCCTATCTATTTATCTCTTCCATAACTTCACCTATTATTTAATTTTTAATAAAAAATAATTTTTATCATTTATCTAAAAAATGTTAGGTAATAAAAGAAGAATAAATAAAATACAAATTCATCATAAACCATTATCAGAGAAATTAAATCAAATATCAAATAAAAAGCAAAAAGTAAAAGATAAAGATGAAGAATCAATAAAATCTAATGATGATATAATAGGGAATAGTAGTGATTCTGAAGTAGAAAATAAAAAAAAAAATAATGAAAAAAAACAAAATTATCAATTTGATACAAATAAAATAGAATCATATGATGAAAAAAAAGTACGTTTAGCAAAAGAATTAATAAATAAATTAGAAAGAAAAAAAAATAAAGAAAATGATGACGAAATATCAGAAAGTGATGAAAATGAATTAAATAAAGAAATTTTATTAAAATATGCAAAAGAAGAAGAAAAATTAAAAAAGTCATATTTCCAAAATAAAAATTTTTTCCCTCATGAAACATTATTTTTAAAAGGACATAAATCAACAATAACAGATTTGGATATTTCAAAAGATTCAAATTTAATAATAACATCATCAAAAGATTGTAGAGGAATAATATTTGATATAAATAAAAATAAAAAAACTCTTTTACCAAAATTTACAAATAAATCATTATATTGTTGTTCATTTTCCCCAGATAATAAAACAATATTTTTTGGTGGTAAAGATAGATATATATATCAAATTGATTTAAAATCAAATGATATAATTCAAAAAATAAAAGCACATAATGGAAGTGTAAATGGAATTAAATTTGATACTTCTAAAGATCAATTTTATTCAATTGGTAATGATAATATTTTAAAAGTTTGGAGTAGTGATACAAATCAAAGTATTTTATTAGAAACATTTTATGGGCATACTAACAAAATAAATTATATTGAAATTATTCCAGATGATATTAATAAAATATTAACTTGTTCAATGGATAATTATATTAATTTATGGAAAGTAGATTCACAATCTTTTTTACAATTTAAAAGTAATGATATTAATCCAGTTGATTGTATAACTGCAATTAATCAAAATGTATTTTTTACAGGTAATTTTAATGGTAATATTTCATTATGGAAAAATAATAAAAAAAAATTTATTAATTGTATTAATTTTGCACATGGTTATTATGAAAATTTTCATATTTCACATTCTTTTTTTAATAGATTAGATAAAGAAAATTTAAAGGGACCATTATTACAAGTTGGAAATCCAATTTTGAGTATTGGTAGTGTATTATATTCTGATTTATTATTTTCTGGTTCATTAAATGGAGATGTTAATTTTTATTGTTTTATTAATCAAGATGAAAATCCAACTTTTGAAAAAAAAAATAATTTAAAATTAAATTGTAAAGGATGTATTAATGTTTTAAAATGTAATTCAAATGGAGATTTTATTGTAGCTGGTAATGGGAAAGATAATAAAATGGGAAGATGGTTTAGTGATTATGATACTAAATTAGGAATTACTATAATAAAATTATATAAAGATTAAAATTTATTTTTTTTAATTTTAATTATATTTTTTTATTTTTTGAACTAACAAATTTATTCAAAAAAAAATATGTCAAATACAGAAAACCAAAAATCAAATTTATCAATATCAAAAGACAAAGAAGACATAAATGAAGAAGAATCAAAACCTTTATTATCAAAATTCTCAGAAATCTTATATCCATTTTCCTCATCAATAACTTTATCAATATTAATTTTAGTATCTATTCTTTCATTTATAATACGTATATTTTCTATTATTCGTTTCGAAATAATAATTCATGAATATGATCCATGGTTTAATTATCGAGTAACAGAATATTTAACTGAAAATGGACCTTACGCACTTTGGGATTGGTTTGACCCTGAATCATGGTATCCATTAGGAAGAATAATAGGTGGAACATTATATCCAGGAATAATGTTTACTTCATTTACAATTTATAAATTATTAAATAAATTACTTTTCCCAATTGATATTACTACAATATGTGTATTTGTACCTCCAATTTTTGCATCTTTTACATCAATTGCTTCTTTTTTTTTAGGTAAGGAAGTTACTGGAAGGAAAGAATGTGGTTTATTATGTTCTCTTTTTATTTCAATTGTTCCTGGATATATATCAAGGAGTATTGCTGGTGGTTATGATAATGAAGCTGTTGCTATTACTGCAATGATTATTACTTTTTATTTTTTTGTTAAATCTATTAATACTGGTAGTATTTTTTATTCTGTTTTAACTAGTATTGTTTATTTTTATATGGTTAGTTCATGGGGTGGGTATGTTTTTATTATTAATTTAATACCACTTTATATTTTGTTTCTTATTGTTATTGGAAGAAATGATATTAAAGTTTATACTAGTTATTCTATTTTTTATATTTTAGGTAATGCACTTGCTATGCAAATTCCCTTTGTTGGAAATTTAGTTTATAAATCTAGTGAACATTATTTATCACATGGAGTTTTTGCTATTTTGAATTGTGTTTCTTTTATTGATTTTTTAAAAAAGAATATTAAAACTGAAGAAATGGTAGAAAGGTTATTTAGTTTATTTATTTTTATTATTGTTGTTTTTTGTTGTGTAGGATTTATATTTTTTACTTTCAAAGGTTATATTCATTTTGGTGAAAGAATTATGTCTTTATTAGATCCAACATATGCATCAAAATTTATACCAATAGTAGCATCAGTTGCAGAACATAATCCAACATCATGGACAGATTTTTATTTTGATTTACATTTCTTATTATTATTCGCACCATTAGGAATAATTTATTGTTTCACAGATCCAACAAACTCTAAATTATTCATAGTAATTTTTTCATTATGTTCAATATACTTTTCAAGTGTAATGATTCGTTTATTACTATTATCCTCCCCAGCCTTATGTCTACTATCAGGAATAGGAATAAGTGAACTCCTCCATTTCCTAATCCAAAATAATAAATCCAAAAAGGGATTATTTTCCTTAATTGAATTAATAATAATATCATTATTAATCTCATATCTCATATTACAATTTATCATTCATTCAACATACGCAGCAGCAGAATCATATTCAGATAATGAAATAATAGAAATAATTCCAAATCGAGATGGTTCAAAAAGTATAAGGGATGAATTGCGTGAGGCATACTATTGGCTTCGAATGAACACACCTTCAAATTCTAAAATAATATCATGGTGGGATTATGGATATCAAATATCAGGAATGAGTCACCGTGCAGTAATAGTAGATAATAATACATGGAATACATCACATATAGCAACAGTAGGTGCAATATTAGCATATAATGAATATGACTCATTTAAAATATGTAAAAATTTAGATGCAAATTATGTATTAATTTTATTTGGTGGAGTAAATGGAAATGATGATGATGATATAAATAAATTTTTATGGATAGTGAGAATTACACAAGGTTATTATCCTAAAGTTATAGAAAAAAATTATGTTAGTGAAGAATATGGTTATACTATTGATGAAAATGCACCTCAACAATTTTTAGATAGTATGATTTATAAATTTTCATATTATAAATTTGAGGAATATCCTTATGTTGATTATTTTGAATCTACTGAAAGTGAAGAAACTGTTATGGGATATGATGTTGTTAGAACTGGGATTATTGGGAAAGTTGTTGAGATGAGTCTGTTTGAGGAGGTTTATACTACTGAAACTTGGATGGTTAGGATTTATAAAGTTAAAGATTATCCTAATAGGGATTTTCCTATTAAAAGTAGGTTTAAAAAAAGAAAAAATTTTGTAAGGAAAGGGATATTTTTGAAAAGACCAAAGAGATTTTAAAATTTAGATTTTTGGTTTTTTTTATTTTTTTTTTTAGTAGATATTAGAATTGATATAATATATTTATTTAAATATTTTATTTAAAATTATTTTAAATTTTTTTTTGAGAAAAAATTTATTTTATTCAATTATGGATGAGAATGAGAAAACAAATAAAAATGATGAAGATGAAGAAAATAAAATAAATGAAATAAAAGATGATTTTAAAGAGATATATTCAAAAATTAATTTAATTAAACAAAAACATAAAGAACACTCTGAAGAAGATGAAAAATTTCATTTTTCTATTAATGATTATAAAATAGATTTATTAATGAATGATGATAAATTAAAACACATCTTTCAAATGTTAGAACCAGAAATGAATAATTATAAATTCCAATTTAAAAATGTGTCTGATTTATTGTCAGAATATAAATTTAATACTGATAAAAATAAAATTTTCAATGAATATAATTCAAATTCAAATATTTTAAAAATGGAAAAATTCAAAAATTCTAATACTGGATTAACTTTAAATAAAATTTATTCTTTATTTGAAGATGTAAATAAAATGAATAAAAAATTTTCTCCAATTAAAAGCAACAATTATATAAAAACATCATCTTATCAACCAATTAGTAAAAAATATGAAAATAAGAAAATTAAAATTTCAAATAATAAAAAGAATTTTGACCAAAAATTTAAACCTTTATTAAATACTCAATTTTTAAAATATAAAAATAATAATTTAAATATTTTAAACGATGATTTTTTAAATCTAAAATCAAAAATAAATAATAAAAACAAAACTATATTAAATTCTTTTAGAACTGAGAAATCATTTTCAAAAAAAAATAATATCATAACTATAAATAATAATAATTGGTTTGATAATTTTTTAGAAAAATATAATAATAAAATTTATTCTTTAGAAATTAATAAATTAGGAAATGCTATTGATAAAGTTGGAAATTATCCTAATAATAAAAAAAAAAGTAATTCTTTATATCAATCAAGACTATATTCTAATAAATTTTATTAAAATACAATAATTATTATATTAATTTTTTAATTTTTTAAAAAACTATTTTTCTAAATATTTTTTACTCATATTTATTTTTTCAATTTAGATTTAAAAAATAAAAAAAATAAAATAAAAAAATCAAATAAAATGACTTCTCAAATATCAAATATTGCAAATAATTCAAAATTTAAATTAAATATTTTAGATGAATCACAAATTAGAGAAATAAACAAATCAATATCATTAAAATTAAAAGTAAAATCATCTCCAAAAAAAAATAAAAGATTTTTACGTTATTCATCCATTGAAACGGCAATCAAAACTTCATTAGATACACCAATTAGAAAAGATTTTTTTGGTGTAGAAATTTGTAAAAGAAATAAAAGAAAATATAAAGTAACTTTTGCTGATGAAGTATATAATAATAATGATAAATTAATTGAAGAAATTCCAGTTGAAAGTTATAAAAAATATAATTATTGTATATATAAAAAAAATTTAGAAAATAATCAAAAAGAATTTATTGGTTGTAGTGGTTGTTTAATTATCTAAAACATTTTTTGTAATTTATTTAAATTTGTTTTTATGAATAATTAAAATATTGTTTTATAATTGAAATTTGATGTAAATTATTTGATTTTTTTAATACACAACCACATTTTTTTATTGTTATATTATACTGCAATAATTCTTTTCAAATATATTATGATTATATGTTTTATATGATATGTTATATAGTTTATATTTTACAAAAATAATTTTAATATATCAATAGGATTTTTTAAATTTATTACTAATATATGTTGAAAACAATTAAAAATCATTTTTTTCGTTAAAAAATACATAAAAAATTAAAAATTCAAAAAAAAAGTTTTTTAAGAAAATAAAAAAACAATAAAAAATGGATGGTTTTCAAATATTAAGCAAACTTGGTGAAGGAGCCTATTCAGTAGTATTAAAAGTGCGTAGAAATTATGATAACAACATATATGCATTAAAAAAAGTAAAACTATTAAAATTATCAGACAAAGAAAAAAATAACGCATTAAACGAAGTTCGTATATTAGCAAGTGTAAAAAGTTCCTTTGTAATAAGTTATAAAGAAGCATTTTTTGATGAAAAAGAATCATGTTTAGGAATAGTAATGGAATATGCAGACAAAGGAGATTTATATCAAAAAATAACAGAATATA
>JAEEGL014298366.1_pt1 | contig 11223 bp, 9 predicted proteins | sample 9134231 | NCBI WGS metagenome assembly JAEEGL01 (sample SAMN16246548, study PRJNA631951) | gut metagenome | biome: gut microbiome; feature: rumen; material: fiber-attached | host: Bos | place: Iran: Karaj | collected 2018-10
GCCAACGCTTGGTTAATCATTTGCTCTGCTAACTCTTCTTCTGTCATAATACCCCCTCCTCATTTTTATTTTACTAAATTATATTGATATATTCAATATACAAAAATAGGCTCCCCGATAACGGGAAGCCCATATTCTATCGATATAGTATTAAGCTTCGTCTTGGAACCATCTATCCAATGAGTCATCATTTGGATTTGATGAAGATGCAGACAATAATTTGAATAACTTAGAGAAGTTATCTGCTGATGTAATTGTCTTTGGTTCAACAAGTGGAGAAAATTCTCTTAAAACTGCCTTGTTAAATGTCTTACCAATACCTACTGGGAATACTTTAACTTCCTTAGCATTTACCATTCTTGAGAATTCTGTAGCTGCAGACTTGTATTCATCTGTTGGCAAACCATCTGTCATAATAAGCATGATTGGCTTATAGTGCTCAATGTCGTTTGCTCTATAGTAATTTCTTCTTAACTTTAGAAGCTCAATTGCCTTATTAACGGCAGCTCCAAGTGGAGTTCTTCCATATGGTTTTAGAGGTGGACACTTTAGATCCTTAATGTTTGTGTATCCGCAAACAACGTCGACTTCGTCGACACCACCAAATGAAATGATGCAAATATCACAAATTCTACTTGCTTTAGCATTGCCTCTGACGTAGTCTAAGAATTCCTTCAAATTCTTATTTAGTTCTTCGATCTTTGTTTGAGATGATCCGTCTTTTTCTTCCATAGATCCACTTCTATCAAGAACAAGACAAATAGGAACTCTTCTTGAAACGTTAATATCAAGTGAACTCCAATCTCCAAAACTTACTTCTTCATCAAAATTAGCCATACTTTATCCCTCCTTTTGCTTAATGAATAGTTCTAGTTCTCTTATCCATTCAGATAAATAAGTAATTTTCCCTTGTGTGTAGTAGTAATAGAAAAATTCCCTCATCTTTTGAGACATCATAAACCATAACTTATAATGCAATGGCATTGATGTTAACTTGTCTTTACTCATAGGATATTCGAAGTTTCTATTACCTTCTTCGTTTACCTCAAGATTATCTTTACTGTAGAACGGACTCTTTAGCATTAACATTTCAAATAGGATTCTATTGATTGGGAAATACTCGTCCTCCACAGTTCTTAGGTTCTTTCTTAGTTCATCTCCAGTATATACCTTTTCTGTATATGATGGGTGACAAACTGGACAACAATAGTCTTCTAATTGGAAACTACCAGAGTCAATGATATATACACTTCTTGGTGGTTTTACCATGATATTATCTGGTTTCATATCTCCAACTAAGATGCCTTTTCTATGTAGATATTCAACTTGTTTTAAGAAATTTAAACAAATTCTATATCTGTCTAAGAAGTCCATTCCTGGATATTGGAATCCCATATCTCTTAAATCGTCGATATTAATTCCGTCCTTCAACTCTTTCATTACATAGCCAGCAAAATTGTTGTTGTAATAAACAATATCTAACGGCCATAAAACATAATCGTTTGAAATATCAATTTGCATCATCTTTTGTAGTTTCTTCAAATTGACATAATTTAGGTGGTTTTTGTTATAAAGCTTTACATAGAATCCGTTGTATGTCTTATAACAAATACCTTCACCGCCAGATGTTGACTTATCTTTATCTAGTTTTAAATATCCATATTTTGGTGAGAAGACATAATCGATCTTCTCAATATCAAGGCTGTTTATGTATTTATCTTTCTTAACATAGAATGCCTTGTATGTTGTCTTTTCAGCTTCTTTCCACTCAACGATATTGTTGTGCTTTAGAGAATAAATCTTCAAATTAGGTAACTTTGATTTCAAACTCTTGAAAGCATCGTATATCTTTTCTTGTTGAGTTAACACATAGACTTCATCATATTTTTTCGCTTTTTGAATGAATTCTTCAAAGTCTAGGAATCCACTTGTATTTATGTATTCTAGCTTTCTTCTATTTGCGAAGAAATACAAATATGTTTGTATGTTATATGCATCATCATACAACCCCATGCTTAAAAATTTATTAATATCTTCTTGAATGTTCTTGTCTACAGCAAAGTAAGGCTCCATTTTTTGGTCGGCAAAAAGTACTTCTAAGAAACGGTAAAATCTCTCAGTAGAAAAGATGCTTTCTTCCATGAAATAAAGTCTATTTATCTTTGCCATTTAGTCCCCAGAATGATGATAAATCATCCTTATCTTTGTATTGTGTTGTACCATCTAAGAACATCGCGTATGCGGATGCTTCTTCTATTTGTTTTCTATTCTTTATATCCATTACCATATCCTTGAAAACATCTAGCCTTGCTTTCTCTGTATCGATGGTAGATAAATATAAAATATTTATACTTAAGTCATCGTAGCTATATTTTGCTACTTGATTCTTTAAGAATTTGTTCAAAATTTTATTATATTCAGCGTCTGTATTATTGTTGAAATTATGGAACAATTTTAGACAGTTAATATGCATACCATTGATTGGATGATAAAGCACTTCTTCTGCACCGTCACTCATCAACATAACGCCAGTTAAATTACTAATTCTTTCAGCAGAAACTCTAAAGTGTTCAATAGCATCTGGATCTGTTAAGAAGAATGTAATATTGATTTGTTCACCATTTTCTGGGTGAGATAAAACTTTTAACATTTCATTTGATCCTGAATTGAATAAGCCAGCAATTACACCATCACCGATATGACCGATGATTACCTTTTCATCTTTCTTAGCCACAAATAGTAACGTACAAGCTAGTTCATCGACCTCAACTTTTAGTTCATCTGCCTTTTCTATAATCTTTCTTTTAACAAAGTTAAAGATTGATTCTTTTACTAGTTTTTGAGCTTCAATTATTTCGTCTTCAGATTTGCCGTAAGTTTCAGAAGAAATATATAGGTTGTCAAATTCTTCGATTAAGTAATTGCAAACCGCCTTTGTGGCAATTTCGGAGCCATATTGAGAATATTGCTTAGAACCTGCACCATCGGAAACGGCCAAAACATGCAAACCATCCTTTCCAACATAATATACATTATCTTGGCAAGGTGTATTTGATTCAATATGGTCATTACCTATAACGAGGCCATGCGCTTGTCTCCACTTACTCAATATCATAAGATTGCCCACCCCTCAAATTCTGATCTATTAAACTTAACGCCAACATCAATATCTGTTTCCGCTCTCTTTTGTGCTATGTTATAGAACCATTCAAAGAATTGTTCATAGCAGTTATCTTTTATTCTCATTGGACTTTTTACTGTCATCAAAGGTTCTACGTTTTGAGGTATCTTCTTTTGAGATAGTAAAAATGGCATATATAATACTTTAGTATTAATGAAGAATTGCTTCATTGATGTTACTGAATAATTAACATCGTCCAAAGTATATGCATCTGTTAAGATAAACATCCAAGGTTTAAACATAGGAATATTCCTTGAATTATAGTATTCAACTAATGCTTTCATATCCTTCAAAGATAAATCTATAGCTTTTCCTAAGAATGGCATCTTATATGGCTTTAATTCACCACACTTAAAGTCTTCATCTCTATATGATTTCAAAACAATTGGTGAGAACTCATCAAAAGCGATGACTTCCAAATCAATATTCATTGGATTATTTTGAGAGAATTTTTGCAAACAATCCTCAAAGGCCTTTTTGAAATTATCAAATTTTTCGCCTTGAATAGCAGCAGAATTATCTAATATCATAGATATTATTAGTCTTGGTTTCAATGCAATAATTCCTCCAACTTATCTAGTGACATTCTTGTCTTTTCACATCTATTTACAATAGGAATTAATTTATCCAATTTTGTATCAAATAGATTTTGAAGAATGTATTGTCCTGCGCCAACGTCTGTTACTGTCTTTGCAAGCGCTTCTCTACCAACTGAATCTGTCTTTATAGCATCAACTGCAATTGCAATATTTGCATCGTTTTCATCCATTAAAAGAATTAATGCTGAAGCAAGTAGCGCAAATACTTTTAGTGATGCACTATTTAGAGTCAACATATTCTCAAGATATAGATTTGCAATCTTTGTATTATCGATATATTTATTTTTAGCCAAATCACCTTCAAAGAAACATAACAATACGCTGTTTAGATATTCATATTTTTCATGTAACTTTGTAGATACTGCTTTATATGCTGTTTCAATAGCTTGAGCATTCTCATAAAAAGATTCATCTCTACATACACCGATAATCCAAGATTTGCTCTCGTAACTTGGATTAGCAAGCGCATAGTTTCTTAAAGCTACTGCCATGTTCTCATACATTGTTGCTGGGTTATCAAATTGTTGAGAACCTGATTCAATAATGATTCTAAACTTAATAACTTGAGTACAAGCGTTAGAAACTGTTGCTGTATTTAGAACCTTCATTAAGATATCTGATTGATCAAAAGATGAAATCTTTAATAATTTGTTACAAATCTTAATAGCATTAGCTTCTACAACAACTGCATATAACTCTGTTATCTTCTTTCTGTTTCTTGATGAAATGTATCCTTCATCAATACACCAATCCCAATCCTTATCTACAACTATCCCAAATAAGATGTCTTCAGTTAACATGTTGTCAGATAAAAGATATAGCGCAACTTTTTCCTTTTGCTCTACTTTTTTAGATACCATCTCTAGAATCTTTTTAACTTCATCTTCATCAAAGATTGTATTGAACTTCTTTGCAATCTCAATTACTTGAACAATCTTATCAGCATTCTTTATAGCACCTTGAGCAAGTTTTATCTTTGAATATTCGTTTACATAAGATTCAAACATCGTTCTAATATTTGAAACATATGAGAACATTTGCTTGATATCAATAGTTCTAAATTCTGGGATTTCATAATCTGTTTCAATACCAGATGTTAAGAAGTCATTAAGAGCCGAATTAAACGCATTGATTACGTCGGTGTTATAACTTGAAAGCTCACGCTTATTTTCGTCAAATTCAGCCGTACACGCGCTTATATAATCTTTGAACTCTTTTTCTTTAACTTCGTTAGGAAGGATTGCATTGAATTTATTGAAGTTACCCATCAATTCGTTTGCAAGTCCTGTAAACTCTTCTTGTAATTTTGAAATCTTAGTAAGAAGTTGAGTCTTAGATCTTTCAATCTTATATAAGTCTCTATAGTAAGAATCATAATTTGTGATATTTATGTTGTTATATTGAGGTCTTGATATTTCATAATACAAAAACAAGAACATAACTAAATCAATAGGAATAAATGCAATACAATATATTCTTACAACATTTGAACCAATGAACAATGCAAACAATAGCAATGTAAATAGTAATACAAAGCCAATTGCCCCAACATTTATATAGTTGATTTGACATGTATACATTGGCTTGAAATATGTATATGTCTTATATGAGATTTTCCTTCTTAATCTAAATACCACTTCGTAGTAAAGGTTGTAGCCAATAACGCAAGTTGCTACAAACAATAGGAAAATCATAAGGGAGAACGCGCTATGCTCAATCGCTTCCATACTTTACGACCCTCCTTCTACCAAGTGCTAACAATACAGCAAATATAACCAAAGCAACAGATGACAAGCTAATCATCCAAATCGCTCTATTTATATTTCCGTTGTTATATTTAACTGAATATGTGCTTTCGTACCCATTAACACCAATAACTGTAATTGTATGAGTACCATTTTTATCTATTCTATATGTAGTTGGATCAACTTCTTTTCCATCTACAAAAACTGTCGCATTTACATAAGTTAACTTAATTGGATCTTCAAACTCATCGCCAGACTCAAAACCAAAGTCTTCTTTGATCACAATATCTGCACTATACAATTCAGTTTCATCAGTAGATTTAACTGCGATTTTATGATTACCAATTTCTTCAATCTTAAATGTATTTGATCTTTCTATTTTAGTGCCATCAAGGAATGCTTCAACTTCGTATCCTTCAAGTCTTGGAATTTCTAAAGATGTTGCAAACTCTTTATCCTTTGGAATTGAAATGAAATTTAGCTTTACATTATTCGCAAAAGTCATCTTAGGGATTACTAAATCATGTTGAGCTACAATCTTGCCAACACCATTATTCTCTGTTACTTCGTAAAAACCTATGATTAAGTAGTTTTCTAAATATTCATTAAGAGCTTCTGTCTTTAAATCAACATTTAATTGATCGTATTTTGCAGTGATTACAGTATCAGTATTATTGAGTGTATAAGTTATTGTATATTCATTTGCTTCGTATTCTGGATAAAAAATAACATTTTCGGTAAATATGAACCCTTTAGATAAATCTACAGGTGCACCATTATATGTCCAATTTTTAAAAGTATAGCCGGATTTCGATGCATCAGGGACATCTTTAAACTCATCACCATAATGAATTGTTTTTGGCTCAATTTTATTGCCTGCCGCGAAAGTTACAGTATACTCGATTTCTGTTCTTGAATAATTAGCGGTGTACTCTGTATCACCTTTTATTTCAGATGGAACTGGTGTCCAATTCGTAAACGAGTAAGTATATTTTTCATCCGCATTTTTTAATGGAATTCCGCCATCATAATTTGGTTTTACTCCGTATGGGACTAAATAGTCTGTCTCTAGGATTGTTCCATCATAGTTTTTCCAAAGTACAGTATAAGTGTTTGTTACTGTGCTATAGATGGCTTTATATGTTGCTTCCCCAGTTACTGGTACAATTTCTGGTTCCCATCCATTGAATGAATAAGTATATTGTGCATCAGCTGGTCTTGTTGGGTTAACTCCACCAAATACTGGAGTTGAACCATATTCAACCTCATCTTGCACTTCTAATTCTTCATTATCGAAATCAATGAAAGTGATTTTATACTTTTTAAGCTCTGTTGTATATGTTGCTTTATATTCCGCATCGGCAGTTGCAGCAACAATAGTTGGAGTCCAAGAATCAAATGTGTATGTATATTGCGCATCATCATATACTGGAGTTCCATCAAATGCTGGAAGATTACCATGTGCTACAAATTCTTCATTAATTGTTGAATCATCTGCATTTTTCCAAGTAATCTTATACGTTTTTGGAGTTTTTAATCTTAAAACATCAACATTAGCTGTGATTTCTACTGGGATATCTTGAATTTGTTGGCCAAGTTTATTTTCAGAATTTTCATCGTAAATATAATAGTGATACTCATATCCTTCTTCTATTATTTCAAGATTTGCATCTAAAATATCTTGAGCAACAACTTGAGTCAAATTAGGAACAGAGCCAATTAATGCTCCTTTTCTATCACCAGCATTATTGTCATTAGCATAAACTGTTATTGTATAAGTTGGATCCGCAAAAGTTGTTTCTTGTGCAAAAAATAAAACCGCACAAATCGGAATAAGTATAATACTTACTAATATCAAAGATATTAAAAAAGATTTATGCGATTTTACCATTTATTACCTGCTATGTATATCTAAGTATGTTTGTAAAATAATCGTAGCAGCTACCTTATCGATTACTTGTTTTCTTTTCTCCCTTCTCATGCCTGCTTCAATCAAAACTCTTTCTGAAGAAACAGTTGTTAAACGTTCATCTTGAAAATCTATCTTGCACTCATATTGTTTTTCTTTAAACTTCTCTTCAAGTAGTTGAGCAAACTCTTTAGCTTTTTCAACTCTCTCACCAGAAGTTCCGTTCATATTGATAGGCAATCCCATAACAACGCACTTTACGCCATTTTCAATAGCAAGGTTTGCGATGTATTCTACGTCCTTATATATGAACACTCTATGGTATGTTTCTAGGCCATTAGCAATGATGCCCAAAGAGTCACTCATTGCTAGGCCAATTCTAACATCTCCTAAATCGATGCTTAAATGTTTCATTAACACTCTACCTCTTCGAATAACTTGTTAACCTTTTTATACACCCCGTGCCTTAAAGCAAAATAATAAATTACGGCACCAACCAACATTACTCCCCACATTGCCGCTGAACCAGCATATTGATTTGGAATAAACACTGCTACAAATGGCATAGCAAAAGCAACAAGTGCAATTGGAAGTGATACCAATAATGGAATTAATGTAGACATGTTATTCTTTGTAATATCTTTGATGATTACCCAATCCAACTTTGGCTTCTTTAAATCACGAAGTAAAGAATATGAATTCATTGATACAACTACAATACCACCAGAAACAAAATATCCAATGATATCGATAATATTGAACTTAGTCATAATTGCAGCGATAACTGTACATACTGCCATAGATATTAAAGAACAAATATCTAAGAATCTAGATTTAGCTTTAAAGATATCTAATCCAGATACTGGCATAGTCTTTAAAATTGCAAAGCTCTTTCCTTCAAGCGAGAATCCAACAGAAGCTGCAGCGTTTGCACCTCCGACCATGAACAAAGCATATCCTAAAGCAAATCCTCTTGAGAAAGCATTAATATATTTCATTGTATCTTCACCAGAGCCTTTTGAATTCATGCTCATAATGAAGATCATAACGAATACCATAGCTGGACCCATTACATATGCCATCAAGAAGTTAATAAACTTGCTCATATCTCTAGTTGTTGTTCTAATTTCTCTTTGAAGCAAAGATTTAGTAAGCGAAGTTTCTGTATATACTTTCTTATTTCCAGCAACAGAAATGCTTGTATTTTCATCAAGCGATTGAACAATTGAGCCATATAACCAAATAGATAATGCTATACCAATTGCAAACGCACCAAGCGTAATACCTAGATAAATCAATAAGTTCAATGCTGCGTGATCATTAAACATTGCTTTTGATAATGCAAGTGTATGGAATGAATACTTACCGACTCCGCCCAATTGTTCCATCATCCCGTTTGTAAAGTCGCTATCCATTTGTGCCTGCTCTTCTTCCGTATATTCTATCGGATTTCCATCTACATCATAATTAGCTTCACTATTAGCTCCAATATGTGAATATAAAGGAATATAAATTGCTAACATAAGTCCAACTATTAAAGCAACAATAATAATTGCGCCTACAGTTTGATGTTTCTTTAGGAATGAATAGAACTTCATTAATGGGAACGATAAAATTGATATCAACAAAATAACTAATAATGGTAATGTTATCAATGCAACTGGAATTAACACAAAATACCATACAGTTAGCGCATAACCAATCTTTGCTAAAGCAATAGCTGTAACAATTGTTGTTGGTATTACTAACATTGCATCAACGACCATTTCCATTGCAGTAACTGTTAGAATCTTAGAAATAAAGATTTCTGCTGATGTTACTGGTAGTGTTGATAAAATATTTTTATCATTTGATAAATACATTACTTGCATGTATGTTGAAATACCAAAGAATAAGGTTGCCAACTGAGACAAAGCAAATAATGTTGATAATACATTTTTAGTGCTTTCGATATCTTGGCTTGCAGTAATTAAATAATACAAACCAGCTACCATGCTACCTATTGGAATTAAAAACGCAATCCCTATAAAAGCCATCAATACAATATAACGAATCTTATCCTTCTTAGTATTGAATCTTGGGAATAAGAAGTAATGTAGATTGAATTTTATTAGGGTGCCTAAATTACTAAATGATTTCATGATTTAAACATATCCTCTACATTATCGCTAATTTCTTCGCCTTCTTTTGCGCCTGTAATAGACAAGAAGATTTCTTCTAATGATGAATCTGAAGACTTAGCCTTAATTTCATCTAGATCTCCAGTCATAATTAACTTACCCTTATTGATAATAGAAATTCTATCGCATACCTTCTCTACAACTTCCAACATATGAGATGAGAAGAATACTGAATTTCCTTCTTTACAATGCTCTTTCATTAATTGCTTTAATTCGTATGAGCTCTTTGGATCAAGGCCTGTTAAAGGTTCATCCAAAATCCATAACTTTGGATTATGAACTAGCGCACCGATTACACAGATCTTTTGCTTCATACCATGTGAGAATGTAGAAATTTGATTATCTACAACTGAAGACAAATCAAATAGTTCAAGCATCTTGTCTGCTCTTATCTTTCTGTCTTCTTTTCCTACGTGGTAGATATCTGCCATGAAGTTAATGTATTCACGAGCTGTTAGTTGTTCGTACATTTGATGGTTATCTGGAACGAATCCGATATTCAATTTTGCTTGAATTGGATCATCTAATAAAGAATGACCACATATTGATACAGTTCCTTCTGTAATTGGAAGAATGCCTGTAACACATTTAATTGTTGTTGATTTACCTGCACCATTTGGGCCTAGGAAACCGAATACTTCGCCTTCTTCAACCTCAAATGAAATATCATCTACTGCTAGTTTTTCACTGTTCTTGTATCTTTTAGATAGATGATTAATTTGCAATAATGCCATAATTATTCTCCTTTTTTGTTCTCAACTTTGTTTTTCTTTTCTACTTTGGCTCTCACCAAATATTTTTCCGCCCCATTTGTAGATGGTTCGTAAATTTGCTCATCTTTAATATTGTCTGGTAGGTATTGTTGTTCTACCCAACCACCATAATCATGTGGATATTTATATCCTGTTATCTTTTCGTTCTTATATGCTGGTTCTTGTAGATAGAAAGGCACTGGACCATTCTTTGTTTCTTGAGCCAATTTCTCTGCTCTAAACTCTGCTACTTCAACAGCATTAGACTTTGGTGCTTCAGCAACATAGATAGCAGCTTCAAGTAAGATCTTTCTTCCTTCTGGCATACCAATATTTTGGAAAGCAGTTAAAGCTGATGTAGCAACGACTAATGCATTAGGGTCAGCCATACCTACATCTTCAACTGAATGGATAATGCATCTTCTTGCGATTAATAATGGATCGCAACCAGCATCTAATAATCTTGTTGCCCAATATACAGCAGCATCTGCATCTGAACCACGCATAGATTTAATAAATGCAGAAATCATATCGTAATATAGAGAATCATCGATATCTATAACTTGTTTTTGCGAAGATTGTTGAGCTACTTCTAAATCTACATGGATAATGCCATCTTTATCTGGATCAGTACTTAAAACTGCAAGCTCTAAAGAATTTAATGCATTTCTAGCATCACCATTTGCAGCAAATGCCATATGCTTTAGCGCATCTTCAGAAACATCGGTCTTATAGTGTCCTAGTCCTTTTTGTTTATCTTGTAGTGCTCTCTTTAAAAGCTTAATGATATCCTTATCTTCAATCTTTTTAAATTCAAAAACTCTACAACGTGAAACAATAGCTCTTGTCATAGAAAC
>JAEEGL014356822.1_pt1 | contig 11223 bp, 13 predicted proteins | sample 9134231 | NCBI WGS metagenome assembly JAEEGL01 (sample SAMN16246548, study PRJNA631951) | gut metagenome | biome: gut microbiome; feature: rumen; material: fiber-attached | host: Bos | place: Iran: Karaj | collected 2018-10
TATATGGTCTATCAGACCACACCGTATGATCTGAACGAGATTTCCGGCTGACCGGAAGCGATAGTGTCAGGATGAACGGGGGACTCCAGCGTGAGAAGAGACGCAACGGAGCTTTTTTCAGAAGAAGAACTGAAAATCTATTCCCTGATTGCACGGAATGATGGCATTAAGGCACGCGAAATTGCACGACATCTTGGAATAGACAGGACTGAAGTCAACCGGAAAATGGTAAGTTTCGCACTTATGCGCGAATTGTGCTATCAGGACCGGGAATACAGATGGCATGCGTTGGTACGCCAACGGGCTCCGTATGAAGGACTGTTTGAGTTCTCTGCCTGGTATGGAACGGTACGTGAGTTTCTGGACGAACCGGCTGAGATTTGGCTGGAAGAACTTGAAGAAGGCTGCAGGAGAATCGGACGCAGCCTAAATGATGCACGTGGTCTGATCCATTCCTTCAGGGACTGCGGGGAAACCATGCGTACACTGTTTTCTGATCTGCAAGACATGTCTGACCTTCCGGTGGAGTCATGGGAAATTGCCTTTGAACTCCGCTTCAATCTGCGACGTTTTGTTCGGATCTACGCGGACGTGCTTGTAATCACCGGGAACAAGGTTTTTTCACTTGAGTTCAAGATGAAAGATACGATTGATCCGTAAAGAAGTGCTTCAGGCTTCGAAGTACGTGCCGTTTCTCGAAGTGCTGTTTGGCAGGAAATCAGACATTGCTCCTGCGCTTGTACTGACAGGGACATCCGAACTGTTTACTTATGAGCGGATCGGGAATACTGACTGCGTTCTGCCGGTTTGTTCAGGAGATATGCTGTTTAATGTTTTCAACGAGTATCTTGGTTTTTTGGACGGATGAACCGATAATGCCGACAATCATTGACAATACGGCTGAAAACGGGTATAATCCGTAATACTGTCAGAAGATTCTCGGAAACACCTTGCCTCCCGCAGGAGGGCAGCAGGGTGTTTCTTATATGTGAAAGGAGCCTGAAGAATAATGTCTGAAGAAAAAGGGACCGTACTTACTGAGAGCGGTCTGAAAAAGCTGCAGGATCAGCTTGATTATCTGGTGTCCGTACGTCGCAATGAGATTAGCGAACAGATCGCGATTGCGCGTGGATTCGGCGATCTGAGCGAAAATGCCGAATATGATGAGGCCAAGAAAGAACAGGCCAAAGTAGAGGAAGAGATTACACGCCTGCAGGCGACGATCCGTACGGCTACCATTGTAGCTGACGATGAGATTACAACAGAACGGGTTTCCATCGGTACAATTGTGAAGGTGAAAGACCTGGACGAGAATGAGACCTATGAATACGCAATTGTCGGCGCAAATGAAGCGGATCCCGCAGCAGACAAGATCTCCAATGAAAGCCCGGTCGGTGCCGGATTACTTGGTGCTAAGCGTAATCAGACCGTGACGATTCTGATTCCTGCCGGAACCATAAGATACAAAGTGTTGTCCATCAAGAAGATGTAAGATTTCCCGGAAGATAACAGGGAAGGAAGAACACAGATATGGCAGACTATCCTGTAACTCCATTGACACCACCGCTGAGCGAGCAGGAGATCATTCGCCGACAGAAGTTGCAGAAGCTGTTGGATGCGAACCAGAACCCCTATGAAATCACCAGCTGGAAAGTAACACAACGAAGCCGCGGAATTCATGATGCATTTGATCAGATGGAAGGCAAAGAGGTTTCTATTGCCGGTCGTATGACGAGTCGTCGGATAATGGGCAAGGCCTCCTTCGCACATCTGCTGGATGGTGAGGGCGATATTCAGATCTATGTTCGTCGTGACGATGTCGGTGAGGAGTGTTATGCTTCATTCAAACAAGACGATATCGGTGATATACTGGGAGTGAAAGGAACTGTTTTCAGGACGCAGACCGGCGAAATCTCCGTTCATGCGACGGAAGTGAAACTGCTTTGCAAGAGCCTGAAAGTACTGCCTGAAAAATATCACGGACTTGTGGATACAGATCTTCGGTATCGTCAGCGTTATGTAGATATGATCGTAAATCCGGAAGTTAGGGACACTTTCCGCAAGAGAAGCCGGATTATTGCCGCTGTACGCGAGTTTCTGGATGCTCGCGGTTTTATCGAAGTGGATACACCTGTGCTGCATACACTGGAGATCGGTGCCAGTGCACGGCCTTTCAGGACGCATCATAATGCCCTGAATCTGGATATGTTCCTGCGCATTGAAACGGAACTGTATCTGAAGCGACTGATTGTCGGCGGATTTGAAAAAGTATATGAGGTGGGAAGAATTTTCCGGAATGAAGGAATGGACGCCACCCACAATCCCGAGTTCACTTCTGTGGAGACCTACCAGGCCTATGTGGATTACCGCGAGGTCATGGAGATGGTGGAACAGCTGTACGAGTTTGTCGCCATGAAGGCATTAGGGACGACTGACGTACAGTACCAGGGTGAAGTCATCCACCTGAAAGCACCCTGGAAACGAATTACAATGGCAGACGCAGTGAAGGAAGCCTGCGGTGAAGATTACAATGCATGGCAGAGTGATGAAGAAGCCCGGGCGATCTGCGACAGACGAGACGTGCACGTTGAGAAGAATGCCAAAAAAGGCGACTGCCTGGCGGCACTCTTTGATGAATACGTGGAAGCATCACTGATCCAGCCTACTTTCATAATTGACTATCCGGTGGAGATTTCTCCTCTTGCCAAACGCAAACCAGAGAATCCTGCACTGACAGAACGCTTTGAGTTTTTCATAACAGGGCATGAAATGGGGAATGCATTCAGTGAACTGAACGATCCCATTGATCAACGCAAGCGGTTTGAAGACCAGGTAGCTGTACGGGCAGCGCAGGGAATCCATGCGGAAGTGGACGAGGATTTCGTGAACGCGCTTGAATACGGCATGCCACCGACCGGAGGGCTTGGATTTGGCCTTGACCGCCTGATTATGCTCCTTACAGACTCTTCCACGATACGTGATGTGCTGCTGTTCCCGACGATGAAGCCACTGGATAAGAAAGAGAATGAAAACGTGGAATGATTCCGAAGCATTGTACTGTTGTATGCACCCGTTGCGGTTTCCGCAGCGGGTGTTTTCCGATGAAGACTGCCGGGGGCACTGAGAATGAATAAAAGAAATGGAACACTTTCCCGGACAGAACCGCCGAGACGCTCCGTGCTGGAGGAAATCGGAAATGCGGTAACACACGGAATCGGAGCATTATTCGGCATTGCCGGGCTGGTCCTGTTGTTATTACGTTCTGATATCCCGACAAAGATTTGTTCCTCACTTGTGTATGGTTTATGCTTTATCCTGATGTTTCTGATGAGCTGCCTGTATCATTCTTTCAGGTGGGGGACTACAGTCAAACGTGTATGGAGGCGTTTTGATTACATCTCGATCTATCTGCTGATCGGAGGAACCTTTACACCGCTGTGGCTTCTCTATTGGGGCAGCCGGACAGGGCTGATCTGTTGCATTGCCGAATGGACGGTTATACTAGTAGGCGTTGCGCTGATCGGGGTTTACGGCCCTGAGAGAGCACGGAAAATACACTTTACGCTGTATGTTGTTCTCGGGTGGTGCGGTCTTGTTTTCCTGCCGCGGATGATTCAAGGAAATCTTCCTCTGTTTTTCTGGATTCTTGGCGGAGGAATTCTGTATACGGTCGGTATTATTCCTTTTGCCGTCAAAAAGAGAGGGGCGCATTTTATCTGGCACTTCTTTGTGCTGTTCGGAGCTGTGGCGCATTGGTTCGGTATTTATTTGTTTGTGTATTGAGAGATGTAACTGATATGTAATGGCAGAACAATACAATGAAGCTGAACAGGACAAGACAGAAAACGGGAGGAACACTGCATGAAGATGAAGGGCTTTGGCTTTTACAGGGGGGTGGATCTGGGAGGCTGGTTTTCCCAATGCGACTATTCTGAGAATCGGATGGATCATTTCATCAGAGAAAAGGATTTCGGGACAATCGCGGAATGGGGACTGGATCACGTCAGAATTCCCGTGGACTACAATGTTCTGGAACAGGATAACGGTGATTGGAAAGCTGACGGTTTCCGCCGGATCGAGAATGCGATCCGCAGTGCCGAGAAGTATGGCCTGAAAGTTGTACTGGATCTCCATAAGACAGCAGGTTTTTCGTTTGATGCAGGAGAAAAGGAAACGGGTTTTTTCTCCAGCGAGGCATGCCAGAAACGATTCTATCGGCTGTGGGAAAAACTGGCGGAGAATTATGCGGACGCCCGGAATGTTGCACTGGAACTTCTAAACGAAGTGACGGACGCTTCCTTTATCGACGCCTGGAATCGTATTTCAGGTGAATGTATCCGCAGGATCCGAAGAATTACCCCGGACTCGCTGATTCTTGTCGGAAGCTATTGGAATAACGCGCCGGATGCGCTGAAAGATCTGGATGCACCGGCAGATGATCGTGTTGTTTTCAATTTTCACTGTTATGATCCGCTGCCTTTTACACACCAAGGTGCATACTGGGTTCCTCAACTGGATCGGAATGCCAGGATATCTTTCGAGGAAGCCGGGATTGACGATTCGTTCTTTGAACGCGGGTTTGCTTCTGCAATTGAAACGGCGGAGAAATATCACACAGCCCTGTATTGCGGTGAGTACGGCGTGATCGACACAGTGAGTCCTGAAGATACTGTAAAATGGTTCAGACTCATTCATGAAACATTCGAGAAGTATGAGATTTCAAGAAGCGCATGGAGTTACAGGCAGATGGATTTCGGCCTGACTGACGAACGCCTTGACGGGGTACGGAATCAGCTCATTCCATTGCTTTAATACGCAAGAAAAGCGCGTTCCGTTTCGGAACGCGCTTCCTGTATACTTCAGGAAACAGGACGTAGTACGCCGCCGATTTCAAATGCCGGTGTATCGTCGATATATCCTGCAAGACGATACTGCAGATCCTTGCGGATCCGCCGAAGCAGAACTTTTTGTCCGGGAAGGATCTCGTGGTTATAATTGAAAATGATTGTTTCCGGCTCAAATCTGGTCATCTGTTCGATTCCGAAGATATTGCAAAGCCAGTCTGCATAGCGGGCATTGTTCACATGACCGTTTACGTCCAGATCAGTGTATACGGGCGTGTATTCAGTGATGAATTCTTCTCCCTGAAGATTACCGACGGTTGCGGGGAGATTCATGGGTATGGCAAGATCCCGGTTATCCGGAATCAAATGCGCAATATCTCCGGGCGGAAGCATCCGGCGTGTCTGTGTATCCAGAAGAAGCCAAAGCGTTCCCGCTTTTCCAATCAGTTCTCCATGCTCGTCTGTAAAAACATAATAGCGAGGAAAAAAACAGATCCGGTTTGGCATCGGGAATGTGTGCAAGGTGATTCTTTCTCCAATACGTGGGTAGCGGTTTATGTGCAGTTCGCTGCGAGACAGAACCCAGACGATATTCTTCCTTAGTAATTCATCCCGTCCACATCCCAACAGCAGGCTGTGGGCGCCTGCTGCTTCCTGCATGGCTTCCAGTACGGCGCTCAGCCGCCAGGTCCCTTTCAGATCGCAATCACGGGTCAGAAGAGTAAAGGACTCGTCATATGTTTTCATTTTTGAGCCTCCTGCGATAAGATTTACGCGTGTGACGGACAGTCGGAAAGAGAATCGAGGTATGGCAACAGATCGTTAAAAGGATCCAGGGTTGAATCACTCCGCAGATACAGCGGGTGATGGGGATGCCCAGCCTTGCTGTGAGCGCCTGCTGTATACCAACGTACGTTATACTTGCTTCCGACTGCAACCATATCGAGAATACAAGCAGGCAGGTAACTCCGTTTTGTGATGATCGCACCCCAGGCGGCCCATACGGAACACGGTTTATCATACTGACGGAGCACCCATTCGAATGCTTTCAAATTCTCCCGGTGAAGCATCGGATTCAGTCTTTTTTCCATGTCATCCGGATTTGTTGCACGCTGAGCATAGACATTGAACATAATAAAAGAATCGTAACCGTTGAACAACGCAATGCGCTGAGCGCTTTTCAACGTGTTGTCCAACCGGTCCGGTGCGGCAGTGGAAGGGTTTATACCAATACAAATTAGCGGATGGGAACCGCGTGTACCAAGTATATACCTGTATTCGCTGTAGTGATCCGGTATATACAGCCATTGGCTGCGATCGTAGTCGTCCGCAGTGGGAATCAGCGCTTCTTCGAAGGAGAGAACGTCTGTATGGAATGTGTCAGAGGATGGAATGTGTCTCATCTTTCGACTGGAAGCGGACGGATCAGGATCAGGGGAGTCAGTTCGTCTCCCTGACCCGACGGATTATCAGCCATTGCATCCTGAATCTCATCGTCCGTGAGCGGAAAATCGTCACACTTTCCAAGCTGATTCTGATCGATGTCATTGGCATCCATAAGAACTACAGGGATACCGGTATCCTTCTCCAGCTGATTGCACAGTTCCACCGGGTTTGGCGGATTGATGAGAGCCAGCTCCTTGTAACGGTCAAAACTGGAACGGAAATAGAATCCATCGATACCAGCCACACCTTTTCCGCAAATTTTATAAAACAGACCGTGAACGCCGAAAGGGCGTGTAACTGCGCTGACAAATGCAGCAAACAACACGCGGGGCAGGCCGCACATATCGATGACAAGCTGGAGTTTGGACGGTGCATGCATACCGACCCCAGTAGTATTAATGCCGGCGAAAGGCGCAAGTTTTTTTGCCCAGAAACCAGGATGAACTTCATCTTTGGTTTTGACATTGCGTGTGCACATGGCCATGACTTTTGCACCAAAGGAAAGCACATCTCCGGGCTGCGCAAGCGGAAGAACATATTTCCGGACCAGTTCGGCCTGATTCTCTCCAACCTCGACAAAATGTGTCTGGATAGCAAACCGGTCGTACTTGCGGCCGTCTTTTCCAGACAAAGTACCGCGATCGAAATACGTAATGCCATCCTTTTCCCGACGTTGATCTTCAAGGTTTCTGGAAGGTATAATGCCCATAAGACACCTCCGATTCAAACACGTTCAGATTATTATACCGGTACAGGTATTGTATGTCAACGGCGGAAAGAGTCCATATATATTGTGCTTTTTCATGTTTTCTGATAAAATACACAAGTGCTTTTATGCATAGAAAGGCAGTCGGAATGATTTGCTGCCGAAAGGATCAAATCGTTGAAGGCGAGGCTGACAGATCTGATGAGTAAGATTGCAAACGCGGTCCGGGAAGCAGCTATCCTGATCCCGTCGCTGGAACCGGACGAAAGGCTACCTGCCTATATACGCGAACTGGAAGAAAACGGTTTTGGAACAATAATCGTTGTGGATGATGGAAGCAATGAAACATTCCAACCGATTTTCAGTGAGGTTGAGACAATCAAGCGTACGGTTGTGTTACATCACGATGTGAACCACGGCAAAGGTGTTGCACTGAAGACGGGCTATCGCTATATTATGGATAATCTGCCGGATGTAAAAGGCATTATTACAGCAGATGCAGACGGGCAGCACACCGTTCGGGACTGTATCCGTCTTGCTGAAAAATTGACAGAAGGAGAACATGCTGTCTATCTGGGAAGCCGTGATTTCAATCTTCCGAATATCCCGCCCAAATCGCGAACCGGGAACAAGATCACTTCCACCGTATTCAAGCTTTTCTACGGCGTATGGCTTCCGGATACACAAACCGGGCTGCGTGCCTTCCACCGAGATGATCTTCCTTTCATGATCAATGTTTCAGGTGAACGCTATGAATACGAGATGAAGGTTCTGATTGCCTGCGCGATTTCAAAGAAACCGTTGATCCCCGTTACGATAGAAACGATCTATGAAAACGGCAAAAACGAGGGTACTCATTTCCACCCGATCCGGGATTCCTATAGAATTTACAAAGTGATCCTTGGCAGTTTTATCCGTTTTCTGGGCGCGTCCCTGATCAGTTTCATTGCGGATCAGCTGCTGTTCAATCTCTTCAAAGGCTGGCTGTTTCCGATAATGGGAATCAACCTGAAACTGGATCTGCCCCTGGGACTCCGGCTGGACAACACATCACTCGCGAATTATACAGCAAGGTTTTTCAGCGCGATTTTGAATTTCTGCCTTAACAAGAATCTTGTCTTTAAAGTAAAGGGCGGAAAGGGAACAATAGTGCGTTATGCTTTGACGGCTGTCGGCATCATTATCCTGTCAACACTGGGCATCAAGGGCTTGGGATTGCTTGGGATGGCCCCTTGGCTTGCAAAACTGATTGTCGATACACTCCTGTATTTCCTGAGTTACCGGGTGCAGCGGCAGTGGGTTTTCCGGGAGGAAACAGAGAATGCGAATCCTTAAGAAACTACTGTGGATGCTGCTGGTATTTCTTGTTGCAGCAATATTGGCGGTCGCCGTATCTACGATAACAGAGCACGACGGCGGGGAGAGTATCATCTCCTTTCTAAATCTTCGTGTGACAATAACAGGTATTGGCGCCGGGCTTGCGTTTCTGACGATGCTTCTGTTTTCCGTACTGAAACTGGTTGATTTTCGCAAAAGGAACGATACGGTATCCGGCTGGGGAGAGCGTTTGAACGCGATAGGATTCGGGCTTCTTCCCGGCGTTGCGGTCTGGAAAGTTTTCGAACAAGCTACGCTTCTGGCTTACGGGACGGAAGTACCCGATCCGCTCCCGCAACTTACCGTAGTAACTTCAGCAGGCTGTTTCGCACCTTCGCGGATTGAACTGATTTGTTCAGTTCTGTACTTTGCTGCGATTTTACTTTGGCTGATTCTCCGGAAGAACGACCTTCCGGGGGATGGAGATCTCTTGTATACCGTTTTATGCGTGTGGATGCTGTTCCGTGCTCTCACGGAAAGTTTCCGTGGTGTTCCTTTGCTTTGCTCCGGGAATGTGAATCTGTTACAGATACTATTCCTGGTAGTTGCAGACATCTGTCTGATCATATGGACGGTGCGCCAGCGCAGAACGCAAAAAAGCACTGCATTTGCAGTGCTTGAATGGTTTGCAGTATTATGCAGCGAGGCAGTGATCGTCATGAACACATCGGGAATCCTGACGGCAGGCAGCGGAATCGGGGACATGGCTGTCTGTATAGGATGCACAGCATTGTGTATTATCCTGATGCTGCTGGCCGGAAAAGACAGCCGGAACTGATAAGTGTTATTTTCTGTCAGGACAATTCTGCTTTAAGCAACCGGTACAGGAGTCAAGGTTGATATCTTTACCTGCAAGAACCATTTCCACTGTGTCCCGTGTACGTGATTCCACGCAAAAACCGAGGCGGGCAAAGAAACCTTCCGTATCGCAACCGCAACGCAGTCGGACTTCACGGGCAGCATGCGACTGCGCTTTAAACAGCAGAAGCCGGAGAGCAAGATCGCCGAGCCTTCGTCCGCGCAGCTCGGGAATTACACCGATGTCACCCAAATGAAAGGCACCATCCGCCCACCAGATACGGCCGGATGCGGCTGGTTGATCATCCATATAAACAAGAATGTTCCAGCTTTCCGGATCTGTGTTGTTTCCGGCACTGCCGAATACAGCGCGACGGACAGGAAGTACTCCGACTGAGAGATCCGTACCGGGGGGAAACCATATACCCTGAATCATAAATCAATCCTCCTGACACATACATGGATGAGGTGATAAACTATGGACCAGAAAAAAATCGATCGAATCAATGAGCTTGCCCGAAAAAAGAAAACTGTCGGACTGACAGAAGAGGAGCTTGCAGAACAGGCTGAATTGCGCAAAGAGTATCTGGATGGATACCGTCAGAACCTGCAAACGATGCTTGACGGGATTATCGTTCAGGAAGCGGACGGGAGCAGGCATCCGCTGAAGCGGAAGGATCTCCCTCCAAAATTATGATAGACCGGTGGATGCGGAAAGTCAACTTGTCAAAAACCCACACGTTGGATATAATTTCTCAGTACTAGTAAATGTAAAGAAAGAGGTGCAAGACATGGATCTGCAGGACAAGAGCATTCCAGAAGGTATGGAACCCGATACGATTATTTTTGAAGACGAGGACGGCAACGAATACGAATTCGCGGTACGGGATTATTTCTTCTACAATGGGGACGAATACGCCCTGCTGACTGAAGTTGGCCAGGAAGCAGATGAGAACGGCGAAGAGTGCATTATATGCAAGGTTGAAACTACCGAAGATGAAAACGGGGAAGAGGAAGAGGAATTTGTTTTGGTGGAAGACGAAGAATTGGCCGGAAAACTTATTGAAATAGCCAATACCCGGCTCGCGGACGACGAGGGAGAATAACAACAACCGGAAAAGAGGAGCACATATCATGAAAATGCCCGTACGTATACTGCTTTTGCTGCTATGTGCCGCACTGATTGTCTGCATGCCTTTTTTTCTTTCTTCTCCAACGCTCCTGTATGAAGCCGAAATGGAGTTCTATGATGAAGAAGAGGACGAAGAAGAGGACGACAGCTCACTGGATTTCGGCCGATTGTTCTTTTCATCTGCTGTTGCGGAAGAAGAACCGGAAACAGGGCAGTTCACGACAGATGATATCGAGATTGAGGATCTGACAAGACTGAGTATTCCCGATGCCTGGGCACTGCCGCTTGATTTCAGTGTTCCGCCTCTCCCTGACCCGGATCGTTTCACAGAAGACGGATATGAGGATAAATCCATCCGTGTACGGCATGAAGTTCGAGAAACAGAAAAATATAATATACATATCGCATATGTGGAAGTGGCAAGTGCGACTCAGTTGCGGACAGCCACGGCATACGGACGATGGGATCGCGCGATGTATATGGATACGATGGCGGAATCCTGCAATGCAGTTATAGCCATGAACGGGGATCTGTTTATTGAACTGCCTGAAAAGAAGAAATTTGAATACAGGATGACCCAGATTGTCGCAAAAAAGAGGAACAAGCCTAACAAACTGAAAGATACACTCATTATTGACAAGAATGGCGACTTCCATCTTTTCCTGCTATCAGACGGCCTGGTAGAATACAGGGACACGCATGGGGATGAGATTGTCAACGCATTTATGTTCGGTCCTGCATTGGTGGTGGACGGAGAACTGCGTGAGCCTGCGGAAGACTACGCATACCATCCCAAAGGCCATGAGCCGCGTTCTGCAATCGGACAAACCGGCCCGCTCAGCTATGTGATGGTCGTTATTGAAGCACGAGTCAAAGATGAAGGAATAACCCATATGCAGTTAGCGGAACTGATGCTGGAA
>JAEEGL015023487.1_pt1 | contig 11223 bp, 7 predicted proteins | sample 9134231 | NCBI WGS metagenome assembly JAEEGL01 (sample SAMN16246548, study PRJNA631951) | gut metagenome | biome: gut microbiome; feature: rumen; material: fiber-attached | host: Bos | place: Iran: Karaj | collected 2018-10
TCGGATCCGGCCAAGAACCCTGACGCGAAGCGTTACGAGGAAGTCTCTATTCAGGAAGTCATCGACAGAAAACTGGGCGTGGTTGACCTGACGGCCTCCGTCCTTTGCATGGAAAACCACATGCCGATGCAGGTCTTTGGCCTGGGCGAGGAAAACAGCATTGCCCGCGCCATGAAGGGTGAAGCGATCGGCACCCGCGTGACGGTGTAGGGTTCAAAAAGAACAATTGCCACACAATGTCGACGGTGCAGATTTCAAAAAGAACAATTGCCACACAATGTCGACGGTGCAGAAAACAAAAAGTAATCGCCATAATGACGACGGTGTAGATTAAAAAAGCGATCGCCGCACTTCATTGACGGCACAAAAAAAGATGAACAAGAAACTGCCGCACCCCGGTTATGGTGCAGAGACGGGTGTTATATAAGGAGGGTAAAATGGACGAAGTTGTAATGGAATATGAAGAGAAGATGGAAAAAACGATGAATGCCATGCTGTCCGATTTCATGGCCATTCGTGCCGGACGTGCCAACCCGCATGTTCTGGATAAACTGAGAGTCGATTATTACGGATCGCCCAGCTCCATTGAGCAGGTCGCCAATGTCTCCATTCCGGAGCCGCGTCTTTTGGTGATCAAGCCCTGGGATAAGAGCCTGATCAAACCCATCGAGAAAGCGATCAACATGTCGGATATCGGTATCAATCCGCAGAACGATGGTATCGTCATTCGTCTTACCTTCCCGGAAATGACGGAGGATCGCCGTAAAGAGCTCTGCAAGGATGTGAAGAAAAAGGGAGAAGCCTCCAAGGTTGCCATCCGCAACATCCGTCGTGACGCGAACGAAGTGATCAAGAAAATGCAGAAGAACAGCGAGATCACCGAGGATGAGCAGAAGGATGGAGAAGACAAGATCCAGAAGCTGACGGATCGCTTCATCGAACGCATCGATAAAGAAGTGGACGTGAAGAGCAAGGAAATCATGACCGTGTAAGTCAAAGAGTTGACTTAAAATATGGTCGTGAGGATTAAGAAATCATGACCGTGTAAGTCAAAAATTGACCGAAAACGATCGTGAAAAGCAAGAAATCATGACCGTATAATCGGGAATGAGAACGGTTCGGGTACTGAACGGTTACCGAAAGCGCAAAGAATTTGAGCCGGGCGTTTTTAGCAGCCCGGCTTTCCTGCTTAAAAAACGGAGGGAAAGCGATGGGAGAGGAAAACTTACGCATTCCGCAGCATGTTGCCATCATCCTGGACGGAAATGGGCGATGGGCGAAGGCTAAAGGGCTGCCGCGCCACATGGGTCATGTGGAAGGCTGCAAGACGGTGGAGAGAACTGTGGAAGACGCCGCCCGGCTGGGAATTCGCTATCTGACGGTCTATGGCTTTTCCACCGAAAACTGGAAAAGGTCGGAGGAGGAAGTAAGCGGCCTGATGGATCTTTTCCGGTATTACATGGTTCGTCTCTTAAAGATTGCCAAGGCGCAGAATGTGCGGGTGAAATCCATCGGAGACCGGGCGCGTTTTGCAAAGGATATTATCGAGGGCATCAACCGCCTGGAGGAGGAGACGAAGGACAACACTGGACTTACCTTTATTATTGCGGTTAATTATGGAAGCCGGGACGAGATGATCCGGGGCATGAAGCGGATGCTGCAGGATGCCCAAAGCGGAGTGCTTGCCGCTGAGGATCTGAATGAAGAGCGCTTTGCTTCCTACCTGGACACGGCGGGAATTCCGGATCCGGACCTCCTCATCCGGACGAGCGGCGAAATGAGGCTGTCCAACTATCTGCTGTGGCAGCTGGCCTATACGGAATTCTATTTTACGGATATCTACTGGCCGGATTTCAACCGTGAGGAACTTGTGAAGGCCATTGAGAAATACAACAAGAGGGAAAGACGTTTTGGAGGGGTAACATGTTCGTAACAAGAACCATAAGTGGAATTGTTCTGATTGTGCTCATGGCGGCAGTGCTGATCGCAGGGGGGCCGGTCCTGTGGACGGCGGTCATGGCAATTTCCCTGATCGGCATGTATGAGCTGTATCGGCTTGTGGGTGTGGAGAAAAAGGTGCTGGGCGTGGCCGGCTACGCAAGCGCCGTGTTTTACGGAGGCCTGCTGTTGCTCCGCTATACAGAGATTAACATAGCGTTTCCGGTTTTCCTGGTCAGCCTGATCATGGCTGTGTATGTGTTTACTTTCCCGGAGTTTACCTCGGATCAGGCCATGCTGGTGTTTTTTGGCGTGCTGTACATTCCGATGATGCTGCTGCACCTGTACCAGATCCGCACACTCGATGATGGCTATCTTGTCTGGCTTGTGATCATCGGATCGTGGGGATGCGATACCTGCGCGTACCTGGTGGGAATGAAATTCGGTAAGAAACGGCTGGCGCCGATCCTCAGCCCGAAGAAATCGGTGGAAGGCGCCATCGGCGGTGTTGTGGGGTCGGCTCTGCTGGGCTTCCTGTTTGGAGCTATCTTTGCGCCGCACCTGACGCTGCTAAAAAACCCTGCGTTTGGCTGCATGATCATCACGGCTGCCGCCGCAGTACTCTCGCAGATCGGCGATCTGACGGCCTCCGCCATCAAGCGGAACAACAATGTCAAGGATTACGGGAACCTGATCCCCGGACATGGCGGCATTCTGGACCGCTTTGACAGCATGATCTTTGTGGCACCGGTAATCTATTACCTGGTGCGGATTCTGCGCGTCGCCTAGGAAACAGAGGGATAAGACTGTGCCTGGCGTGTTCTTTCGCAGGAGGCAGGATATAAGGATAAGTCTGTGCCAGCATGTTCTTTCGCAAGGGACAGGTTTTACGGATAGATTTAGTGCCCGCACGTCTCTTCACAAAGACCGGGCTGTTGACGAATACGATGAAAAAGAAAATTGCCATTTTAGGGTCGACCGGTTCCATCGGAACCCAGACCCTGGAAGTTGTCAGAAATAACGGCGATGTGGAGGTTACCTCCCTTGCCGCGGGCCACAATACGAAGCTCCTGGAACAGCAGATCCGGGAGTTTTGCCCTCATTTTGTCTCAGTGGGGGACGAAAAAGACGCGGCGGATTTAAAGGCCCGGATCCGCGACCTGAATATTCCGGTGTACTGTGGGATGGAGGGGTTACTTCGGGTGGCGGAGGATCCGGAATCGGAGCTGCTTGTGACCGCCATCGTCGGCATGATCGGCGTGCGGCCGACCATCGCCGCGATCGAGGCTGGGAAGGACATTGCGCTGGCCAACAAGGAAACCCTGGTGACGGCCGGACACCTCATCATGCCGCTCGCCAAGGAAAAGGGAGTTTCCATTCTGCCGGTGGATTCGGAGCACAGCGCCATTTTCCAGTGCCTGCACGGGGAAAAAAGAGAGCAGATCGCGAACCTTTGGATCACGGCGTCCGGCGGCCCCTTCCGCGGGAAAAAGCGGGAGGAGTTGCAGAACATTCGCCCGGAGGACGCGTTAAAGCATCCGAACTGGGTGATGGGGAGCAAGATCACGATCGACTCGTCCACGCTGGTGAACAAGGGACTGGAAGTGATGGAAGCCCACTGGCTGTTCGACGTCAGCTTTGATCAGATCAAGGTGGTTGTGCAGCCGAAGAGCCTGATCCATTCCATGGTGGAATTTGTGGACGGCGCGGTGATGGCGCAGCTTGGCACGCCGGACATGAAGCTTCCTATTCAGTATGCCCTGTATTATCCGGAGCGGCGCTTTTTGCCCGGAGATCGCCTGAATTTCTGGGAAATCCCGCAGATCTCCTTTGAAAAGCCGGATATGGAAACCTTCAAGGGACTAAAGCTCGCCTACGAGGCAGGCCGCAGGGGAGGAAGCCTTCCCACCGTGTTAAACGCGGCCAACGAGTGGGCGGTCAGCCGCTTCTTATCCAGGCAGATCGGCTATCTGGACATCAGCGACTGCATCGAGGATTGCATGCGAAAGCACCGCGTGATCGATCATCCGTCCCTGGAGGAAATCCTGCAGACAGAGCGGGAGACGGATGAGATGTGCGAAGAATGGTTCAGAGGCAGATAAAACCCTGTGCGAAGAATGGTTCAGAAGCAGATAAAGCCGTGTGCCGGGAAAATAAGCGGACGGGTTTCGTGAATATGTGAGGCTTTACAATAAGGAGAGAACAATATGAATATACTTTTGGCTTTGCTGGTATTCAGTGTCCTGGTTTTCTTTCATGAATTCGGACACTTTCTGCTGGCTAAGCGAAACGGCGTAGGCGTGCGGGAATTCAACATCGGCTTTGGCCCCAAGATCGTGCGCTTTACGCATAAGGAGACAGAGTATTCCATCGGAATTATCCTGTTCGGTGGCGCCTGCATCATGGAAGGCGAGGAAGAGGATTCGGAGAGCGATACGTCGTTTACGTCCAAGTCGCCGGCCGCAAGGCTGTCCATTCTGGCGGCGGGACCGATCTTTAACTTCCTGCTGGCCTTTATTTTCGCACTCATCATCATCGGGAGCGTCGGCATCGACTATCCCATCTTAGCCGGCGTCTCGGAGGGGAGCCCCGCTGAGGCGGCGGGCCTTCAGGAGAACGATCTGATCACCGGGATCGACGGATCGCGGGTGTTCTGTTTCCGGGATATCTCCCTGTTTATGTTAAACTACCGGGGAGACAAGGAGATCACGCTTCGCTACGAGCGGGACGGCGAAACCAAGGAAGCAACCTTCTGGCCCGTGTACGACACGGAGCGGGAGAGCTTTATGATGGGCATCAGCGTGTACAGCTACCGGACGCCGACTTCCGGGGTCCTGGAGACGATCCGGCTGAGCGCGCATGAGGTCCGCTACTGGATGTCCTACACGCTGGCGTCCCTGCGGATGCTGTTTCAGGGCGAGGTGTCGCCGAAGGAGCTTTCCGGCCCGGTTGGCATTGTCAACATGGTCAACGACGTGGTGGAGGAGACGAAGGAAGACGGCGCGTTTTATGTATTCCTTAATCTTGTCAACCTGGCGATGCTGTTGTCGGTGAACCTGGGCGTCGTAAACCTGCTTCCGTTCCCGGCTTTAGACGGTGGGCGGATCGTATTTGTTCTCATAGAGATGATCATCGGGCGGCCGGTACCGCGCGACAAGGAAGGAATTGTTCATCTGATCGGCATGATCCTATTGCTGATTTTGATGGTATATGTGTTTTATAATGACATCATGCGTCTGATCGGATAAGGCGCGGGCCACTTGCAGAGGGCGCAGGCGGCCGTGTTGAATAAATATGGGCCGCTTGCATTTTTTAGCAGGCGGCTCATACGTTCCTATGCATGAAAGTGAATATACAAGGAGAACGGGATCATGATTTCAAGAGAGAATACCAGGGTTGTTTCCATCGGAGGCGTGAAGATCGGCGGCGGAAACCCTATTCGGATTCAGTCCATGTGCAATACGAAAACGCAGGATGTGGCAGGCACGGTCGCGCAGATCCTGGCGTTAGAGAAGGCGGGCTGCGAGATTATCCGCGTCGCGGTGCCGGACGAGGAAGCCGCCCGGGCGATCAGTGAGATCAAGAAGCAGATTCATATTCCGCTGGTTGCGGATATCCATTTTGACTACCGGCTGGCGATCGCGTCGATGGAAAACGGGGCGGACAAGATCCGGATCAACCCCGGCAACATCGGGTCGGAGGACCGCGTGCGCGCCGTGGTGAACGAGGCGAAGGACCGGCAGATCCCGATCCGCGTGGGCGTGAACAGCGGCTCCTTAGAAAAGCCGCTCCTGGAAAAGTACGGCGGCGTTACGGCGGAGGGAATTGTGGAGAGCGCGCTCGATAAGGTGCACATGATCGAGGACCTGGGGTACGACAACCTGGTCATCAGCATCAAGTCCTCGAACGTGATGATGTGCGCAAGAGCGCATGAACTCATCGCCGAGAAGACGGATCATCCGCTGCACGTGGGCATCACGGAGGCGGGAACGCTGATCTCCGGAAACATCAAATCCTCTGTGGGCTTAGCCCTCATCCTGTCCAAGGGGATCGGCGATACCATCCGCGTGTCGTTAACCGGCGATCCTTTGGAAGAAGTGAAGAGCGCGAAGCTGATCTTAAAGGCGCTGGGGCTTCGCCAGGGCGGCGTGGAAGTGGTGTCCTGCCCCACCTGCGGGCGCACGCAGATCGATCTGATCGGGCTGGCAAACAAGGTGGAGACCTTAGTCAGCGGGTATGACGATCTGAATATCAAGGTAGCCGTGATGGGATGTGTCGTAAACGGACCCGGCGAAGCGCGCGAGGCGGACCTCGGCGTGGCCGGCGGCAAGGGCACGGGGCTTTTGTTCCGCCACGGGGAAATACTCAGGCAGATGCCGGAGGCAGAGCTCCTTCCGGCGTTGGAAGAAGAACTGAAAAAACTGCGCGCGCAGAAATAATAAAGGGGAAGTTCGTACCTGCTCAGGTACTGAGCAGTTACGGAAGTTTTGCAGGATGTCGGGATGCTGCGAACACTTGATGAATAGCGAAAAGCGCAGGGTGATAAAGTAGAGAGTGTTGTCGTGCTTATTCATGGAGGGTTAATATGAAAAAACGCTTTCTGGAAGCAATCCCGGAATTAAACCTGCCCGAGGATCTGCGGGCGGATATGGAAGATGTGTGGCTGGAACGGGTCACGCAGTCACCGGATCAGCAGTTCATCCGTCTTTATATTTCTTCGGACCATCTGCTCCCCAAAAAGCAGGTGTACACACTGGAAGGCCTGATCAGGCAGCAGCTGTTTCCGAAGCGCCGGGTGACGATTGAAATCAAGGAAAAATACGAGCTTTCCGCGCAGTACACGCCGCCCATCCTGTGGAATCTGCAGAAGGACAGCCTTCTTCTGGAATGCCTGTATTCGGGCAAGATCATGCAGCGCATTTTAGAGGAGGGACAGGTGGATTTCCCGGATGAGCATATCATGCGGATCTGTCTGGCGGATAATCCCATCGCCCGGGAAAAGGGGGATGAAATCCGGAAAATGCTGGAAGACTTCTTTGTGGAGCGCTGCGGGCAGACGCTGGATGTACGCGTTCGCTACCAGAATCCGGAGCGGGAAAGCTACCTGGAAGAGCAGGAGCGGCTGACGGCGCTTCGCGTGCGCGAGGTCTTAAAGGACGCGCAGATCGACATGCCGGCCCCTGTGAAGGAAGAGCAGAAGGCACCGGCGCCCGAAAAGGCTCCCGCCAAGGCGTTTCCGGAGGGGAGAAAGCAGAATCCCTGGGGCGCCGGGAGCTCGTACAAGGGCAAAGGCAAGGCATTCTCCCGCAAGGTGCATCACGACGATGTGCTGTATGGGTTTGATTTTGACGAAGAGCCGATCCCGATGAAGGAAATCCTCAGCGAGATGGGCGAGGTGGTTGTCTGCGGCCAGGTGATCACCCTGGAAGAGAGAAACTTAAAGACCGGCACCACCCTGATGATCTTTAATATGACCGACTTTACTGATTCCATCACCGTGAAGATGTTCGTCAAACCGGAGCGGTTAGAGGAAGTGCGGGAGTTTTTGCATCCCCAGCGGTTCTTAAAAGTAAAGGGCAATACAGCGGTGGACAAGTTTGATCACGAGCTGGGTATCTCCTCCGTTGTCGGCATCCGCGAGGGGGCGGATACGCGCACAAAGCGCGAGGATCACGCCGAAAAGAAGCGCGTGGAGCTCCACTGCCATACCAAAATGAGCGATATGGACGGCGTTTCGGAGGTGGCCGATATCTTAAAACAGGCGGATGCCTGGGGGCAGCCGGCCCTGGCCATCACCGATCACGGCGTCGTGCAGGCCTTCACGGAAGCATACCATACGAAGGGCCTGAATTTAAAGATTATCTACGGGGTGGAAGGCTACCTTGTAGATGATAAGAAGGAACTGGTGATCCGGGCCAAGGATGAAACCCTGGACGACCGCTATGTGGTTTTCGATATCGAGACCACGGGTCTGTCCGCGTATCTGGATCACATCATTGAGATCGGCGCAGTGAAGGTAGAGCACGGGGAGATCGTGGACCGCTTTTCCACCTTTGTCAATCCGCACGTTCCCATTCCGAAGAACATTGAGAAGCTGACCAGTATCACGGACGCGCAGGTCATGGACGCGCCTTCCATCGAGACGGTGCTGCCGCAGTTTCTGGAATTCTGCGAAGGCGCCGTGATCGTGGCGCACAACGCGTCGTTCGACACGGGCTTTATCGGGCAGGCCTGCAAGCGGGCCGGCATCCCCTATGAACCCGTGATCGCCGATACCTTAAACATGGCCCGTGTCCTTCTGCCGCACCTGAAGCGCTTTAAGCTGGATGATGTGGCCGAGGCCTGCGGGGTTTCCCTGGAGCACCATCACCGCGCCGTGGACGATGCGGAGTGCACCGCCGGGATCTTCCAGTATTTCCTGCGGGATCTGAAGGAGAAAGGCGTGACCTATCTGCGGGAGATCAACGGCCTGGGCACGATGTCCGTGGACGCCATCCGGAAGATGGAAACCTACCACGTGATCATCCTGGCCAAGAACGATATCGGGCGGATCAACCTCTACCGGCTGATCTCGATGTCGCACCTGACCTACTATGCCAAGCGGCCGCGCATCCCCAAGAGCGAGCTGGAAAAGTACCGGGAAGGGCTGATCATCGGCTCCGCCTGCGAGGCCGGGGAGCTGTTCCGGGCCATCGTGCGCAAGGCGCCGGACGAGGAGATCGACCGGATCGTGCGCTTCTACGATTACCTGGAAATCCAGCCGATCGGCAACAACCGCTTTATGATCGCGGATGAAAAGACGCCGGATGTGCAGAACGAGGAGGATCTTCGCGACTTAAACCGCCGGGTCGTGGACCTGGGAGAAAAGTACAACAAGCCCGTGGTCGCCACGGGTGACGTGCACTTCTTAGCGCCTGAGGATGCCCTGTACCGGAAGATTATCATGGCAGGACAGGGCTTTAAGGACGCGGACGAACAGGCGCCGCTGTTTCTTCGGACCACCGAGGAGATGCTGGCGGAGTTTGAGTACCTTGGGAGCAAGAAGGCGCAGGAGGTGGTGGTGGACAACACCAACCTCATCGCCGACATGTGCGAGCCCATTGCGCCCGTGCGGCCCGACAAGTGTCCGCCGGTTATCGAAAATTCTGACAAGATCTTAAGGGATCTCTGCTACGAGACGGCCCACGAGATGTACGGCCCCAACCTGCCGGACATCGTGGTGAAGCGTCTGGATAAGGAGTTGAACTCCATCATTTCCAACGGGTACGCGGTTATGTATGTTATCGCGTACAAGCTGGTCAACAAATCCAACGAGGACGGCTACCTGGTCGGCTCCCGTGGTTCGGTCGGATCGTCGCTCGCGGCGACCATGTCCCGCATCACCGAGGTAAACCCTTTGCCGCCGCATTACCGCTGCAAGAAATGCTTCTACGTGGACTTTGATTCGCCCGAGGTAAAGGCCTTCGCCGGCGGTTCCGGGTGCGACATGCCGGACCGCGTCTGCCCGGTCTGCGGGGAGATGCTGGTCAAGGACGGGCACGACATTCCGTTCGAAACCTTCCTGGGATTCAAGGGAAACAAGGAGCCGGATATCGACCTGAACTTCTCCGGCGAGTATCAGTCGCAGGCCCACGCGTATACCGAGGTCATCTTCGGCGAGGGGCACACATTCAAGGCCGGCACCATCGGTACGCTGGCGGATAAGACCGCGTACGGCTATGCGCTGAAGTATTTTGAAGAGCGGAACATCCCCAAACGCCGCTGCGAACTGGACCGGATCGCCGCGAAGTGCGTGGGCATCAGACGCACCACCGGGCAGCACCCGGGCGGCATCATCGTTCTGCCCCACGGCGAGGAGATTCACACCTTCACGCCCATCCAGCACCCGGCCAACGACATGACGACCGACATCGTGACGACGCATTTTGATTATCACTCGATCGACCACAACCTGTTAAAGCTTGATATTCTGGGCCATGATGATCCGACCATGATCCGTATGCTGGAGAGCATCACCGATGTGAACGCCAGGACGATCCCGCTGGATTCCAAGGAGGTGATGAGCCTCTTTCAGGATACCTCGGCGCTTGGCATCACGCCGGATGACATCTACGGCTGTCCGTTAGGCGCCTTAGGCGTTCCGGAGTTTGGAACGGACTTTGCCATGCAGATGCTTCTGGATACAAAGCCCAAATACTTTTCGGACCTTGTGCGTATCGCAGGTCTTGCCCACGGCACGGACGTGTGGCTGGGAAATGCCCAGGACCTCATCCGGGAGGGAACCGCCACCATTCAGACCGCCATCTGCTGCCGTGACGATATCATGGTGTATCTGATCGGCAAGGGGCTTGATTCGGAGCAGTCCTTCACGATCATGGAGAGTGTGCGAAAGGGCAAGGGCTTAAAACCCGAATGGGAGGAGATCATGCGGGAACACGACGTTCCGGAGTGGTACCTGTCCTCCTGCAAGAAGATCAAGTACATGTTCCCGAAGGCGCACGCGGCGGCCTATGTCACCATGGCCTGGCGTATCGCCTGGTACAAGATCTTCCGCCCGAAGGAATACTACTGCGCGTTCTTCTCGATCCGCGCGTCGGGCTTTTCCTACGAGCTGATGTGCCTGGGGCGCGAGACGCTGGAGAAGAACCTGGCGGATTATAAGCGCCGTGAGGACAACCTGTCCGCCAAGGAAAAGGACAGTCTGCGCGACATGCGAATCGTTCAGGAAATGTACGCCCGCGGCATCGAATTTCTGCCGCTGGATTTCTATCGCGCCAAGGCCACGCGGTTCTCTGTGGTGGACGGAAAGATCATGCCGGCCATCAATTCCATCGACGGCATGGGCGACAAGGCGGCCGAGGCTGTGGAGGCAGCCGCCAAGGACGGAAAGTTTTTGTCCGAGGAGGATTTCAGACAAAGGACCAAGGTGAGCCAGAGCGTCATCGACCTGATGAGCGGATGGGGGCTGTTTGCGGATCTTCCCAAGACGAATCAGCTGTCGTTGTTTGACCTGTAAAAAAGAACTTTGGAAAGCAAATGCGCCGCTTCGCACTTTGTGCCCACGCGGCGTTTGCGCCAATATTCGCCATTTATTAAAAAACCTTAAAACGAACAGAAAGAGTTAAAACTTGCTTTTTGATGGATAAATGCTATACTGATTGTATTGTTTTCCAGTGACGGTTTAAGCGATTTGTTCAAAGGCCCGGTGCGACGGGAGGAGCGTTTCCCGTCTGCCTCCGCCAGAAAAAAGGGCCTTGTTTTTCCTGCTTAAAAACCGCCGCGAAA
>JAEEGL015221092.1_pt1 | contig 11223 bp, 9 predicted proteins | sample 9134231 | NCBI WGS metagenome assembly JAEEGL01 (sample SAMN16246548, study PRJNA631951) | gut metagenome | biome: gut microbiome; feature: rumen; material: fiber-attached | host: Bos | place: Iran: Karaj | collected 2018-10
CAAAAAGAAATACTGGACAGAAATTCCAGGATCGGCCAGCGTTACGCGATATTAGGCATCGCCGGCAATCTGCTCCTTACGATATTCAAATTTATAGCCGGATTTATTGGACAAAGCTCGGCCATGATCGCCGACGCCACCCATTCCGCTTCCGATATTTTTGATTCTGTCGTTTGTTTTATCAGCGTCAGGATCTCAGGAAAACCAAAGGATGAAGGCCACCCCTACGGGCATGGCGGAGCTGAAACGATCTCCACCATGATCTGCGCCGCAGTGCTTTTTGCCGCCGGATTCAGCATCCTGTTCAACGGCGGCCGCATGATCTATGAGCATCTGTTCCGCGGTGCCGAACTGGAAGCGCCGGGCATTATCGCTTTTATCGCCGCCGTCGTTTCGATCGTTACCAAAGAGTGTATGTACCGTGTCACTTATAAAGCCGGAAAAAAGATCAACAGTCCCGCCCTGATCGCCAACGCCATGGATCACCGTTCGGACGTCTTCTCTTCCATCGGCACGGTGATCGGCATCGGCGGCGCGCTGATCGGTTTTCCTGTTCTGGATCCGGCCGGCGGTGTCGTTGTTTCTTTCTTTATCATGCACATGGCCTGGACGATCGCCAAAAGCGGGATCAACCAGATCATGTCGGCATCCTGCGGTGAAGAGGTCATTACAGACGTCCGGAACGCAGCCGAAGAGATCGACGGGGTCCTGGCCGCCGAGGATATCCGGGCAATCGAAAAAGGATCCTTCATTATCGCCAGCCTGACCATTAAGGTAAACCGCCTTCTTTCCGTGGAAGAAGGCCATAATATCGCAGCGCGCGTAAAGGCGAATATCCTTCGGAAAGTTGCCCACACTTACGACGTCGTCGTGCATATTGAACCGATGGAATAAAGAGACCGCAGCACAGATATTGATCCGGTGAATGCTCCGGATTCGATATAGCAGCCAAAAAAGTTTATGGAGGGAAAGAAATGAAAAAGAGATTTGCAAAGATCACTGCAGCCGTTCTGGCCATGGCAATGGTCCTGTCCATGACCGCATGCGGCGGTTCCGCCGCTGCTCCTGCAGCTGCCCCTGCAGCTGCTCCTGCCGCTGAAGCCGCTGCTGAAAGCACCGGGCTTCCGGAAGGCTATCCGACCAAGGATATCACCTACATCTATCCGTTCGGCGCCGGTTCCGGCAACGACGTATATTTCCGCCTGCTGGCTGAAAAAGTCAGGGAAATGGAAGGATGGGATCATTCCATCATTACCGAATACGCTGAAGGCGCTTCCGGCGACGTAGGCTGGACCAAGATCAACGACGCGAAGAACGACGGCTACACCATCGGCTTCTGCCCCACCGCCATGCTGATCGCCGGCGTAGCCATGGATCGTCCTTACAGCACCGAAGGAATCGATTACATCGCTTCCATGATGAAGGACCCCGGCGTTATCGGCGTTGCGGCGAACAGCCCTTATGAAACTCTGTCCGACCTGCTCAATGCCGCGAAGGAAAAACCGGGCGCCATCTCCATCGGTGTTACTTCCGTCACTACTTCCGAAGGCCTTGCAGTCAAACAGCTGCAGAAAGCTGCCGGTGTTGAACTCAACGTTATCCCGTTCGACGGCGAGACCGAAGTCCTGACCGCTGTTTCCGGCGGCCACTGCGACTGCTTCTGCCTGAACGTTCCCGACGGAACCAATTTCATTCGTGAAGGCAGCATCAAATACCTTGCGACCGGCGACTCGGAACGCAGCGTTTTCTATCCTGATATCCCGACCTACCAGGAAAGCGGTTATGACGTTGTCCAGGTCAACCTTCGTGCCATCGGCGCTCCGGAAGGGACCGATCCCGCCATCATCCAGTACCTGAGCGACTGCTTCACCAAGGCTGCGGAACAGGAAGACGTCAAGGCGAAAGCTGCCGAAATGCAGCTGCCTACCGTCAACATGGGCTGTGAAGAGACCACCGCGCAGTTCGTCGAGATCGAAAAAGCTTATCAGGATCTGTGGGACAGCGATCCCTGGCAGTAATTCTGTCTGACAGGATCAATATCCGTTGAACGACCAGAGCTGGCCGGCGCCTCTTTGCGCGCTGGCCAGCCCCGACTGTTATAAAAAGGAGATTATAACTTGGATACGAAAAACAGCAAGAAGTTCAATTACAATATACTCTCCTGCATATTCATCTATATCTGGTGCGGTATATTTTTTGTATCTTCTTTTTCCATTAAGGATCACGGCTCCCGTTCGTTTCCCCAGGTCATCTGCATACTGGCATTCATGCTTGCAACCGGTTTCCTGATCACCTGCCTGATCGGAAAAAACAAAGAGGAGCTCGATTTTTCAGGCACAGGGCGCGCAATGATCATGGCTGCCCTGCTGCTGGCCTATATGCTTGGATGCAATACGCTCGGTTTTTACGTCGCGACCGTGATCTACCTGCCCATCGCCATGTGGTATCTCGGGCAGCGAAACAAAAAGCTGATCGCTATCATTTCCATAGCGCTCCCTGTTTTTGTTTATTTCGTTTTCCAGAAGCTGCTGACCATGCAGATCCCGACCGGTATCTTCCATCGTTAACGCAGACTGTCGAAATCAAAGATTGGAGAATGTACTATGCAATTTCTAGCTTATGCCGCAGAATTGTTTACATTTGAAAATATGCTGTGGCTCACCATCGGTGCTACTGTCGGCGTTATCCTGGGCGCCCTGCCCGGAATGTCCGCCGATACCGGCATCGGCATCTTCCTGCCCCTGACCTTCGCGCTGCCTCCGGTCACCGCCCTGGTCTGTCTGGGCGCCATTTACGTAACCGCAAGTTACGGCGGGAACATCACCGCTGTCCTGCTGAATACACCCGGTACTTCCGACTCGCTGTTCATGGTCTTTGACGGATATCCCATGACCAAACGCGGCGAAGGCATGAAGGCGATCGGTACGACTACACTGAGCGCATTTGTCGGCGGCGTCGTCGGCTGCATTGCCCTGATCCTGATCGCTCCTCCGTTAGCCAAGGTCGCCACGGCGTTCGGACCCCTGGAGCTCTTCCTTACCAGCCTGATGGGTATCATTATCATCATCGGCATCGTTAAAGACAGGGCGCTGAAAGGCCTGATGTCCGCCATGATGGGCTTCCTCTGCGCCCTCATCGGCATCGACGGCATTACCGGCGTCACCCGTTTCAGTTTCGGCATCAAAGGTATGTATGATACCCTGCCGCTCCTCCCGGTCGTCCTGGGTATGTTCGCGTTCAGCCAGGTATTTACCCTTATTGCCGAAAACACCGCTTCGATCGTTATCAATGCGGAAGACGTCAAGCAGAGCCCGTTCCTTTCCAAAAAAGAGATCGGCTATTTCTGGTGGGAAACTCTGAGAGCTTCCGTGATCGGAACAGTCGTCGGCATCATTCCCGCTGCCGGCACGACTGTGGCTGCCGGCATCAGCTATAACCTGGCATCCGCCGGTGATAAATCCAATATTCCTTTCGGCCAGGGCAACCCGAAAGGACTGGCTGTCGTTTCCGCTGCCAACAACGCGGTCGTCGGCGGATCCCTGGTCCCCCTGCTGACCCTCGGTATCCCGGGCAACGGTACTGCCGCCATTTTCCTCGGAGGCCTCCTGATCCACGGACTGGCCCCCGGCACCCAGCTGTTCACCACACACGCGGAAACAGCTTACGGCCTTCTGTTCGGCCTGCTGGTCGCACAGTTTTTCATCCTGCTGTTCGGATTCTTCGGCGCCCCGCTTTATTCCCGGATCACCAAGGTCCCCAGCAATATCCTGATCCCGATCATCGCCGTTCTCTGCGTGCTCGGTGCCTACACATACCGTAAACTGGCATTCGATATGATCGTGGTGCTCTTCTTCGGTATCGTCGGGTATTATATGAGCCGGGCTCATATCCCTATGGCTCCCTTCGTCCTGGCGTTCGTTCTAGGCAACAAATGCGAGATCAGCTGGAGACGCGCATGGATGCTGATGAGAAACGATCCGCTCGGGTATTGGGGCAAACCGCTTCCGCTCGGACTGCTGGCCATCGACATCATCATGCTGGTCTATCCTTTCGTTTCCACCGCAAGGGACAGAAAGAAAGCGGAAGCTGCTGCAAAAGCATCGGAAGCAGCTGATAAGAAAGAAGAATGACCTGCATCGACAGTTATCTTTCCTTTTTCCGGAAGAAGGGCTCCGGCACATGATTTGTGTACCGGAACCCTTCCATGGTATAATAATAATTCGTAACTCATAACAATGATTCGACCGGTCCCCGTTATTCAGAAGGTCAGATCCTGCGGATAATTCAGGGATTTGAAAGGAGATGGTTTTCCAAGTGGACCCAGCCAGTATACTATTCTACCTGGTGTTCTTATTCCTGGCAGCCTACTTTGCCTGCAGCGAAACGGCATATTCTTCCGTCAGCAAGATCCGGCTGAAAACGCTGGCTGACGAAGGCGACAAACGGGCAGCCAAGGCTCTCAAAATCTGCGATAGTTTCGATAATGCGCTGATCAGCATCCTGATCGGCAATAATCTCTGTCACGTAAGCTGCGCGGCGCTCTCGACGCTGGTCGTTATCGCGTCTCTTCCGCGCCGTTATCTGATATACGGCACCTTATTTACTACACTCGTCGTTTATCTGTTCGGGGAAATGATCCCGAAGAGTATCGGGAAATCAAAAAGCGAGGAGATCGCGCTGCGATTCTCAGATTCACTGTATCTGTTTATCCGGATCGTAAAACCCTTTGCCGCGCTTTTCTCCGGTATTTCGACTGTCATCTCCCGCTTTTTCAGCGTTCCGGAAACAGCGACGGTCACGAAAGAAGAACTGCAGGATATCCTGGACACCATTGAAGACGAAGGCGTCCTGGAACCGGAAAAACAGGAACTGATCAACCAGGCACGCCAGTTTTTCAAGAAATTCGCGAAAGACGTCATGATCCCGCTGGATCAGGCTGTCCTGATCAACAGTTCCATGCCCTATGACAAGATCGCCGACTTTATCAAAACACTTCCCTATTCCCGGATCCCGGTCTACGAAGGGACCAGGAATAATATCGTCGGTATCCTGCCTGTCAGTCTTTTCCTCGCGGGATACGTCTCCGGGAAAAAACAGCCTCTCAGGAAGATCCTGCTGAAGCCCTACGTTTTCAGTGAAAATAACGATATACAGGAACTTCTCCAGAAAATGAGGCTGAACAAGCTCCATATGGTATTTATCGCCGATGAGACCGGGCGCAAGACCGGCCTTTTGACCATGGAAGATATCCTGGAAGAACTGGTCGGTGAGATCCAGGATGAGAGCGATGCCGGCAGCGGTGAATTCCTTCAGGAAGGAGGACGGGTATGAGATCTGTCTTTTATATCATCCTCCTGCTGGCCGGTTCCGCCTTTTTTTCCGGTACGGAGATCGCCTATAACAATCTGAACAAATTGAAAATGAAGAAGGAGTCCGATTCGGAAGACAGGACTTCCAGGCTTGTGAAATATCTTTATAAACATTACGATTCCCTGCTGGCCACGCTCCTGATCGGCAATAACCTGGTCAATATCGGTTCCACGGCCATCGCTACGGTACTGGCGGTCACGATCGCCGGCCTTTCATCCGGACGTCTGACAAACAGTTCCGCTTCCACGGTCTCTACTGTCGTGATGACGGTCCTGATCCTGATCTTCGGGGAGATCACACCGAAGATCATCGGCTCCAGGCGCAGTGAATCCATTACTCGGATCGCCTCCTATCCTCTCCTGCTCCTGATGATCCTTTTCAGTCCTTTAGTCTTCATCACGACCGGTTTTGTCAATTTCTGCAGCCGGCTTTGGATCAAACCTGGCGCCGAAGACGTTACGGTGACGGAAGCGGATCTGGAAAACATCCTGGATACGGTCGAAGACGAAGGCGTCATAGATGAAGACGACGCGGACCTGCTGCAGAGCGCCCTTGAATTCTCAGAACTGGAGGCCGGCGATATCCTGACACCCAGGATCGACGTCATCGGACTCGAAGTAAACGACAGCATCGAACACGTCCTTCAGGTATTTGAAGAAACACAGTTTTCACGGTTCCCGGTCTATGAAAAGACCATCGATCACATCATCGGCATCCTGTACGTCAAACACCTTCTGAAAGCCCTCGCCGAAGGCCAGGAGGTCACGCTGCGTGATCTGATGCTCGATCCGGTCTTCATCCCCAGAAGCATGAGTCTGGACGTGATCCTGAACCAGTTCCGGAAAGAACAGATCCATATGGCCGTCGTCGCCGACGAATACGGAGGAACAGCCGGCATCGTCACGATGGAAGACGTCCTGGAACAGCTGGTCGGCGAGATCTGGGATGAAAACGATGAGATCGTCAACGACTGGCAGAAGATCACGGATACCCGCTTTGAATGCAGCGGGGACATGAATCTGAGTGATTTCTTTGAAAATCTGGACATGGACGACCGGGATCTTGATACGGACTGCACCACCGTCAGCGGATGGACCGCCGAACAGATCGGCGCCGTCCCGATCGAATTTGACGCTTTTGACTATAAAAACATTACCGTCATCGTCCGGGAAGTGGATGATAACCACAGAGCCACCCGCCTGATCGTCCTGGTCCACAAAACAGGACAGCCGGAAGAATAGATCGAATGAAAAACAATACCTTGTTTACAGGTAATCCTTCTGCCGCCGGTCATTCCGACCGACGGCAGAGGCGGTCCCGGGAAGCGATCCTTTCCGCCTTTACGGATCTGCTTTCCGAGAAACCTTATGCCGGCATCACCGTAGGCGATATCATCGACCGCGCCGACGTCGGCAGAAGTACTTTTTATGCCCATTTCGAAACAAAAGACGACCTGCTTCGCGCTTTATGCAACAGGCTTTTCGATCACGTCCTGTTCCGGGCGCACCGGTCCCCCGAATCCCGCAGCAGTACCGACGCAAAACCGGATGATCTGGATCCGTTTGCCCATATGATGGGACATCTCCGTGACAGGAACGGAGAACTGCTGAAGCTCCTGAGTCTCCAGGAAGACAGCCTTTTTACCAGTTATTTCAAGCAGAGAATGAGAGAGATCATCGGAGAATGGATCAGGGACCGGTCGGTCAGTCTTCCGGAAGGTACACCGGCGGACTACGTCGCGGATCATATAGCCTGCAGCTTTGTAGATACCGTCCTGTGGTGGGCCAAGAACCGTCCGGATCTGTCACCGGACGAAGTGACCCGCTATTTTCACAGCGTCATCAGCCCTCTCTCCGGAAACAGTCCGTTCTGATCAGGCAAATCTTTTTTTTAGATACGATCCCAGGATGATCCCGCGGAGCAGGAAATCCAGGATAATGCCGACCCAGATCCCCATGAGTTTGAATCCCATGGTATAAGCCAGTAAATAACCCGCGCCCAGCCGCATGACGATATTGCCGATCAGCGTGGCGTACAGGGGAAGCCTGCTGTTTCCGGCTCCCTGGACGGCACTGGTGAGGATATGGCTCAGGGAACTGGTCCAGTTAAAGAACACCATCAGTGTCAGGATCTGTTTTGCCATGGGATAGATCTCTTCCGTTTTCGTAAACAGGGAGGTAAGCGGGACGGCGAAAACAGCCAGGACAAGCCCCAGGACCGTCATGCAGAAAGCGGTAGACAGAAAACCCGCGCCGGTGAATTTCATCACGTCTTTATCTTTCTGAGCGCCCAGGCTCCTGCTGACCATGGTGGCCGTGGCCGCTTCATAGCCTTCACTTGGGACACATGCGTATTCATCAAGCTGTGTTGTAATGCTGTTCGCAACGTAATAGATACTGCCCAGCCTGAGGACCAGGCTCCCATGTGCCAGAATGCAGAGACGGGCGCTTAACCTGGTGAGCATGACCGGAATGCTGTAGACCAGAAATTCATTCATGATCTCCTTTTGAGGTCTCCAGCTGCCGCCCGTCAGGGTGAGCGGCACGCTCTCATCTCTCTGGATGCGGGCGGCCAGCATTAAAACGTTAAAAAAGCGGCTGAGCGTCGTAGCCAGTGCCAGACCGAAAACGCCCAGTCCCATATAGACAAACACCGCGTCCAGCACAGCGTTCAGGACGTTGGCCGACAGCGCCGCCTTCATGCTGGCCTTACTGTTTTTACAGGCTTTCAGCGAAGAAGCAAGGACGTGGATCACACAGAGAAATACACAGGGAACGGCGACTACCGGAAAATAGATCAGCGCCAGCTGAAGGATCTCTCCTTCGGCGCCTGCTGCCGTCAGGACGAATTTTCCGCTGACAAGACTGATGAGCCCGAAAACGGCGCCGCATCCCAGCGCCGTCAGGATCGCCTGGCGGAACTGGACGTTTGCCAGTTCCGTGTTATTCTCTCCCAGGGACCGGCCGATCTTCACCATGATCCCGATCCCAAGCGCCGTAAAAACAGTCAGCAGCAGGTTGATGAACAGATTCGTCACACTGATGGCGGCAATGGCGTTGTCGCCGATCTTCCCGGCAAAAAACGTATCGACCGTTCCCAGGAATATCTGTCCGAGGTTTTCCAGCATTACCGGAAACGCGATCATGGAAAGCGGACTTATATACTCTTTAAAATATTCTTTGAACCTGTTCCTGCTCATATCCGTATCTCTCTCCTGAACTGTTGGATAAATTCTATAAACGGGTATGGACCGGAACAAGAATCAGTTCTTACGTTTTGTAAGTTATCGGACATTTTTCGAAAAATGTACCGTATTTGACCTGTCCGGCGATTGTGATAGAATGATGCAGACTGCCATGAATGAACAGAATCTTACACGGAAAAACCTGATCGTCGGAAATCTTTGCGCCCTGGGATGTGAAATTCTATACGGGCTGAGTTTTATATTTACCAAGCAGGCCGTACAGACGGCCGGGATCTTCGCTTTACTGGGCTGGCGTTTCTTTACGGCCGCCGTTTTCATGAATCTCTGCACGGCGGTCCTGAACGCTTCCGGACGGGTAAAGATCAGGCTCCTGAAGCCGGAAAAGCTTCTGTGCGCCGCTGCCGCTTTATTTCCCACCGTCTACTATATCTCGGAAACGCTCGGCATCCGGCTGACGACCGCTTCGGAAAGCGGAGTCTTCATTGCAGCGATCCCCGTGGTATCCCTGGCGGCATCCGCAAAGCTCCTTCACCGGAAACCTACCGGAAGGCAGACTTCCGGCATCTTCATAACTCTCGCGGGAATACTGTTTACCATACTCGCCGTCGGCATGACCTCCAGTTTTTCCATCCCAGGTTATCTTTTCCTGATGGGGGCGGTTCTGTCTTTTACCCTGTACAGCGTCCTGATCGAAAAAATTACAGGATACGGCGGATTGGAACTGACGCGCTTCATGCTGACGACAGCATCCGTCGTTTTTATTCTATGCGCCGTTGCCGAGGCGGTCGTGACCGGAGGCTTTACCGACGGTCTGCACAGGCTGGCTGTGCTCCCGTTCAGCGAACCCGGATTCGGGAAAGCAGTTTTATATCAGAGCATCGGCTGTTCCGTCATCGCCTTTTTCCTCACAAACACCGCTATCCGGAAGATCGGCGTCATCCGGACGAATGCATTTATCGGCGTTTCGACCCTTGTCTCCATTCTTTCCGGCACGTTATTCCTGAAAGAACCGTTTACGCTGCTGCAGACGATCGGGGCTGTCCTGATCATCGCGGGCGTCTATATCGCCGGAAGCGCAAAAACGGATTGAGCCGTGCTCATGATGGCTCTCGCCTGCAAACGGCTGCTCTGCAGCCAGCATTGAGCCTTGCATTCGCACTGCGCTTCGCTCCGTGCTCATGATGGCGTTCGCCATATATTCGTTCAAAAATGCCCCTGATCTCAAGCGAGCTTGGATCAGGGGCATTTTCTCCGAATGCAAGGCTCAATGCTGTTACACGTTGAACCTGAATAATATGACGTCTCCGTCCTGGACGACGTAGTCTTTTCCTTCGATGCCGACGAGGCCTTTTTCTCTGGCGGCGGAAAGGGAGCCTTCGCGGAGAAGGATTTCGTAGTTGACGACCTCTGCCTTGATGAAGCCGCGTTCAAAGTCGCTGTGGATCTTGCCCGCTGCCTGCGGGGCTTTGGTGCCGATCTTAATAGTCCAGGCACGGCACTCGTCTTCGCCGGCGGTCAGGAAACTCATCAGGCCGAGCGTCCGGTAGCTGGCGCTGATCAGCTTCTCCAGGCCTGATTCTTTTATGCCCAGATCATCGAGAAATACTTTCTTTTCCTCGTCGTCCAGCTCGGCGATCTCCGCTTCGATGGACGCACAGATCACGAACACTTCGCTGCCGGCGGAGGCCGCGTATTCCCGCACGGCAACAACACCCGGGTTGGAGGCGCCGTCATCCGCCAGATCGTCTTCCGAAACGTTGGCGGCATAAATAACGGGTTTCGCGGTCAGCAGGTTCAGCTCCCGGAAATACTTCTCGTCCGCTTCGTCCACTTCCATTTCGGACGCCATTTTCCCGGACTCCAGAAGTTCTTTTACTTTCAGCAGGAAGGTATGCTCCTTGCCTGCTTCCTTGTCCATCCTGGCCGTCCTCGCCACCTTGGATATCCTTCTTTCCAGGACTTCCAGATCCGCGAAGATCAGTTCCAGATTGATGGTCTCGATATCCCTCAGCGGATCGACCGACCCATCGACGTGGATGACGTTGTCGTCTTCGAAACACCGAACGACGTGGACGATCGCGTCGACTTCCCGGATATTCGCAAGGAACTGGTTTCCCAGGCCCTCGCCTTTGGAAGCACCCTTCACGAGGCCCGCAATATCCACAAACTCAACGACCGCCGGCGTCACCTTTTTGGTATGATACATCTCTCCGAGCAGTTTGATGCGCTCATCCGGCACCGGAACCACCCCGACGTTCGGATCGATGGTGCAGAACGGATAGTTTGCCGCTTCGGCGCCCGCCTTTGTCAACGCATTAAATAAAGTACTCTTCCCGACGTTCGGAAGTCCTACGATTCCCAGTTTCATAAGTATTCAGATTCCTTTCACTCCGGCTGTCAGCCCGATCCGGTCCGGCAGCATCCCGGTGCTGACTTCGGGTACGCCGCTTATTCGTTCTGCAGCTTTTCGATCAGTTCCCGCATGGCTTCAACATGCAATATCGTATTATCACAAATTCTCACTTTTGTGTCAAAGGCCGATTTTCTCCCGAATCTTTGTCGTACTCTGCTCTTTGGTATAGGGAAAAAACACAATGTCCGAACCGCGTTTCCTGAGTTCTTCCCGCTCCCATTCCCAATAAGCGTTC
>JAEEGL016443756.1_pt1 | contig 11223 bp, 9 predicted proteins | sample 9134231 | NCBI WGS metagenome assembly JAEEGL01 (sample SAMN16246548, study PRJNA631951) | gut metagenome | biome: gut microbiome; feature: rumen; material: fiber-attached | host: Bos | place: Iran: Karaj | collected 2018-10
CGTTTTGCCCTTGGGCATTGTTGTAGACATAACAGTTTACCTCCTGTTGATTTCCGGTGTTCCGGCGGCGAACCGCCGTCAAAAATCCCGTAATGCTTTGATATCATATCACAGCATTACGGGTGTGTCAACAAAAAATCTCGAAAAATCTTAACTTTTCACGATTTGCTCACGTTATCTCGCTTTATGTCGCGTAAACTCTCTTTATGAATTGCAAAGGGTCACTTTCCGAGGCGGGTATAATCCTTGACGACGTTCACGCGGTTTTCGCGGCGTTTCTTTTTTTGGCGGCGCTTTTTCGCCGAGAAGAGCAGCGCGATGATAATCACCACCAAAAGGATGGCAAACGGCACAAAGGCCTTGGAGCTCATTATGTTCACAAGCCAGTTAAAGGCCGCCCAAAGGTAGTTCTTTTTGATCGTCTGCTGGGCTACCAGCGTTACCTTGGCAACCACGACGTCGCCGTAGGTCAATTTCGCCTCGCCGACCACGTCCCCCTCTTCGACCGGGGCGGGAATCTGCTGCGGAAAACCGTCGGCAAGCTCCACTTTCAAATCGTCGATGGTGATATCGTTGAGAACAATCGCAACAACCGGCTCCTGCGGCACAAGCGCCACATAGTCCGAACCGCGGCCGAATTCAACGCCGACCTCGCCCAGGTTTTGCGAGGTGTCGGCAAGGGTTTTCATACTCAAATTTTCAAACGCCCAGTTCAGCATATAGCGGCAGGTCAAGAACGCGGTGTTGCGGTACTGGCCGTCGGCGAGGTACTCATCGTTGCCGTGCAGGGCAATCGAAATGTAACTGTAACCGTCTTTGCTGGCGCTCGAGATCAGGCAGCTGCCGGCCTTGTCGGTCGTGCCGGTCTTGAGGCCGATGGCGCCCTCGTAATAGTAATAGGAGTAAGAATTCAGCAGCGAGTTGGTGTTGTAAAGGTACCGCTCGTCGCTGAGGTTCGTCTCGGGCATGGTTTTGCCGTATTTGGACGTAATGGCCTTGATGGTTTCGTTTTGCAGCGCGGCTTTCGAAATCTTATAAAGGTCTTCGGCCGTGGTCTGGCTCTGCTTATCGCCGTCGTACCCTTCAAAGCTCTCGTCGTCCAGGCCGTGGGGGTTGGCAAAGTGCGTGTTCTTGCAGCCGAGACCCTTGACGTAGGCGTTCATTTTTTCAACGAAGGCCGCTTCGGTGCCGCCGAACTCTTCCGCGAGCCCGGCCGCAGCGTCGTTGGCGCTGGGCAGCATCAGGCAATAGAGCAGCATTTCGAGCGTGGTCTTCTCCCCTTCTATCAGGCCGATAAGGGAACTGCCCGTGCCGTCAAGACTGTGAATGGCCTTTGACGAGCAAGTGATGATGGTGCTCAAGTCGGGGTTTTTCTCGAGCACGACCATCGCCGTTACGATTTTGGTAAGCGACGCCGGCGCCGTGATCTGATCGGCGTTCTTGCTGTAAATGACCGTGTCGGTATCGGCGTTCACAAGCAGCGCGATGTCCGTTTCATACTCCGGCGAAGAAATATCATAATTACCGCCCGAGGACGCGGCCGCGGCGGGTATGAGCGTTAAAACAAGAAATATCGCGCAAACTGCAAAAATTAGTAATTTTTTCATAGACATTCACCGTATGTGTGTAGTATAATGATTGTATTCAGTATAGCATTTTTTTATGCCCTTGCCAAGAGCAAACGGCGCTTTTTTCAAAGATTTCATAATAACGCACACGAATCTTCATCATTTCATAAAAAAGGACGCAAGAATTATGGTTTATGTTACCGGCGACACACACGGCGACCCCGAGCGCCTCAGCAAAAACGCGCTGAAAGTACTGCAGGACGGCGATACGCTCATTGTCTGCGGCGATTTCGGCTTTATCTGGGACAAGTCCCGCGCCGAAGAAAAAATCTTGAAAGCGCTTTCCAAACGCAAATACAATATCTGTTTTATCGACGGCACGCACGAGAATTTTGACCTGCTCAACAAGTACCCCGTTTCGGTTTGGAATGGCGGCAAGGTGCACAAGATTGCCGACAATATCTATCACCTGATGCGCGGTCAGATTTTTGAAATCGACACGCTGCGCATCTTCACCATGGGCGGCGGTGAGAGCCCCGATCTGGATTCGCGCATTGAGGATAACCCGTGGCTTAAGTACGAGATTCCCTCCAAAGAAGAACTGCTCGAGGGCGCGAACAATCTCGAGAAGGTCGATTGCAAACTGGACGTTATCATCACGCACGAGCCGTCCACTACCATCAAAGATTTCCTGAAACTTGACGACGCGAACGCCGTGCGCGTGACCGCTCTGAACGCCTATTTCGACGAGCTTGCCAAGTGCAGCGAGTTCAAGCGCTGGTTCTTCGGCAGCCTGCATATGGATAAGTACATTTCCAACACCTATATCGGCGTTCACAAGGCCATTGTTAACGCCCACACCGGCGAGCGCGTTGCGATGAGCAACTAACCGCAACTAATAATGGAAGGGACAAGCATTGCTTGCCCCTTCTTTTTATTTGACTTTGAAAATCCATTTTAAAAGTCCGCGAAACACGGCCGGCGACTTGCAAACAACAACTTTCATACGCACACCTCACAATCACTGGTATGCCATACTATGCGGCTGCTTAAAAGACGTGCGTCATTCCCCTTCCGTTTCCGCGGTTTCCGCCGACGTTTCCGGCTCGCTTTCGGTTGCTGCCTTCTGCCTGTCCAGCGAACGTTGGGCGAGCGCGTAAAGGCCCGACGCAATGGGGACCGAAAAGAGAATGCCGGGAATACCCGCAATGCCGCCGCCGACGGTAACCGCCAGCAATACCCAGATACCGGGCAGGCCGACCGATTTGCCCACAACGCGCGGGTAAATAAGGTTGCCCTCAATTTGCTGCAGAATCATCAGGAAGATGAAGAAGATAAGCGCTTTGAGCGGCGACACGGGAATGATCATAATGACACCCGCGATGCTGCCGATGAAACCGCCGATAATCGGAATCAGCGCGGTAAATCCGACAAGGATGCCGATCATTACGGCGTACGGCAGCTGTAACAGCAGCATACCGATTGCGCACAGACCGCCGAGAATGAGCGCCTCGGTGCACTGGCCGACGATAAAACGGCGGAACGAGCCGTTCATCACGGTCAGCACGTCCATGGTCTTGTTGTAAGCTTTTTCGGGAAGAATACGCGAAGCAATCGACTTGCTCTGTTCAATGAAGTTCTCTTTGCCGGCCAGCAGATAGAACGAAAAAACGACGCCGATAAAGAACGCGATAACGCCCGAAACGGTTGCGCCGATGGTCGAGGTCACGGTGCCGACAAGACCGCCGCTGTTCTCTTTCAAAAACGCAACGCCCTTGTTGACAAGCCCCGTCCAATCTTTGGTGCCAAGCCATGCATACACCTGCGGCAGATAGGTTTTCACCTTTTCGTTCTGCGAAAGCTTGCTAAGCGCCTGGGGCGCCTGTTTAATCAGAAGGCGCACGCTGTCAATCATTTCCGGAATGACGAGAATGACGACCAGCGCGACAATCACCACGACGCTGACGTAGGATAAGGTCAGGCAGAACGCCCGGCGTTTGCGCGCAAAAAAGCACTTGTCGTGTTTACGGAACCAGTGGCGCTCATAAAAGCTCATCAGCAGGTTGACCGCGTAAGCAATCATCAAGCCCAGGATAAAACCTTTGCCGGCGTTCCACAAGCTGGTCAGAAAGCCCGACCACTTGTCCCAGTTGACAATCACAAAATACGCGGCGGCAACGGTCAGAATTACCCAAACCGACAGCTTGAGGCGTTCCTTCCAAGTCAGCGTTTTCATGTCATCCTCCGTTACAAAGACGGGGTCACAACTCCCATTCTTTGAGGTTCTTCACTTCGTTATACAGCGTCACGTAACTGCGGTGGCGCGACGGTTCGATTTTGCCGTCCTGCATCGCTTCCAGTATCTTGCAGCCCTTTTCGACCGTGTGTGAGCAGGTGCTGAATTTGCAGGTGCCCAGATACGGCACGAATTCCGGGAAGCAGAAGGCCAGGTCGTCTTTCAGAATCACGTCATTCGCCTGCTCTAAATCAATGGACGAAAAGCCGGGCGTGTCCGCAACGTACCCGTCACCGACGTGATAGAGCGTGACCTCACGCGTCGTGTGGCGGCCGCGGCCGAGCTTTTGGCTGATTTCCCCCGTCTTGCGCGCAAGCTGCGGGTCCAGGCAATTCAGCAGCGACGATTTCCCGACGCCGGTATTGCCCGTGAAAACCGTGAGGCCGCCGAGCATTTTGCGCACGGTCTCTATCCCCTCGCCTGTTGTCGCGCAAACCGAGCAGGCCTGAAGCCCCGCGCGGCGGTAGAGCGCTTCTAATTCCGTCGTGTCAGCCAAATCGGTTTTTGTGAAAACCACGCACGGGCGGATGTTTTTGTTGACCGCGATGGCGGTCAGTTTGTCAATCACCAGCGTACTCGGCGCGGGTTCCGTAATGGACGACACAATCACCAGCGTGTCGACATTCGCCACGGGCGGCCGCTGCAAAAAGTTCTTGCGCTCGCTGATGGCGTCCACCGTGTTTTCGCGGTTTTCGCGCAGCGTTATGGTAACGCGGTCGCCGGCAAGCGGCGTGATTTTTTGTTTGCGGAACGCGCCGCGGGCCCGACATTCATAGACCGTGCCCTCGGCTTCCACGTAATAGAAACTGCCGACGCCTTTCAGAATAAGGCCGTTTACCTGCTGTTCCATCATTCGGTAACCGGCTCGGTTTCTGTCACAACGGGTTGGGTTTCGGGTTCTGTCTCTTGCAGTTGGTCGGTTGCCGGTTCCTCTGTCGACGGCACCTTGTTGTCCGCAATCTTCAGCGTAATGGTCGTGTTTTTGTCAAGGTGGGGCGAACCGTCAGCCGCGGGCGACTGTTCGACAATTGAACCGTCGGGCGCATCGCTTGTCACAAAGGGCTCAAACACGACGTTGGCGTACCCGGCATCGTGCAGAATCTTATATCCCTCGTCACGCATTTTGCCGACAACGTTCGTGTAGAACGAGATGGAGTTCTTATGATTGACTTCGTTCGAGAACGTTGCGGGGCTGCGCGAGAAGTTGACGTTGGCCTCGTACAGAAGCTGATCGTCCAGGTATACGACAAGCCGCGATTCCTTGTTATTGCCGCTGACGTGCACGGTGTAGGTGGAAGCGGCCGCCAGGTCAACGGACTCGGTGGTGATAAGCGAGCCGTCCAGTTCGGTGCGCAGCGAGACAACCGTGTTGCCCTTCGGCAGCGAAATCTGCTTTGCGGCGGGAATGCGCCCGCTGCTGACGGTCAGTATGACCGCCGAGCCCTTGGCGACCGGCACGCCGCTCGAGGGAGACTGCTCAATGACATAGTTCTGTTTCACGCTGCTGTCCTGCTCCTCGGTCTTGCCGAGCGTCAGGCCGCTCTCGGTCAGCAGCTTCATCGCTTCGTCAAGCGACTTGCCCGTAAGGCTGGGCATTTTCACCATGTTTTCGGCGCTGCTGTCCGCGGCGTAATAGATGGTGACAGTGGAGCCCTCAATGGCCGTTTCACCCGCGGCGGGGCTGGTACGAACCACGCTGCCGACGGACATTTGCGTGGTGGTGTCGGGCATCACCAGTACGCTGAATCCAAGGGATTCCAGGTCGGCTTGCGCCTGACGGTAATTGTAGCCGGTGTAATCGCGAATCTGCGTTCCCTCGCCGTTCGAAGCGATTTTCAGAATCACGGTCGACCCCTTTTTCGCCTTGACGCCGGCGTCGGGTTCCTGCTCAATGACGAAACCGGCCGCTTGGTCCGAGGGAACGAAATGCGGCTCGAACACGAATTTATCCAAATAATCGGGGTTGTTCTTAATCTCGGTCTCGTAATTCAGACCGACAAACTGGTCAACACGGATTTTCTTCGGGCTTGAGAAAACAATAATCAGCACAATCAGCGCAATCACGATGGCCGCGCCGGCGCCGCAGATAGCGGCAATGGCCTTGCTGTTGAGTTTATGCTTTTCCGGCTCCACGTCGCTGACAACGTTCTCGGTTTCAATGGCGGGAACGGGACGTACGGGCGTTTGCGCGGGCTTTTTCGGTTCCGCTGACGCAGCCGCGGCATCGACAGATGTCGCTTTTGTGCGCGAAGAGCCGACGGCATTTTCACTGGTCTGAATGCGGCCGATGTAGCGGGTGGGCTCACTGTCGACGTGATAAGTCGGGTAGTCGAACTTAATCATCGGGTTGCCGCGCAGCTGCTCCAAATCGCGCAGCATTTCCGCAGCGGACTGATAACGCTCTTTCGGCGTTTTCTGCATGGCTTTCATCGTGATTTGCTCAAAGCCAATGGGGATGGACGCGTTGACGGAGCGCGGCGGTTTTGCCTCGGTCTGCACCTGCATCAGCGCGACCGAAACGGCATTCTCCGCCTCGAACGGGAGCTTGCCGGTCAGCATCTCATAAAGCATAACGCCGACCGAATACAGATCGCTCTTTTCGTCCGTTATCTCCCCTTTCGCCTGCTCGGGGCTCATATAGTGAACCGAGCCGATGGCTTTCTCGGAGAGTGTCTTCGTTTCACCGTGATTGAAGCGCGCAATGCCGAAATCGGCGACCTTGATGGTGCCGTTTGAGAGCAGCATGATGTTTTGCGGCTTGATGTCACGGTGGACGATCCCCTTGTCGTGGGCGTGCTGCAGCGCGCGCAGTACCTGAATGACAAAATAGAGCGCTTCGTTCCAGTCGAGGACGCCTTTTTGCTCGATGTACTCTTTGAGCGTGATGCCCTCAATGAACTCCATCACGATATACTGCAAGCGATCGCCGAAACTGACGTCATACACCTTCACGATGTTGGGGTGCGACAGAACCGCGATGGCCTTGGATTCGTTCTTGAAGCGGCGGCGGAACTCCTCGTTTGCGAGGTATTCGTCTTTGAGAACCTTTACGGCGACCGTGCGGTCGTCAATGCTGTCATACGCCTTATAGACGACGGCCATACCGCCGACGCCGATAACTTCCTGTATCTCGTAACGGCCGTCCAGCCGTTTGCCTACATAGTTTTCCATCTCGTCACTCCCCGTCCGTAATCAGTACCGCGGTAATGTTATCTTTACCGCCCGCGTTGTTCGCGGCGTTCACAAGCGTTTCACAGACCTTTTCAATCGGCGTTTCGCGCACGATACGCGAGATTTCTTCATCTTCCACACAGCCGGTCAGGCCGTCCGTGCAAAGCAGCAGAACCTCACCCTTACGAAGTTCGGTGTTATCGAGCTGCACTTCCACGTATTTGCCGACGCCGACGGCGCGGGTGATAATGTTGCGGTCGGGGTGCGTCTTGGCCATTTCGGGCGTGATCTTGCCCGTATCGACCAGATATTGCACGACGGAGTGATCTTTCGTGAGCTGCTTGAACTCATTTTCGCCGAAGCGGTAAATGCGGCTGTCGCCGACGTGGGCGATAACGGCGCTCCCCGCTGCCACGAGCGCGGCCACAACCGTCGTGCCCATCCCGGGCAACTCCTCGGTTTGGGCGCGCGTCAAAACGGCGGTGTTGGCATCCTCAATCGCCGTCATCAGCAGGTTTTTGACCGAGCTGTAACTCATCCCCTTGCGGTAACCGGTCAAAATACGCTCCGCCACGGTATCGGCGCAAAGCCGGCCGGCTATCTGGCCGCCGGCAACGCCGCCCATACCGTCGCAAACTACGGCATACGCGGTCTGCAGACCGATTTCACCGGCACGGAAGGCGTCCTGGTTGGCCTCGCGTACCTTTCCGATATCGGATTGTGCGTAAACTTTCACGGACGATCACCTCGTTCTTGGTCTTCTGTTTGTTGTTTTCTGCGTAATTGCCCGCAGGAGGCGTTTATATCCGAACCCAGCGTGCGCCGTACCGTGACGGCCACGCCGTTCTTTTCAAGCACCGCGCAAAAGCGGCGAATGGCATCGTCGGAACTGCGTGCGTGCGATTTTTCGGCCACTTCGTTGGCGGGAATCAGGTTGACGTGGCACAACAAGCCCTTCAGCCGCTGCGCCAATTCCTCGGCGCAGGCGGGCGTGTCGTTAACGTCCTTCATCATGGCGTATTCAAACGAGATTCGCCGCGACGTCTTTTCGGCGTAGGTGCGGCACGCGGTCAGCAGTTCGTCCACGTTCCAGCGCGTGTTGACAGGCATGATTTTTGAGCGTATCTCGTCATTCGGCGCGTGGAGGGATACCGACAACGTCAGCTGCAAATCGCGGTCGAGCAAATCGTAAATGCGCGGGACAATACCGCTTGTTGACAGCGATATGTGGCGCATCCCGATATTCAGGCCGCGCTCATCGGAAACCAGCTCTAAAAACTTCATCACGTTGTCAAAGTTGTCGAGCGGTTCGCCCATGCCCATCAGCACAATGCGCGAAATGCGAACGCCGAGGTCGCGCTGCGCGGTGTAAATCTGCCCCAGCATTTCCGAGGGCACGAGGTTGCGGCGAAAACCGCCAATCCCCGACGCACAGAACGCGCAGCCCATTTTACAGCCGACCTGGGTTGAAATGCAGATGGTGCGGCCGTATTTGTACTGCATCACCACGCACTCCAGATACTCGCCATCCATCACGCGGAACAGGTATTTCACCGTACCATCATAGCAGGAAACCAGCTTTTTTTCAATATGACACGGGAAAAGAACGAAATTCTCGTCGAGTTTTGCGCGCAGGTCGCGGCTCAGGTTCGTCATCTCGTCAAATGAGGCCACGCATTTCTTGTGCAGCCAGTCATACACCTGTTCGGTGCGGTAACGCGGCAACCCGAGTTCGGCAAGCGCAGCGCCGAGTTCATCGTAGTTTAAAGATAAAACGTCCTTCTTTTCCATCGTTGTCAATCTCTCTCAAATGCGGCGATAAAGAAACCGTCACAGGAATGGATATGCGGGAACAGCGTGATATAGTCGCCCTCATCTACGGCGCGGGGCTCGTCGGGCAAAACCGGAACTGCGTGAAAATCAGGCGTTTCCGCGAGAAACCTGTCGCAGATTTTGCGGTTTTCGGCGGGGTTCACCGAGCAGGTGGAATAAACCAGCCGCCCGCCCCGTTTTACGTAGCGCGAACCGGTGCACAGAATGGCAAACTGCACGGGGAGCAGCTCTTTCACGTCATCAAGGTTTTTGTATTTGATTTCCGGCTTTTTTCCGATAACGCCGAGGCCGGAGCACGGCACGTCGCACAGAACGGCATCCGCCAGGGGCAAATCGGAATCAAATAAGGCAGCATCGCCGACTTCTGTTTGGATGCAGGTAAGGCCGAGCCTTTCCGCCCCCTTCCGAATCAATTCCGCGCGCTGCGGGTGCAGCTCGCACGCGATAACCGTTCCTTCATCGTTCATCAATTCAGCGGCGGTGAACGTCTTGCCGCCCGGCGCGGCACAGAGGTCGATGAACGTATCGCCGGGTTTTACCCCAAGCGTTTGCGCACATAACTGCGACGCCACGTCCTCGGTGTGAAACAGTCCTTCCGCGTAAGCCGGCAGCGCGGTCAGCGAGCCGGAAACATAGAGTGCATCGGGCAGGCGCGTGGGTTCACACTCCGCGCCTTCGCTTTGCAACCGTTCCATAAGCGCCGGCGGCGTTGTTTTCAGCGTGTTGACGCGAACGGTCTGCCGTTTCGGCTCGAGCGCGCAATGCAAAAAGCGCTCGGTGTTCTCACGGCCGTAATGGTGGCACAGCAGGTTGACAAGCTCCACGGGAGCGGAATAGCGAACGGAAAGTGCGTTCGGCTCAACCCCTTGCGGCAGATTCGCGCCGTCGCGGGCAACGTTGCGAAGCACCGCGTTCACAAGACCTGCGGCAAAGGCAAACCCGTTCTCTTTAACAAGCTTTACGCTCTCGTTGACGGCGGCGGAATCCGGAACGCGTTCAAGATACAGAAGTTGATAGGTACCCATCCGCAGCGCGGTCAGCACCTCGGGCTTGAGCGTCTTGATAGGCTTCGTAAGATAGCGTGAAAAAACGTAATCAAGCGTGATTTGCCGTTCGGTAACGCCATACACCAGTTTTGTGAAAAAAGCGCGAGCAGTGCTGTCGGCGCCAAACGCTCCGGCAGCACTGTCAACGGCAAGGGTACTGTAGGCCCCGCTTTTCTGCATTTTTGTCAACACCGCAAAGGCGGCCTGCCGCGGGTCGTTCATTATCGATTGCGTCTGCCGAACACGAGAATCAGGCGCAGCAGCTGCACAAGACTCACGGCAAGAGCGGCAACGTAGGTCATGGCGGCGGCGCGAAGAACGCGCGCGGCGCCTGTCTTTTCTTCGTAATTCAAAAGGCCGTTGTTCTCAATGACCTGTAACGCGCGGTTGCTGGCGTTGAACTCAACGGGCAGCGTGACCAGCTGGAACACCGCGACGAACGCGTACAGCAGAATGCCCGCCCACACCAGCGTACCGCCGATGGAACTGCCGCTGAAGAACAGCAGGCCGATAATAATCAGCGGGAACGACAGCGAAGAGCCGACGTTGCATACCGGCAAAATCAGATTGCGGACCTTAATCGGGCCGTAATTCTCGGCGTGCTGTGCGGCGTGCCCCGCCTCGTGGCAGGCAATGCCGACGGCAGCAATCGAGGGGTTGTTGAACACCTCGGGCGAGAGCGCGATTATCTTTGTGCGCGGGTCATAGTGGTCGGTCAGTTTCCCCTGCACGCAGCGAATCTGCACGTCGTGAATCCCGTAATACTCCAACACCAGCTGTGCGGCCTGCGCGCCCGTGATGCGGCGCATATTGCCGACCTTGGCGTATTTGGAATAGGTCGATTTCATTTTCGCCTGAATGATCATCGAAATGATGACGACCGGCAAAACCATAAACACGTAGGAATAGCGATAAAACAGCAAGTAGGCAAACTGTTCCACACAATCAACTCCTTTCGCATCATAGTATGTACGTTAAAAATGAAAAACCGTAAGAAAAACTGTTAACGATTTCTGAATCTTATTCCAGTACTGTGCCGTCTGTCAGCGGGTGGCCGCGGAAGAAATCGGCAGCGCTCATGCGGCGTTTGCCCTCGGCCTGCACTTCGCGAACGAGTACCGCGCCGTCCGCGCACGATATTGCAAGCCCTTCATCGGTCATACGCGCCGCGCCGGGTGCGCCGAACGCGTCACCGAGAAGCGAAGAACGGAAGAGTTTCAGGTTCTTTCCGTCAAGCGTGCACGTCGCGGTCGGCCACGGGTCGAGCCCGCGGATATGGTTGTGCACCTCGGCGGCTGTTTTATGAAAG
>JAEEGL016635048.1_pt1 | contig 11223 bp, 5 predicted proteins | sample 9134231 | NCBI WGS metagenome assembly JAEEGL01 (sample SAMN16246548, study PRJNA631951) | gut metagenome | biome: gut microbiome; feature: rumen; material: fiber-attached | host: Bos | place: Iran: Karaj | collected 2018-10
CGGTTGGCCAGCATGGACTGGAAGTTGAAGACCGTGAAGTTCTCGTCGGTGGTGACGGTGCTGGGACCGTTCCAGATATTGGCGTTGCGGCCGCCGGTGGAGAACTTGGCGATGTAGTTCATGAGGGTCCGCAGCAGATCGCGGGTAAAGGGGTTGTCGCTGGACTGGAACTCCCGGAGAACCTCGTCATAGAGGTCGTCAAAAACGGGGTAGTCTGCGGGCGTCAGCTTGGACAGGTCGGTTTCGGGTGTGATGTTGCGGGTCAGATAGACCCGGTCCACCAGGGTGTTGAGGTATTCCATGGCGTCCTTGCCGCAGTCGGGCATGATCTGCCGGAAGAATTCCTCCAGGAACTGCAGGTGGGTGGCATAGCTGCCGCCGGCGGTCTTCTCGCCGGCCTCGTCGTCCTCCAGCGCAGTGATGATCTGGAAGGGATTCAGGCGGCCGTACTGGGCGTTGCCCACGTTGATGATCTGGCCGTGGAGGTTGGCGGCGAGCTCGGTATATTCGTTTTCGGGGTCGAGGATGAAGATCTTGGCATCCTCGGCGGCCAGGTTGGCCAGCAGGCTCTTGGTGGCGTAGGATTTACCGGAGCCGGACTTGCCGACGATGACCATGTTGGAGTTGACACGCTCGCTGTCTCTGCGGAAGAAGTCGATGAAGACCGGCAGACCGTCGGTCTCGCCGAGACGGACGCCGCCCTCGTCGGAGATATGGGAGAAGACCCAGGGGAAGCAGGCGGCGACGGTGTTGCTGGAGATGCCGCGGGATTCCTTGACCATCGGGTCGCGGGCATTGACCTGGGCGCCGATGAAGGCCTGGACCTGGTCAAACTCCATATTGTTGACGCGGAAGCCGTTCTCCTGCCAGGTGCGGCGGACGGAACGCTTCATATCATTGATGGCAGGCAGAAGGCTCTCCGGCGGCTGGGGGATGCGCAGGTTGGCGCGGGTCGCGGCGATGTCGTAGGCGGTAATATAGATGCTGGTCTCCAGCAGGGTCTCACTGTCGCTCTGGAGCGTGGACAGCAGCTCCTGCAGGGTGGCAATGTGGGTCTCGATCTCCATCCGCTTGGAGTCGACGCCGGTGGAGCTCCACTGTCCCCGGAGCTCAACCAGGGAGTGGTCGATGGAGCGAATGGCCTTGGCGCGCTCCATGGGGCGGAACTTGACCACCACCTTGGTACCGGGATAGCTCATGACGGTGGCAAGCCAGGCGTCGTCCACCAGCGAGGGATAGTTGACGACCCGGAAGTTGTGGGTGATGATGTGGTTGATCTCGACCCGGCGGACCTTGATATCCACGGTCTCGGGCATGGCCCACTTGACGTAGTCCTTGGGGGCGATATTGTCGATGTCGTGCTCGTCAAAGTCAATCTGGTTGGTATACTTGAGGAAGACGGCAAGCTCCTTGTCGTCCAGACGGCGGACGCTCATTTCGCCGCTGGTGAGCAGCTGCTCGGCCTCGCGGATCTTGAGGAGGAGCTGGCGCTTGTCGCTCTCAAAGAGGACCAGATAGAAGAAGGTAGTCGTGACCTTGCCCTCGCCGCAGAGGCCCTGCAGCTCGGCGATGCGGTCGTACTCGATCTCCACACGGGACTTGAGCTCCTCCTCGGAGAGGAAGCCGTTCTCATAGGTGGCACGCAGCTCCGCCAGCTTTTCGTACTCGCGCTGCAGATAGCGGTCGTAGATGACGGGGCGCTCGATCTTGACGAGGTTGGAGCTGTAGCCGGCGTTGAGGGAGCGGAGGATGCGGCCCAGGCAGCGCTCGATGGAGTTGATGCGGCGGTGCTCGGAGAAGAAGCGGAACTCCACGGGGTCGATCTCCAGGACGGCGCCGTAGTATTCCTTATTCATATACTCGATGAAGCCGTCCTCGATGCCGGTGAAGGCGATGATCTCCTCCATCTCGCGGCGGTTGGCCTCGGCTTCCTTCGTCTCGGCCTGGCGGATCATATCCTCGCGGGCCTCCTCGGCGCGGCGGGCGCGGATCTCTTCGCGCTCGGCCTCGGAAAGCTTGCCGCTCTTGAGGAGGATGTCCTCCTCCTTGCGGCGGCGGGCGCGTTCCTTGTCCTCCACGGCCTTTTTCCGGACGGAGCTGATGTTGCGGCCGGTGACGGCCTTGCGGTCCTTCTCCTCCTCGGTCCGGCGGCGGGCCAGGATCTCCTCGCGGACCTCGTCGGGGGTATTGGGATCCTTGAGCAGTTTGTCGTCCTGGGCGTCCCTGGCCTTGGATCTGCGCTCCTTGGTCAGGCGGGTCTTCCGCTCCTCGGGGGACTCCTCGGCCACAGGGTCGGAGAAGAGGACGTCCATCGCGGTCTCCATCATCTTGCCCTTGCCCCGGGCCAGAAGCTGCTTATCCTTCTGCAGGCGCTCAAAACGGCGGTTATACCCGAGGTAGGTCAGAATATGGAGGAAGTAGATGTAGTTGGGCTGCTCGTCCAGGCGGATAACCAGAAGGATTGTAATCAGAACGATGCCAATGCAGATCCAGATCTTCCCGGGGAGGTTCGAGAGCAGCACAAAGATCAGCATCGCCATTGCAACGACGCCCACAACGATATCCCGCAGAGTCACGCCGCGGAACAGCTCTATATGTACTTTGGTCTTGCCTGGGATCAATCTCTGCATGGCTTATTTCCTCCCGAAAGCAGGATGTCGCTCAAATCTCAAATAGGATACGGGGTATTAATTGCCGCCGGCGCCGCCGCCAGGTCTCTGCAGATTCTGAGGCGGGATAACCGGAGGAGGCACTGCCTGGTGTAACTGATTGCCGTTGTTCTGAATCGGACCGGCCCCAGGAAGCTGACCGGGCGCCGGCTGTACGACCCCCGGATTCTGACCGGGCGCCGGATGCACGGGCCCAGGATTCACAGGAGCCGGATTCACCACGGGTCCCGGATTCTGCACGGGTCCCGGTTGCACGGGCGCCGGATTCACAGGACGCGGATTCACCACGGGCCCAGGATTCACAGGAGGCGGATTCGGCACGGGCCCAGGATTCACAGGAGGCGGATTCGGCACGGGCCCCGGATTCACGGGGGCCGGATTCACAGGCGGGTTGATGGAGCCCGGTCTGTTCAGGTTGTTGTTCGTCGTGTTCGTGTTGGAACTGCTGGAGGAGCTGGATCTGCTCGAACCGCCGCCTCCGCCGCCGCCCATGTTGGGCAGGCCGTGCGACGCCCGCACCTCCTGCCGGATCTTCTCCTGCTTGAGCTCTCGCTCCGCCTGCTCCCTCATCTGGCCGGATTCCGTCGTGGCCTTGCCGGTGCCGAGACCGGCATAGTGCTTCGCCAGGGACTTGAAGGGCCGGGAGACCAGATTCGTGACGGGCTTGGCCGCAAAGGCGGCCACACCGAGGGCCTTGCCGCCCACGGCCTTGCCGACGGAGGTCGCGGTGCCGATGGCCTTGGCGGCCGAGGCGCTCATGTCGCCGGCCTGGACGGACTGCCAACCGGCGGAGTCGGCCAGGATGCCGGTGAGGATGGAGGAGGACTTCTTCGCCGCCTCAAAGCCGCCGTAGATCAGCACGACCTTGGCAAAACCGTTGAGGATGGCGTTGCCCTTGAAGAGGATGAATTTCGGGCTCTCCACCAGGGGCAGGAAGAGCAGCAGCAGCCGCATGGCGATCACCGTGCCGAAGACGGAGAGGGACTGGACCAGGAAGGCCGTCATCCACTGCTTGGTCTTGCCGCCGTTGTCAAAGGGCTGGGCCGCGATCACCGGCGGGGCGATCAGATAGAGGAAGAGCATGTTAAAGATTCGGGCCACGCAGTTCAGGATAATGACAACCAGATCGAAGATGATGGCGACGCTGGCGATCCAGACCAGCAGATAGTCCGTGGCGAAGCCGATGTCGAAGTCCTTGTCCACCTTGGAAAAGCTGTAGATCGACTTGCCGCGCTCGTAATAGTAGTCGCCGCGGAGTGCGTCGTCAAAGGAGGGGTTCTTGTTAAATGCATCTGCGTTCTTGGCCGCCCGGAAGGTGCCCATGAGGAAGATCATACGGTCCAGATGGGCCTCGTTGTAGGCGAAGGTTGTGCGTTCGACGTGATCGACGGGACGGGGCTCTGCAGTGGTGCGCAGATACTCCATCGCCTCGCCGATGGAGCGGGTAACGCCGTCGTTATACTTATCCACCTTCACATCCTGCTTGAGGTTGCAGGAGGAGGCAATCTGCGACAGAACGGACTGCCATGAATTCACCACATTTCCCTCTGCATCCTCCTGGTAGTAGGAGTATTCAAAGACGCCCTGTTTCTGCAGATAATACATATCCGCCCGGATGTCATTGAAGCAGAGGTTCATATTGTAGCGGTTGTCCTCGGAATCCACCACCGAGTAGTTGCCGATGGTGGACAGGACCCTGCCCATGGCGGCATACTCCTCTCCGGTGAAGGTCCGATGAAGCGGCACGTCCAGGTTGTAGGGATCGGTGAACAGATAGTTGATCTGCTGCATGAGCACGCCGGTGCCGTTGAGCACCACGGCCATGATGGCCGTCATACCCAGGATAATCACGATGCTGCGGATGCCGCCCCAGATGATCTGCCCCAGAGACTGCTGCTGCTTGCCGGAGGCGTCGAACACTTTGCGGACGACCGCCGCGATGGTAAAGCCGAAGGTCAGGACGATGCCGATCAGGGCCATGCCCCAATAGAGGTTGCTGACGGCCTTGTTCGAGAAGAAGATATTGATCAGATAATCGGTTTCGCCGTCGTATTCCACACGAACGAGGCCGGCAAAGACCTCAAACATCTGGTAGAGGATCTGGATGATCCAGCACAGCATGTATTCAATGTAGTAGAACAGGCGGAAGATTGTCGCGTGGAGGATACTTTCCAGCGCGGAGCTGAACGTTGTGTCCATCCAGTTCGTTAAGGTATTCCAAAGATCGCCAAGCATAGACAGTATCCCCCCTCTTAACCGATTTTGAGCTTCTTGCGCTTGATCAGAATGTAAATCACCACGGCAAGGATGGAGGCGCCGAGAATCAGGAAGAACACCAGGGCGCTGGAATTCAGGTAGATCATTACGGTATAGGCGTACTGGGTCCTGTTGCCGGCGGCGTCAAATACGGTGATAAGGTAGTTGCCGGACTGGGGCAGCTCGCCGGTGCCGTCGGGATTGACGTCGACGGAGATGCGCTTGCCGTCCAGATCGACCAGAAGGCTGTCTCCGGGCTGGAGGCCGGCGAATTTCAGTGCGCTGTGCACCCGGTTCTTCTTGTCAATGCTGCCGGAAAAGGTCAGACTGGGCGGCTGGCGGTCCACAGTGACGTCAAAGCCGTATCTTCTGCCCGTGGAGAGGCACTCGTATTCCACCTGATATCTGCCGTCCTGCTGCATGGGGACGGAGAAGCGCTCGAAGTAGATCTCCTCGTCGTTGCACTTGGCGGTCACCATCGTCATGCCGGCAGGCAGCATATAGGTGAAGACGTCCGCGGAGGTCCTGCCCACCAAACGGAACTTGAACAGGCGCGTGCTCTGGCCGCCGGCCTTGCCGAGGACGACGTACTCGCCGGGCTCGGTGATATTTGTCAAATCGTGCTCCCAGCGCGGGTCGTTGCGGTAGACCTCACCCGTGGCGCCCTTGATCGACACGGGGCCGTTCGTGATCATGCCATCCGCCGTATTGGAGCGGACCTCGTAGCCGCTGCTGCCGATGGGATAGATGAACTCCCCGGTGCGCATGTCGAAGTACATCGAGTCCGCGAGCCAGACAAGATCGTTGACCTCCACGGGCTGGTTGGGATTCTCATCTGCCGGGATCTCCTCGCCGTAATACTCTTCGTCCGGAATCTCGAAGCCGTAATACGGCTCGGTCGTCTCGTCGGGATCTCCGTCCACGGTCAGCTGGTCCTCCGGCGCGCGGCGCACGGAGGTGCTGCGCTCCGCCGCGGCAAAGGCAGGCAGACAGACAGATGCAGCCAGAAGCAGCGCCAGGATCAGGATCGTGAGCGTTCGAAAAAGTTTCATGGTATCCCCCCTTGGGATGTTATCCGATTGGGTTCTTTTCTTCCCCGGAGGGGAAGGCTGTGCAAGGGGTCAGTTGTTGCCCTTGTAGACGCCGTTGGGCGGGATGGAGACCGTGCCGTAAGGATCCAAGGTGCCGCGCTCGGCGAAGGTCTGGCCGGAGAGCTCGGTCTCGTAGGTCAGGGAGCCGGAGTACATAACGCCGTTGCCGGAGCCGAAGAGAACAAAACCGCTCCCCCGGTTCTCGATGGTGTAGTTGTCGACGACCCAAACGTTTTCAGAGGCGATGCAGCCGTAGTTCACCGCGTGACTGCCGGAATAGAACTGCAGGCCGTCCCAGCCGCCGCCGATCAGCTTTGCGTTCTTGCCGACGAGGACCAGGCCGCCTTCCACGTACACGCTGCCGCCGGTGAATCCGCCGTCGTTGTAGCGGTTCATGCAGGCGTTGTCCTGCACGTAGAGGGTGCCGCCCTTTTCCACGTAAATCTGGCCGTTGTTCATGACCCAGCCGCTGACGGTCAGGGTGCCGCCGTCCTTGACGGTAATCTTGCAGTTCTGGCCGATGACCATGGGACCGTCCAGATTGTAGACCTGGCCCTTCTCCACGGTGAAGCTCGTCTGCGCGAAGTTCATCGGGTAGGGCTGGGCGTAGAAGCAGCGGAAGGCATACTGGAAGTCACTCAGCTTCTTTGAGGCTTTGAAGGCTGCCTCCACGTCGTCGCCGTTCCAGTTTCCGCGGGACTCGAAGTTCCCACCGTAGTGGGCAAGGCCGATCTTGGCGTCGAGGGAGATCAGCTTTACCGTCTCCGCGTAGTCGTCCATCTCGTCGCAGGTTTCATAGGGCTGGCCGTTGATATGGGTACCGGGGGTCCAGAAGCAGGCGTACTTTTTGTTGTTCTGTTCGGCGGTGACCACGTACCAGCCCCAGTCCACGCGCCACCATTTATCGCTCATGTTTCTGTTCACCAGGTTCTTCCAGGTGGCGGTCGAGCTGTAGGACCTGGTCCAGGCCCTGTTGTTCTTCAGGTTATTATAGGTGGTCTCATTCAAACCGTAGAGCGACCAGTACCAGCCGCACGCTAGGTTATGCTCCGTATAGGGGATGCCCAGGAAGGATTCCTCTGTCGTCCAGTGGGTGAGCTTGTTCCGGCGCAGGCCGATAATATAGTTCTCTCCCCGGCGCAGGCCGCCGTCGTCCGCCATGAGATCCACCCAGGATGCATCATGGAAATGGTAGTCATCGTCGGAGATGTCCGCCTCGAGGAGATAAACAGGATTTGCCGTCATCGACTTGCTGCCGGTGTGAATGCCTACCGCGCTGTATCTGCCGCTGATCGGGATCAGATTGGGGAGGCCTTCGGGCGAACCAATCGTTAAGAAGCTGCCCTTCCTGTTGAGGGTTGTGAAGTCGATCATCTCCAGTTCGGAGAGCAGGTAGCCCGGGTAGCCCATGTTCTGCCGGAAGGAGCCGTGGGGATACTGTCCGTCTGCGTCGAAGTCTCCGTTGACGTAGCCGCTGTCATCGTCGTTGTTGCTCCAGCCGTTCATCATATCTTCACCGACGATCGTATCTCCGACGTGATTCTCCATCTGCTGCGCGAAAGAACTGGTGACCCTCATATAGTACTTGTCGTCCCAGGTCATCAGAACGGGGAACTTCTTGTTGAAGTTCTCACTGTTGACCTCCGGAATGCCCTCGACCCAGTTGTTGATATAGGAGCGGGTGATCGCGGGGTTCGAGAAGCCGGCGGTGGACTCTTCAATGTCGACGGCATCCGCCCGCAGAGAGGCCCAAAGCCCGCCCGCGGCAATCAGACCGGCCAGGGCCAGGGTCCCGGTCCGGCGGAAAAGGTTGGATAGCTTCATATGGCGTCTCCTTTCTTTGGAAAGGTTGATTTCAGAATTGAGAAAAAAGGCTGCGTTGGAAGGATTCGCTCTGTGTGCAAGAGTTTCCGACCCCAGGGCGCAAAGGCCGCTTGTCGGTCTCTGCGCCTTCGGGTCGGGAGCCCTTGCGGGCTCCCGGGGGACGGTCAGATCTGGCTGATCAGGGTTTGGATCATCGTGGTGGTCGCGTTGATGTCGTTGCCCTTGGCATTGTTCTCGACCCATTTCTCCATGATGGGCATTAGAAGCGTCAGCGCAAGGATCAGAACGAAGATCAGAACGAAGCCGATGATCGCGTTCTTCAGGGCGCCCTTTGCCTTCTCACGGTCCTGCGGCTCCTCGGCCTTCGCGTACTTGACGCCGAGAACGACGCAGTACAGAGCGCCGGCGGCGCCGACAATGGCGAGCATCGGCTTCAGAATCGCTCTGAGCAGGTTTACGATGGGTGCTACAACAGAATCAAACATGTTTTTTCCTCCTTAGATCATAGCGGTTTGGATTTGGTTTCGCAGCAGAAGTCGGTTACGGCAGATTTTGCGTATACCGATTCCAGTCTACTGTGCATCACTATAACACAAAAAGCGTACAAAATCATTACAAATTTGAAATTTCTTCAATTTTTTCTGATTATTTTTTTATTGGCTCTTTTTCTTGTATTTTTTTACGGATTCGTTCGGCTTCCTCCCGCTTTGCGTATTGATTTTGCGCGTCTTCTGTTTTATGATATAATAAATAATATTTCTCTTTAATTTGGTGCATTAAGCGTTCCCGGTTCGTACCGCGGTGTTCCGCGGCGCCGATCCTTTTTTCCCGGAAGGAGGCTGTTATGCCGAGAAAAAGTTTCCGCTCCATGAGCAAGCGCGAACGGAGGCGCAACTCCCTGTCCGCAAGGACCTTCCGCTCTGTGGTCATGAGCTGTATCCTGATCGGGCTTGTCACCCTGATCCTGGGACTTGGGCTCTACACCTACGCCCTGGTCAGGCAGCACATCACCCAGGCCTTCAACCTGTCCAGGCAGGCGAAGCTGTCCGTCACCCACAGCGCAGACGCCGCGGGCCTCTGCGACCGGGTCATGGAGCGGTATCAAAGTCTGACCCCCGCGCAGCGGGCGAACACCGGCAGCGAGGAATACCGTGATCTCTTTGCAGACGTGGAGGCCAGCTCCGACTACGATCTGCTGATCCAAATCCTCCACGGCTATCTGGAAACCGACAACGTGTTCGACGTCTATCTTGCCATGTATGACGAGCAGAGCTGCGCCATGGTCTACGTCGTCGACCCGGAGGAGTCCGCCCGACTGTATCCGGGCGAGTGGGAATCCGTCACAGAACAGGGCATGCGGAAGTTTCTGGACTGGGACGGCGAGGGCGAGCTCTATGACATCGACCGCACGGAGAATTACGGCTGGCTCTGCACTTCCGGCGCCCCGATCCGGGACGGGCAGACCGGAAAGATCCACGGCTTCGTGCTCGTGGATATCGCCATCGACAATCTGATCGGCGCCATCCGGGACTTCTCCCTGCAGCTCTTCGTCGCCATCCTCCTGGTCACCGCCCTGATCGCCTGGATCCTGACCCGGCAGATGAAGCGGTCCATCGTCAGGCCCATCAACGCCATTGCCGCGGCCGCCGCGGAGTACACGAAGGACCGCGGGGCCGGGATCCTCGACAGGGACCACTTCTCCTCGCTCAGCATCCACACCGGCGACGAGATCGAAAATCTGAGTCTCGCCATGGCGGACATGGAGCGGAATATGGCGGAGTACGTCAGCAGGATCACCGCCATCACAGCAGAAAAAGAACGCATCGGCACGGAGTTGGCCCTTGCCACCAAGATCCAGGGCGCCATGCTGCCCAACGTCTTCCCGCCCTTCCCGGATCGGAAGGAGTTCGACATCTACGCCTCCATGGATCCCGCCAAGGAGGTGGGCGGAGATTTCTATGATTTCTTCTTCGTCGACCCAGACCATCTGTGCCTGCTCATCGCCGACGTCTCCGGCAAGGGCATCCCGGCCGCCCTGTTTATGATGATCTCCAAGGTCATCCTTCAGAGCTGCGCCATGCTGGGCCAGTCCTCCTCCGAGATCCTCAGCAAGGCCAACACCGCCATCTGCTCAAAGAATCCCATGAACATGTTCGTCACCGCCTGGGTGGGCATCCTGGAGATCTCCACCGGCACGCTCACCGCCGCCAATGCCGGCCACGAATACCCGGCCGTCCTCGATCCCGACGGACGCTTCCGGCTGCTGAAGGACAAGCACGGTCTCGCCATCGGCTGCATGGACGGGGTACCCTATCGGGAATACACGCTGCAGCTGGAGCCCGGCGCGAAGCTCTTCCTCTACACCGACGGCGTACCGGAAGCCACCGACGCGAATCTGACCCTCTACGGCACGGATCGGATGCTCGACGCCCTCAACGCGGACCCCGGCGCAAATCCCAAGCAGCTTCTGCAGAATGTCCGCCGGGCCGTGGACGGCTTTGTCCGGGACGCGGAACAGTTTGACGATATCACCATGCTCGCGATCGAATACAGGGGGGCGAAGACAAATGACTGAACAGACGCGCTTCTCGCTGCCGAAGCGGATCGACAGCGCCAACGCCGCGCAGGCGGAAGCCGCGCTGACCGCCGCGCTGGAGGGCTGCGGTCCGGACGTGGTTCTCGACGCGGAAAACCTGGTCTACATCTCCAGCGCAGGCCTGCGGATCCTGCTGCACCTGCGCAAGAACCATCCCGGGCTTCGGCTCGTCAACGCCTCCCCGGAGGTCTATGAGATCCTGGATATGACCGGCTTCACCGAGATGATGCAGGTTGAGCGGGCCTATCGCACCGTCTCCGTCGACGGCTGCGAGGAGATCGGTCACGGCGCCAACGGCTCGGTCTACCGCCTGTCCCAGGACGTCGTCGTCAAGGTTTACCGCAACCCCGACGCCCTGGACGAGATCCGGCACGAGCGGGAGGTGGCCCGGCTGGCCCTGATCCTCGGCATCCCCACGGCCATTTCCTATGACGTCGTCCGGGTCGGCACGGGCTACGGCTCCGTCTTCGAGCTGCTCAACGCCCGGTCCTTCTCCGGCATCCTCGCGGAGGACCCGGAGAAGCTCGACTGGTGCGTCCGGGAGTTCACGGACCTGCTCAAAAAGATCCATTCCACCGAGGTCCCCGCCGGCAAGCTGCCCGAAATGAAGCAGACCGTCCTGGGCTGGGCGGAGTTTCTGCGGGGCAGGCTGCCCGACGAGGCGGCCGAAAAGCTGATCGCCATGGTCCGGGCCGTCCCCGAGGACAACCATATGCTCCACGGCGACTATCACACAAAGAATCTCGAGCTGCAGAACGACGAGGTGCTTTTGATCGACATGGACACG
>JAEEGL016851353.1_pt1 | contig 11223 bp, 9 predicted proteins | sample 9134231 | NCBI WGS metagenome assembly JAEEGL01 (sample SAMN16246548, study PRJNA631951) | gut metagenome | biome: gut microbiome; feature: rumen; material: fiber-attached | host: Bos | place: Iran: Karaj | collected 2018-10
AACATCAGTTATGTATTGAGGAACATTAACGTAAACAAGTCCCTTTTCAAGTTTAACTTGTCCGCCACTTTTAAATTCGGCTTTCGCTATTTCCATTCCCATCTTTCCAGAAGATTTGTTTGTAATGAATCTAACTCCGTCAATTGGCTCTCTAGTAGCGCCACAAGTGATAAGAACTTTCTTGCCCTTATAATCTTGCTTTGGAATTAGAACCTCAACAATCCTTGAAACGATATCGATAGGTTCAGCCATCTTACCAACGCCTGTGTCTCCGCAAGCTAATCTACCAGAAACAGGATCAACAAAAATGAATCCTCTTTCCTTTAGCGCTTTGATGTTTTGTTGTGTAATTGGATTTTCATACATATTTGTGTTCATTGCAGGTGCTATAACAATTGGGCACTTCATTGCAAGAACTGTTGTTGTTAGCATATCATCAGCAATTCCTTCTGCTAATTTAGCTAACACATTTGCTGTCGTTGGAGCAATAACACATAAGTCAGCTTTTTTCGCAAGGCTTATGTGTTCAACTTCAAACTTCTCTTTTGGAGCAAACATATCTACTGTAACTGGTCTTGATGATAATGACTCGAATGTCAAAGGTTGTACAAACTCAGTTGCATTCTTTGTCATTATTACATCTACGCAAGCGTTTAACTTTTTCAAGCGCGAAACTATTTCGCATGCTTTATAACATGCGATTCCGCCACTTACGCCAACTACAACGTTTACTCCGGATAACATTAATCCTTGTCTCCTACGATAATTTGAGTTTTGTCGTTGTAAACTTCTTCAGCTGCTAAAGAAATAGACTTCTTACCAGATGCTGCTAAATATTCCTTATTAGCATCTGTTTCTAATTCTCTTGCTCTCTTTGCAACGCCACAAACTAAGGCATATCTACATGGAGCCTTCTTGATTAACTTATCAATTGGTGGATCGATCATCATAAACTATTTACCTCCTGTTAATTTGCTTATAAAATCGTTATTAATTTTTGTCGAACATTTTTCAGCTTTGATAATTGCGATAACGTCTTCAGCGCATTCTTTAACGTCATCATTTACAACTACATAGCCATATTTAGTAGCTTGTTTAATTTCACCCATAGCAGCTTTCAATCTAAGCTTTAGAGCTTCTTCTGTTTCACTGCCACGGCCAGCTAATCTTTCTTTTAATTCATCTAGAGATGTTGGACATACGAAGATTGATACTGCATCTGGATATCTTCCGATAATGTTGAAAGCACCCTTTACGTCAATTTCTAAAACTACATCCATTCCCTTTTCGATGTTTCCGAATACTTCATCTTTCAATGTGCCATAGTAATTACCATACACACACTCGCTTTCTAAGAATGCACCATTATGTGCTAGCTCCTTGAATTGCTCAATTGTTCTAAAGTGATAATTAACATCATCAACTTCACCTGCTCTTGGAGCTCTTGTTGTTACAGAAACTGAAACAGCAAGATTCTTATAAGTCTTCATAACTTCTTTAAGAACTGTTCCTTTACCAGCACCTGATGGGCCAGATAAGATGATTAGTAAACCTTTCTTCTTCATTTCAACCTCTATTCGATGTTTTGAATTTGTTCTCTTACTTTTTCAATTTCGTTCTTTAACGCAATTACTAAGTTAGAGATTTCGATGTTATTACACTTGCTTCCGCATGTGTTTGCTTCTCTGTTCATTTCTTGTACGATGAAATCTAATTGCTTACCACAAGCGCCACCCTTTGTGATGATTTCACTGAAGTGGTCTAGATGGCTCTTTAATCTTTGGATTTCTTCATCTACACAAACCTTGTCTGAATAGAAAGCAACTTCGTTTAAAAGTTTTGCTTCATCAATTGCTACATCATTTAACATTTCTTGAACTCTTTCTTTAACCTTAGCGAAATGTTCCTTAACCATATCTGGAGCCTTTGCTTCAATTTGAGAAACTAAGTTCTTAATTGTGTCCATCTTAGATAGAACATCTTTTTGCATTAATGCGCCTTCTGTTAAACGCATTGCATTCATCTTTTCAATAGCTTGAGCCATTGCTTTATCTAAAACACCAGCTAAGAAAGCTTCATCGTCATCTACATATGATGTCTTTACAACATCTGGATAAGATAAAAGATCTGCTGATGATAAGTTGTCTTGTACAAAATATTCCTTTGAGATTTTCTTTGATGCTTCAACATATGCATTAACAAGTGAGTAATCAAAGTTAACGATTGTTCTGTTTTCTCTCAAATCTTCATAAGATACGAAAATATCGAAATGTCCACGTTGGAATGAATCCTTTAATGCCTTTCTGATTCTATCCTCTGCAAAAGAAAAAATCTTTGGAGCTTTTAATCCTAAGTCTAAAAATCTGTGGTTAACGCTCTTAAGTTCAACAGTTACCTTTAAACCGTCTTGCTCATATACGCCTTTACCGAAGCCTGTCATGCTGTTTACTGCCATAGTTTGTCTCCTATATGTAAATAATAATTTAGCACAAGCGTAATAAATACACAACACTTTTTGCGCGCGCTTTTGGGCTCAAAATAATATTTTAGAGTGTGACAACGTGTGACAAATCACTGTCACGTGAACCAAATTCTTCGCCATAAAATAAAAATAGCCACCATAGAGGTGGCTAATTATTGTGACTCAACTTTTAGTTGTTAGCTCTTTTTTCGCAGTAGATACATCTATAAACTTGATGCTCTTTATCTACGCATTTGAATACATGATCTAACTCTTGCTCTGTTGATGTAATACATCTTGGGTTATTACATATAAACTTGTTTACTACAACATCATCAAGATTAAATCTATCTTCCTTAGATTTGTCTTCAGCATCTTTTAGAAGCTTTAGGATAAGTGCCATACGCATATACTTGCCGTATAGAACTTGTTTAAAGTAGCAAGCACGCTTGTCATCGTCTACTTTAACCGAAATCTCATTTACTCTTGGAAGTGGGTGCATAATGGCCAAATTCTCTTTTGCTCCCTTTAGCTTTGCAAGATCTAGAATATATGAATTCTTTAGCTTGTTGTATTCGTCAATGTCTACGAATCTTTCTTGTTGGATTCTTGTCATATATAGAACGTCTAGTTCTGGAATAGCATTCTCTAAAGATGTTGTTTCCTTGTATTCCATTTTGAACTTATCTAGAACTTCATACTTAACATAGTTTGGTAGTTTTAATTCTTCTGGTGAGATTAAAACGATTTTGATGTTTTCATATCTAGATAATGCATTGATAAATGAATGCACTGTTCTGCCGTATTTTAAATCTCCACAGAAACCAACTGTCAAATCGTTCAATCTACCAACTTCTCTCTTGATTGTTAGCAAATCTCCTAATGTTTGTGTTGGGTGGCAGTGTCCGCCGTCTCCTGCGTTTATAACAGGAATTGATGCAGCCTTAGCTGCTACAAATGGAGCACCTTCCTTTGGAGAACGCATAGCGATAATATCTGCATAGCAAGATAACATCTTTGCTGTATCAGATACACTTTCGCCTTTCATTGCTGATGATGAAGAAGCTTCTGAAAAGCCTAATACATTTCCGCCTAGTTCCATCATTGCTGCAGTAAAAGACAATCTAGTTCTTGTAGATGGTTCATAGAAAAGCGTAGCAAGCTTCTTGCCCTTGCACTTTTCTGAATACTTTTCTGGGTTTGCAATTATGTCGTTTGCTGTATTAATTAATTCGTCAATTTCTTCAACTGTTAAATCAACAACATCAAGTAAGTTTCTCATATTACCTCTTATTTAATCCAACTTTCATCTGATGGATTGTTTCTAAACTTAATTAGCTTTTCAACGTCGCTTTCTTTAATGTATCCTTCTTCAGCTGCTACCTTAGCAATAACATCGAAGTTTGTTAAAGAGATGTTCTTAACGTTTGCTTCTTTTAATCTATCTAAGCCCTTTTGCATACCATATGTGAAGATAGATACAACGCCTAGAACTTCAGCTCCAGCTTCTCTTAAAACGTTAACTACTTCAATAACGCTTCCGCCTGTTGAAATTAAATCTTCAACAACTACAACCTTTTGTCCTTTTTCTAATTTACCTTCGATTTGGTTTTGTCTACCATGGTCTTTAGCCCCTGATCTAACATATCCCATTGGCATATCCATAATATGTCCAACGATAGCTGCGTGAGCAATACCTGCTGTAGATGTTCCCATTAGGACTTCTGCATCTGGATAGTTTTCTTTAACTAATTGTGCAAGACCGTTTTCAACATCTGTTCTTACCTTTGGAGCAGTTAATGTTAAACGGTTATCGCAGTATACTGGGCTCTTAATACCACTTGCCCATGTGAATGGTTCATCTGGTCTAAAGAATACTGCCTTAATAGATAATAAGTCTTTTGCTATAAGTGTTTGTAAATCTGCCATAATTAATCTCCTACAAATTCTCTAATACATCTTTCGTATGCAGCAACTGGATCTTCTGCTGCTGTTATAGGTCTTCCTACAACGATATAATCTGAACCTAGCTCTTTTGCTTTAGCTGGTGTTGTTACTCTCTTTTGATCGCCAATATCTCCATCAGCAAATCTTACGCCTGGAGTTACTGTTAAGAACTTCTTTCCGCAGAAATCATGTACCTTTCCAGCTTCAAGTGGAGAACATACAACTCCATCTAATCCTGATTCTTCAGCGCACTTTGCATAATGCATAACTACTTTATCAATTGGCTCGTTGATTAATAAATCTTCTTTCATTGATTGTTCATCTGTTGATGTCAATTGAGTAACAGCAATTAGTAATGGACGAGTTCCATCAGCTCTTGTTAAACCTTCGATAGCAGCCTTCATCATATTCTTTGTTCCTGCTGCATGTAGGTTTGTCATATCTACATCTAATCTAGACAAAACTGCCATAGACTTTTTAACTGTGTTTGGAATATCGTGAAGTTTTAAATCTAAGAAGATCTTGTGTCCTCTTGCCTTAATTTCCTTAACGATAGATGGACCTTCTGCATAGTATAATTCCATACCAATTTTAACAAAAGGTTTTTTTCCTTTGAACTTATCTAGAAATTCGAATGTCTTTTGTGCTGAATCAAAATCACAAGCAACAATAACGTCCTTTCCCATTATCTAACTCCTCCAATTATATCTTTCAAATTATCAATTCTATATTTGTCCATAACGCTTGGTAGAGATTCAATGATATCTTTACAAGCAAATGGATTTACTAAATTAGCAGCGCCAACTTCTACTGCTGTTGCGCCTGCTAACATCATTTCAATTACATCTTCTGCCGTAGATACACCGCCCATTCCAACTACTGGTATCTTAACAGCGTTTGCTACTTGGTTAACCATTCTTACTGCTACTGGGAAAATAGCTGGTCCAGAAAAACCGCCCATTCTATTAGCAACGATTGGCTTTCTTGTTCTTAAGTCAATTCTCATTCCTAATAGTGTGTTGATTAAGCTTATACCATCTGCGCCTTCATCTTCGCATGCCTTAGCAATTGAAGCAATATCTGTTACGTTTGGAGATAGCTTAATGATGATTGGCTTTGTTGTAACTTTCTTTACTGCCTTTGTAACTTCGGCTGCAGCTTGTGCTGATGTACCAAAGCTCATACCACCACCATGTACGTTTGGACAAGATACATTAACTTCTATCCAACCTACACAATCTAGCTTATCTATCTTCTCGCAAGTATATGCATAATCTTCAATTGAGAATCCTGAAACGTTAGCCATAACTTTCTTATGGAAAACTTTTTCAAGCTTTGGAATCTCTTCTGAAATAACTTTCTCTACTCCTGGGTTTTGTAATCCAACTGAGTTAATAAGACCTGATGTACATTCAGCGATTCTTGGTGTTGGGTTTCCAAATCTTGGATCCTTTGTTGTTCCCTTGAATGAGAATGAACCAAGCATATTGATATCATATAGCTCAGCGAATTCATATCCAAATCCAAATGTTCCTGATGCTGGAATTACTGGATTATCTAATTCTATTCCACATAGATTTACATTTAGTCTCCCCATATAATTTCCTCCTTCTCAAGAACTGGACCATCTTTACAGATTCTCTTGTTTCCATAAAGTGTCTTACATGTACATCCCATGCATGCACCAAAGCCACAACCCATTCTTTCTTCAAATGAGAATTGTCCTGATGTCTTAGTAGCCTTATAAACGGCCTTTAACATTGGCTCTGGGCCGCAAGTATAGAAATAATCATAATCTAAGCCCGAAATAGCGTCTGTAACGAAGCCTTTTATACCATACGAGCCATCAACCGTAGTTACGTGCACGTTTGCGCCTATAGCCTCGAATTCTGCCTCATAGAATATCTCGTTTTTAGTATTAAAACCCAATACAACTTCGACTTTTTTATTTTGAGCTATAAATTTCTTAGCAAGATTAAATAGTGGTGGAACACCTACTCCACCGCCTATTAATAGCACTTTATCTCCTGCTTTTGACATATCATAACCATTACCAAGTCCAGTTAGAATATCTAGCTTCTCTCCAGCCTTCATTTGGGCCATCTTTTCAGTTCCCTTTCCAACAATCTTATAGATTAAAGTCAACGTTTCGTTGTCATAGTCATTTACTGAGATTGGACGACGAAGATATAAGCCATCAATCTTTATATTAACGAATTGGCCTGGTTTTGTAATGTTTGAAGTATTGCCCAAAAGCACCATCTTCATGATGCTTTGGTTCAATGCTATGTTTTCTTTAATTTCAAAAATACTTTGTTTCATTATTTTGCGTCGATTGTTGAGATACGAATTGTTGTTTCATCTAGAACATCTAGTAAAACTTTAACTGTATCTAATGATGTAAACATTGTTACATTGCTTTCTGTTGCATATCTTCTAATTTGGTAACCATCATTTTGTTCATTCAAAGCTGAAACTTCTGATGTGTTAATTACATAGTTGATGAATCCAGATCTAATAGCGTTCTTAATGTCATCAGAATCTTCTGAAATCTTCTTTAGGATGTGTGTTCTAATACCATTGTCGATTAGGTACTTAGCTGTTCCCTTTGTTGCCATGATATTGAATCCTAAATCATAGAAACGCTTGATTAGTGGCAATGCTTCTTCTTTGTCTGAATCTGCTACTGTTACAAATACTGTACCGTAGTTTCTTAACTTCATACCAGAAGCTTGTAATGCCTTGTATAATGCTCTGTTTAGTTTATCATCATAACCGATAGCTTCACCTGTAGACTTCATTTCTGGTGATAGGTAAGCATCTAGTCCACGTAACTTGTTGAATGAGAATACTGGAACTTTTACATACCATCTCTTCTTCTCTTCTGGGTAGATATCAAAGATACCTTGTTCCTTCAATGTCTTGCCTAAGATAACTTCTGTAGCGATATCAGCTAGTGAGTATCCAGTAGCCTTAGATAAGAATGGAACTGTTCTTGAAGATCTTGGGTTAACTTCGATGATGTAAACCTTTTCATCTTTATCTACGATAAATTGTATATTATATAGACCCTTAATTCCAATACCTAAACCTAACTTTTTAGCATATTGTAGGATAATTCCCTTAACTTTGTTAGAAATTGAGAATGCTGGATATACGCTGATTGAGTCTCCAGAGTGGATACCTGTTCTTTCTACAAGTTCCATGATACCTGGCACGAATACATCTCTACCATCGCAGATAGCATCAACTTCTACTTCTTTACCAACGATATATTTATCTACTAATACTGGCTTATCTTCGTCGATTTCAACGGCTGTCTTTAGGTAGTGTCTTAATTGCTTTTCGTTAGATACGATTTGCATAGCACGTCCACCTAATACGAAGCTTGGTCTTACTAGAACTGGGTATCCAATTCTTTCAGCTGCTGCTACACCATCTTCAATCTTTGTTACTGCACAGCCTTCTGGTTGAGGGATTCCTAATTGAACTAATAGCTTTTCAAATAGGTCTCTATTTTCTGCCTTATCGATAGCTTCACAATCTGTACCGATAATCTTAACGCCTCTATCTGTTAAAGGTTGAGCTAGGTTAATAGCTGTTTGTCCACCTAGAGATGCGATAGCACCTTCTGGGTTTTCAAAATCTATAATGTTCATAACATCTTCAGGTGTAAGTGGTTCGAAGTATAACTTATCTGAAGTTGTATAGTCTGTTGAAACTGTTTCTGGGTTGTTGTTAATGATGATAGCTTCATAACCAGAATTCTTAATTGTTGTTACAGCGTGTACTGTTGAGTAGTCGAATTCTACACCTTGTCCGATTCTGATTGGACCAGCACCTAAAACGATCATCTTCTTCTTATCTGTGATGATTGATTCGCTCTTCTCTCCTGTATATGTTGAGTAGAAGTATGGGATGTATGCTCCAGAATGTAATGTATCTACCATCTTGAAGATTGGCTTGATGTTGTTTTGCTTTCTGAAGTTTGTAACTTCGATTTCTTTCATATCCCATAATTTTGCGATGAACTTATCTGAGAAACCGATAACCTTAGCTGACTTTAATACTTGAGCATCTAACTTATGAGCCTTTAATTCAACTTCTTTATCTACGATTCTCTTTACTGCTTCTAGGAATAAAGGTGTAATCATTGTAACCTTTGCCATCTCTTCGATTGTTGCGCCTCTAGATACTAGCTCAGCAATAGCGAAGATGTTGTCTGCTCTGAATTCTGAAATGTAATCCATTAATTCTTCTTTAGACATGTTATCGAACTTTGGAACATAGATGTGTGTTACGCCTACTTCTAGAGATCTTGTAGCCTTTAGGAAGCACTCTTCTAGGTTTGCACCGATAGACATAACTTCACCTGTTGCCTTCATTTGAGTTCCTAGTTTATTTGAAGCTGTTGAGAACTTATCAAATGGGAATCTTGGGAACTTAGCAACTACGTAATCTAAGCTTGGTTCTTTATCTGCTGTTGTACCACCAACATGAATATCTTCAAGAGCCATACCTACAGCGATCTTTGCTGTTACTCTTGCGATTGGATATCCTGATGCCTTTGAAGCTAAAGCTGAAGATCTTGAAACTCTTGGGTTAACTTCGATTAGGTAGTATTCAGAAGAATTTGGATTTAGAGCGAATTGTACGTTACATCCACCTTCAATCTTTAATTCCTTAATAATCTTAATAGCGCTATCGTTTAGCATCTTTAAGTCATGATCATTTAGAGACATAATTGGAGCTACAACGATTGAGTCACCTGTGTGTACACCAACTGGGTCAACGTTTTCCATACCGCAAATTGTAATTGCGTGGTCGTTAGAGTCTCTCATAACTTCGAACTCGATTTCCTTATATCCCTTAACGCTCTTTTCAACTAATACTTGATGAACTGGAGATAATTGGAATCCGTTTGTAGCAACTTCGATTAATTCTTCTTTATTATTGGCAAAACCACCACCTGTTCCACCTAGTGTGAAAGCTGGTCTTAAAACTACTGGGTATCCAATATCGTCAGCTGCCTTGATAGCTTCTTCTACTGAATATGTAATTTCTGAAGGGATAACTGGTTCTCCAATTGATTGGCACATTTCTTTGAACAATTCTCTGTCTTCTGCTCTTTCGATACTTGTAGATGGTGTTCCTAAAAGTTCAACATTACATTCTTTTAAAACGCCCTTCTTTTCAAGTTGCATAGCTAGGTTTAGACCTGTTTGTCCACCGATACCTGGAACGATTGCATCTGGTCTTTCATAACGTAAGATCTTTGCAATGTACTCAAGTGTTAGAGGTTCCATGTAAACCTTATCAGCAATTGTTGTGTCTGTCATAATTGTAGCTGGGTTTGAGTTTACTAAAACAACTTCATATCCTTCTTCTTTCAAAGCAAGACATGCTTGTGTTCCAGGATAGTCAAATTCTGCTGCTTGTCCAATTACGATTGGACCAGATCCGATGATTAAAATCTTTTTGATATCCTTTCTCTTTGCCATATATAATATGCCTCCTAAAGCAAATAATTTTTTCTATTTTTTATATACGATATTTCCTTGATATACCGTAGCTTCAATTTCTCCTATAACCTTTGCACCATCAAATGGTGTAGCTTTTCCCATAGATAAGAATGTCTTTGAATCAATAGTTGTTTCCTTGTTTAAATCCCAGATGCTGTAATCTGCATTCATCGCAATGCCGAATCTTTCTCTTGGATTAACAACTAAAAGTTCAATTAACTTATCTAATGTAATAATGTTTTTCTTAACTAAATTTGTGTATAAAACTTGGAATGCATTCTCAATACCAACAATACCAAATGGGCTCTTTTCTAAACCTTTTGATTTTTCTTCTTGAGAATGTGGCGCATGATCTGTTGCTATCATATCGATTGTTCCATCTAAGATACCTTCGATTAAGGCTTCTCTATCTTGCGAAGATCTTAGAGGTGGATTCATCTTCCAAATCCCATCTTCTTTTAACATTGAATCATCTAATACTAAATAATGAGGTGCTGTCTCGCAAGTTACATCAACACCTTGCTTTTTAGCTTGTCTAATAATCTCTACACTTTCTTTTGTAGATATATGACATACGTGATATTTAGCGTTATATTTCTTTGCGATTTCTACATCACGAGCGATTTGCTCATATTCTGATGCTGAACAAATTCCTCTATGGTTATGAGCCTTAGCGTATTCTCCATCGTGGATATATCCGCCTTTTAAAAGTTCGTTTACTTCACAGTGAGCAACGATAATCTTATTTAATTCAGCAGCCTTCTTCATAGCTAGTTCCATCATCTCAGCTCTTTGTAGTCCTCTTCCATCATCTGAAAAAGCAACTACCATATCCTTCATCCCATCAAAGTCTGCAAGTTCTTCACCCTTTTCGTTTACTGTTATAGCTCCATATGGGTAGATTGCGATGCAAGAATCTCTATCTATGATATCTTGTTGGATTTTAAGATTTTCGATTGAATGTGGAACCGGATTTAGATTTGGCATTGTGCATACTGCAGTATATCCGCCATGAGCTGCTGCCATAGCTCCAGTCTTTATTGTCTCTTTATATGAAAAACCTGGTTCTCTAAAATGGACATGTACGTCACAAAAACCAGGTAAGATTGTATATTGATTAGTATTGAATTTTTTAAGTGATTCATTTTGAATAAAACTATCTATGATAGTTTCCATGTATTTGTTTGGAATACAGCAATTTACGTTTAAACCTAACATTTTTACTCCTTTTGGTCTCTCTGTACCATTTAAAGAAAAATAAGTCTTATCTGTGCGACAAGACTTATACCAATT
>JAEEGL016946774.1_pt1 | contig 11223 bp, 13 predicted proteins | sample 9134231 | NCBI WGS metagenome assembly JAEEGL01 (sample SAMN16246548, study PRJNA631951) | gut metagenome | biome: gut microbiome; feature: rumen; material: fiber-attached | host: Bos | place: Iran: Karaj | collected 2018-10
CATACGGTCCGAAAAACGACTATGCCGAATTGAGGACCGAACAGCGGCGGAATGAGCCCAATGAGGCAAGGAGTTTTTCGGTATTCGGTCCGAAAAACGACTATGCCGAATTGAGGATAAGGTGGCGCCGGCGCAGCCGGTGACGGATGAGGGCGTTCCCTGCTTTTTCTGTCCAAGGCTTTTTCATTTCCCCACGGACCATTTCCCCATCGTCCTCCCCAGCGCCCCGGGGAACGCCAGCCGCTCCACGGCCTCCGCCGCCAGTATGGGCACCCGGCCCACCTCCCGGCCCTCCATGAGCACCCGCACGGAGCCCACCTCCTGCCCCTGGCGCACCGGGGCGGTCAGTGTCCCGGGCAGGTCCGGCTCCAATGTGATCTTCTGTTCCTCGCCCCGCTTCAGAAGCAGCGTCAGGTCGCCGCCCAGCATCAGCGGCACGCTCTCCCCCTGCCCGCCGGTGACCGCCGCCTCGCCCCGCACCTTCGCGCCCATCTCCGCCACGGGATAGGCCCGGTACGCCGCGAAGCCGTAATCCAGCATCCGCTCGGCAATGTCGAACCGCTCCTTTCCGCTGTCCGCGCCCAGCACCACGGCGATGAGCCGCATGTTCCCCCGCTTGGCGCTGGCGGCCATGCAGTACCCCGCCGCGCTGGTGGAGCCGGTCTTCACCCCGTCGCAGCCCTCGTACAGCCGGATCATCTTGTTGGTATTGCTCAGCCGGGTCACCCGCCCGCTCTCGTGGACGAAATCGTCCAGCCACACCGACGAATACCGGAAGAACAGCTCGTGCCGGGTCAGCTCCGCCGCCATGACCGCCACGTCCCGGGCGGTGGTATACTGCCCCTCCCCGGGCAGCCCCGTGGCGTTGATGAAGCGGGTGTCCTCCATGCCCAGCTCCCTCGCCCGCTGGTTCATCCGCTCCACGAACAGCCCCACGCTGCCGCACAGATGCTCCGCCAGGGCCACGGCGCTGTCGTTGGCGCTGCCCACGATCACACTGCGCAAAAGGGCCTCGGCGGGCTGCGTCTCTCCCGCGTCCAGCAGCGCCTGGGAGCCGCCCATGCCCGCGGCGTTGGCGCTCACCGTCACCGGCTCGTCCAGCTCCAGCCGCCCCTCGTCCACCGCCTCCAGCGCCAGCAGTATGGTCATGATCTTGGTCACGCTGGCCACGGGCCGCTTCAGGTCCGCGTTCTTTTCAAATATGATCTGCCCGCTCTCCGGCTCCATCAAAAGCGCCGCCGCGCAGGCGTATTCCTCCGGCGGGTTTTCCTCCAGCGGCTGCGCCAGGGCGCTCACCCCGGGGGCAAAGGCCACCCACAACGCCAGCGCAGCCGCGAAACTCACAAGGATTTTTCGGAGCATACAAACACCTCCCGGGGATAGCATGTCCCCCGGGAGGCGCGTCTATTCGCTTGAAGCGCTTTTGGTTTTCCGCCCTACGGCTTGAGCTTCCTGTAGAAGGATTCGCCCTCCACCTTCCCGGCGCTGCCCAGCGCCTCCAGCACCGTGGCGCCCACGTCGGCAAAGGTCTTCCTTTCGCCCAGGTTCACGCCCTCGGCGATGCCCAGGCCCCACACCAGCAGGGGCGCGTACTCCCGGGTGTGGTCGGTGGTGGGATAGGTGGGGTCGCAGCCGTGGTCGGCGGTGATGATGAGCAGGTCGTCCTCGTTCATCAGCCGTATGATCTCCGGCAGCCGCCCGTCGATGTACTCCAGCGCCCCGGCGAAGCCCTCCGCGTCGTTCCGGTGCCCGTACAGGCTGTCCGTATCCACCAGGTTCACGAACAGCAGCCCCGTCCAGTAGTCCTTCTTCAAGAAATCGATGGTGGCGTCCAGGCAGGCCTCGTTGCCCACCGCGTGCTCCGAGCGGGTGATGCCCCGGAAATTGAATATATCCTCGATCTTGCCCACTGCCAGCACGTCCTTGCCCTCGCCCTTGAGCACGTCCAGTATGGTGGTGCCGGTGGGATCCAGAGAGAAGTCCTTGCGGTTTTCCGTGCGGTAGAACGCGCCGGGCTCCCCGGCGAAGGGGCGCGCGATGACCCGGCCCACGGCGTACTGCCCCCGGAGTATGCCCCTGGCGTCCCGGCAGATGTTCCAAAGGTGATAGGGCGGCACCATGTCCTCGTGGGCGGCGATCTGGAACACGCTGTCCGCGGAGGTGTACACGATGAGCTTGCCCGTATCCAGGTGCTCCTGTCCCAGCTCCTTTATGATCTCCGTGCCGGAGGCGGCCTTGTTGCCTATGACCCCGAATCCGGTCACTTCCTCGAACTTTTTCAGTATCTCCGGCGGGAATCCGTGGGGGAACGTGGGAAAGGGCTTGGGCACCGACAGGCCGGCGATCTCCCAGTGTCCCGTAGTGGTATCCTTGCCCTTGGAGGCCTCGGCCATGCGGCCAAAGCAGCCTATGGGCTCGTCGTCCATATATTCCCGCACGCTGGCGGCCTGTCCCAGGCCCATGGAGCTCAGATTGGGCAGCTCCGGCCACTGGGACTGGAGCACATGCTGGAGGGTATTGGCGCCTCCGTCACCGTACAGATAGGCGTCCGGCATGGCGCCCGCGCCCACTCCGTCCATGACCAATATGATGACCCGCTTCATGTGTTTCAAGGCAAGGCCTCCCTTCGACGGGATATTCCCATATCCGCAGTCCTATTATACATCATACCCGCCCCCAGTACAAGAAAATATAGCATTTGCTTTTCGGGAAATTTTTTGGCATTTTGGGTTGAGCGCCGCCTCACCCGCCTGCCCGGCCCCGCGCCGGGCCGAACCGGCCCTCCCGCAAAGCCACCGCCGCCTGGGAGAGAAACTCCCCCGGCGTGGGCATGCCCCGCTCCGGGTCCACCACGTTGCCGAACAGCCCATAGCTGGGCCGCTTCCAGGCGTTCTCCATGGCCGTGCGCAGGGCCCGCTCCGCGCCGCCGGGGCTCATCCCCATGGCCTCCGCCACCGCCGGAAACAGCCGCCCCGACAGATTGCCCGCCAGCCTCCCGTCCCGGAGAATATACTCCAGCGCCAGCTCCATGCACCGCCTGCCCCGCAGCCGGGCGGGCACACCCAGCTCGTCCAGCGCCCGGGGTATGTCCCCGGCGCTCCCGGGCCGGAGGCGGTATTTGGGGCGCAGGCCGCCCTTCCCGTCCAGCAGGGGCGATACCGCCGCCAGCAGGTCCGCTGTTCCCGCGTCCGGGGAAAGGCGCAGCGCCCAGTCCTCCGGGCCGTCCCCCAGCGCCGCCGCCGCGGGCATCACCCACGCGCCCGCTTCCTTTAGCTTCTCCAGGGCCGCCCGCCCGTCCAGGTCCCGCAGCGCCATGTCCAGCGCCAGCACGTCGATCTCCCGCTCCCGGCACAGGCGCAAAAGCTCTTTCCCGGACCCGGTGACGAAGGCGCAGCCCTCTCCTTCCAGCGCCCGGCGGGCCCGCTCCCGCACGCTGGCCACGCCCCAGCGGATCATGAAAACGCCCCTTTCCTGCTGTTCCCCATCCAAATTACCGAATGCCTCTTAAGACCGCTTGCCACGCCGCTTCGCTCCTTACAATGACACGAAGCCTTATATTATAAGCAAACACACGTCCCTGTCATTGCGAGGAGGCCCTCATGAGGGCCGACGCGGCAATCCGTCCCCAGAACCTGATTTTCTGAACGCAAACGGTATCAGAACAAAAACGGAGCCGGGTCGCATCCGCGACCGGCTCCGCACAGCGCTCACCGGGTCATTCCTCCTCGGCCTTTTCGGCCACGGGAATGTCTTCTTCGTAGTCCATGAGCGGCTCCACCTTTTCCCCGCAGCGGGGGCATACGAACTTGGCCTTGGCGTCCACGTCGCCCTCCGGCGCGTAGAACAGGGCGTGGCACTTGGGGCAGACGCACTCCACGTAGATGTTGCCGCCCTCCGCGCCTTCGATCTCGCCGAACTCTCCGCCGTCGTCATCCTCGTCGTCGTCCGCGTCTTCGTCGCCCAGTATGTCCTCCAGCTGCTCCAGGTCCTCGTCGATGCTGTCCACGAAGTCGGACAGGTCGTCGTGGGCCTCCTCCAGCTCCTCCAGATCGGAGGCCATGTCGCCCACCACGTCGATCAGGTTCAGAAGGAGCTTCTGCTCGTTGGAGCCGTCCTCCAGCTTCATGCCTTCGGCCAGGCCCTTGATGTAGGCGGCCTTATCGGTCAGCTTGCTCATATTAACCTCCAGATCAGGAGCGAGACATATACTCGCCCGTGCGGGTGTCGATGCGCAGGGTGTCGCCGATCTCGACGAACAGGGGCACGTTGATGGTCAGGCCCGTTTCCACGGTGGCGGGCTTGGTGGTGTTGGAAGCGGTGTCGCCCTTGAAGCCGGGCTCGGTGTGGGTGACCTTCAGCTCCACGAAGTTGGGGGCTTCCACGGAGAAGGCCGCGCCCTTGAAGAAGCGCACGGTGGCGGTGGTGTTCTCCTTCATGTACACGATGGCGTCCTCCACCTGCTCGTGGGTCAGGGGCAGCTGCTCGTAGGTCTCCTGATCCATGAAGTAGTACATTTCGCCGTCGCTGTAGAGATACTCCATCTCCTTGGTCTCGATGATGGCCTTGGGCATTTTATCGGTGGGGTTGAAGCTGCGCTCCACCACCGCGCCGGTCAATATGTTCTTGATCTTGGTGCGCACGAAAGCGGCGCCCTTGCCGGGCTTCACGTGCTGGAAATCCACGATGGTCCAAATGCCGCCGTCCCATTCTACGGTAAGGCCCTTTTTGAAATCGCCTGCGGTTACCACGTAAGCATCCTCCTTTTCATGGTCGTTACTACATTACTTCACATGCACGAGTTCCTTGGGGAAGTCCACCAGGTTCTCGTATCCGTCCTCCGTCACCACCACGCTGTCCTCTATGCGCACGCCGCCCACGCCGGGCAGGTACACACCGGGCTCCACGGTGATGACTACGCCCGGCTCCAGCACGGACAAATCCCGGGTATTGAAGCTGGGTCCCTCATGGATCAGAAGGCCTATGCTGTGCCCCAGCCCGTGGCCGAAGGCCCCGGGATAGATGCCGTCCAGATAGTTCCGGGCAGTGGCGTCCACTTCTTTGTTGGGCACGCCGCTCTTGATCTTGTCCAGCGCCATCTGCTGGGCCACGCGCACGTCCTCGTACATCTTGGCCAGCTGCTCATTGACCTCGCCGATGGCCAGCGTGCGGGTCATGTCGGCGTGATAGCCGTGGATCAGCGCGCCGAAGTCCAGTGTGAGCAGTTCGCCTTCCTCGATGACCTTGTCCGAGGGGATGGCGTGGGGCAGGCTGCCGTTCACGCCGGAAGCGGCGATGGTGGAAAAGCTCAGGCCGTCCGCGCCGAGGTTCAGCATTTCGTACTCCAGGGCCACCTTCACCTGCTTCTCGGTCATGCCCGCGTGGATGCGGGGCAGTATGTTGGTAAGCGCCTGGCAGGAGATCTTGCAGGCCTTGCGCAGATACTCGATCTCGTCCGGGTCCTTGACCCTGCGCAGCTGTTCGGCCATGCCCGAGATGCAGCCGATCTTTCGCCCGGGCAGCGCGTTTTCCAGCATCTTCATGGAGGACACGGTGACGTAGTCCTCCTCGATGCCCACGGACTGGTCCTTGCCGATGAGCATGGACAGCGCTTCGTCCAGCCTCACGTCGCCGCCCACGCGCACCACCTGGAAATCGGGGGCCTGGCGTCCGGCCTGCTCGATGTAGCGGAAGTCCGTGAGAATGACCTTTTTGTCTTCGCCGATCAGGGCGTTGCCTTCGCCGGTATATCCGGTCAGATATTGTATGTTTTCGGGCCTGTAGATGAGGGCCAGATCCAGCCCCGCCTCCTTCAGGCGCTCCTTGAACCGCGTCAGGCGATCCATTCGTATCCCTCCCATCCGGCCCGGCACTGCGGGCCGAATTCATTCAGGCGCATCCTGATCCTGCGTCATAGTCTTGCAAAAGCCCTCCGCCGGCATGCGGTGGAGGGCCGATGATCACTTGTTGAGCGCGGCCTTGGCGGTCTCGGCCAGCTTGGCGAAGCCCTGGGCGTCGTTCACCGCGATGTCGGACAGCACCTTGCGGTCGATGATGACGCCGGCCTTCTTCAGGCCGTCGATCATGCGGGAATAGGACAGGTCGTTCATGCGGGCCGCGGCGTTGATGCGGGCGATCCACAGGGCGCGGAAGTCCCTCTTCTTCATCTTCCGGCCGATATAGGCGTAGCGCAGGGAGCGGCGTACCTGCTCGCTGGCAGCGCGATACTGCTTGCTCTTGGCGCCAAAGAAGCCTTTGGCCAGCTTCATGATCTTACGACGCTTTTTGACGGCGTTTACTGCTCTTTTGACACGTGCCATGACGGTTTCCCCTCCTTACTTGTACGGAATCAGCTTTTTCATGACGGCGACTTCGCCGTGGGAGACGTAAGCGGCCTTGCGCAGGTTGCGGGTGCGCTTGGTGGGCTTTTTGGTGAGGATGTGGCTCTTGTAGGCCTGAGCCCGCTTGATCTTACCGGTTTTGGTAACGGAAAGGCGCTTGGCTGCGCCGCGGTGCGTCTTCTGCTTAGGCATGGGTGAAACTCCTCCTCTCGCGGGAACTTATTCCTTGGGTGCCAAAATCATCGTCATGTTGCGGCCCTCGGTGAGGGGCTTGCGCTCCACGACGGCGAAATCCTTGCAGCGCTCGGCAAAATCCTTCATGATCTCCAAACCGATCTCAGAGTGGGTGATCTGGCGTCCGCGGAAGCGGATGGACACCTTGACCTTGTCGCCGTCCCGGAGGAACTTTTCCGCCGCCTTCTGCTTGACCTCCACGTCGTGGTCCTGGATGGTCGCGGAGAGCTGTACCTCCTTGATGGTGATGACCTTCTGATTCTTGCGGATCTCGCGGGCGCGCTTGGACTGCTCGAAGCGGTACTTGCCGTAGTCCATGATCTTGCACACCGGCGGTTTGGCGGTAGGCGCGATCTTTACCAGATCGAGATTGGCCTCCTCCGCGGCGGTCAACGCCGTGCGCAAAGGCACAATGCCCATCTGCTCTCCGTTGGCGCCGATCAGGCGTACCTCACGGTCGCGTATTTCATCGTTGATCATAAGGTCGTTGATGTTTATGGCCGATCCCTCCTGTCTGAATCGCTGGACATGAAAAATAGAGCGGGCATATTCCACCCGCTCCACAACATCCATTTCTATGGAAACCGCGGCTGACTTCCGTCGCCGGGTGAGAAGCGGTGGCTTCTGCTTGAACAGAAGAAGTATACCACGCCTTTCCCGCCCTGTCAACCGTTTCTCCCACATTTAACCTTTTGCCGTCATTCGCCCTCCACGGGCACCGGCGCGCCGGCCTCCACGGACCGGAACGCGGCCTCTATGATGCGCAGCACCCGCAGCATCTGCGCGTGGGTGACGGTCTGCTCCGCCTTCCCCTCCATGGCCGCGCAGAAATTGCGGTAGAAGTCGTGCACATCGCTCTCGGGCCTCTCCAGCTCGAAGGTATCCGTGGTCACCTCGTCCCGGGGGGCCATGGTCTTGGTGATGCCCGCGGCGGTGGTCACGGGGATCACGTCGCTCTCGTGCCAGGCCTTGCACACCACCACCTGGCAGTTCTGCCGCCAGTCGGGTATGATGGCCGAGCCCTTCATGCCCTGGGCGTAGAACCGGGGCATGGCGATGAAGTTATACGTCCCCACCTCGATATACGCCCGCTCCCCGGTGGTCATGCGAAGGGTGAGGCGGAACCCGTCGTCCACCTCTTCGTTGGTGATGTGGTCGAACTCGCAGTATACCGTCCCGATCCTCTTGTCCCGGTACAGCCGCATGGCCTGGTCGATCAGGTGCACGCCCCAGTCGTAGAGCATGCCGCCGCCGTGTTCCTTTTCCCCCCGCCAGTCGCTGGGTATGCCCCGGGAGCCGTGTATGCGGCTCTCCACGTTGAACACATGCCCTATGGTGTCCTCGTCGAACAGCCTCTGCATCGCCAGGTAGTCCACGTCCCAGCGCCGGTTCTGGTGCACGGTAAAGAGTCTTCCCGCCTTCTCCGACGCCGCGATGACCTCCTTAAGGTCCTCCACGCTCAGCATCACGGGCTTTTCGCAGATCACGTGCTTCCCCGCCGCCAGGCACGCCAGGGCCAGCCCCTTGTGGCTGTCGTTGGGCACCGCCACGGTCACGAATTCTATGTCCTCCCGCCCCAGCAGCTCCTCCAGCGTCTCGAAGGCGCATATGCCCCTCTCCCGGGCCAGCGCCCGCCGCTCCGGCTTGATGTCGTATATGCCCGCCAGCTCCACAACGTCGCTCTTCAGCGCCCGCTCCGCGTGCCAGCCTCCCATGCCGCCGTACCCGATCACCGCAAGCCTGTGCTTCATGTCCCTCTCCCCTGTATCCGCATTGCCCGCCCCCGGGCAGGCGCCCAAATTGTACCGCAAAACCGCCCCGGATTCAAGCCCAATTTCGGTTTTTGCGCCACTTTTCCGCTTGTTAACATATATTTCTTGCCGATTCCCCATGGATTTCCCACGGCGGCGTTGTGAAGGCGCGCCCGTCTGGTATATAATTAAGAAACAGCAGCACGGCTGCGCCATGAACGGAGGCGGTCATATGCGCATAGGCATCACTCCCTATTGCCATGACGGGAACATACACGACACCTACATTCCCGAGGGATACCAGACCGGCATACTCAGCCGGGGCGCGGAAATGGTGGTGTTTGAATACACCTATACCGACGAAGCGCTCCTGGCCCTCCTGGACACGGTGGACGGCTTCCTCTTCTCCGGCGGCCCCGACGTGGACCCCGCCCGCTACGGACGGCCCCGGGACCCCAGATGTCAGGAACCCAATCTCCGCCGGGACGAGGTAGAGTTCACGCTCTTTCCCCTGGTCCTCGCCCGGGACATGCCCATACTGGCCATCTGCCGGGGCATACAGATGGTGAACGTGGCCCTGGGGGGCACGCTGATCCAGCACGTGGACGATCACCAGATGCACGAGGGCGTATACGGCCACGAGCTTCGGCTCGCGCCGGGCAGCCGCCTGGCCCAGCTCGCCGGCGCGGAGCGGGTCATCGTCAACTCCTACCACCACCAGATGATCGACGACCTGGCCCCGTCCCTCGTCCCCGTGGCCTGGACCGACGACGGCCATATCGAGGCCGCCTTCCGCCCGGAAAGCCGCTTCCTGTCCGCCTACCAGTGGCACCCGGAGGTCACCCTCAAGCGCGACGCGCTGTCCAACCGCATATTCGACGATTTCGTCGACGCCTGCCGGGGATAGCAAAAACCTTTCGATGGGACCATCGAGCTTTCAAATATCCGATAAATTAACACGTTTTTCGGCAGGGAAAGGTATGAAACTGTCGAAAAAAGAAGTTAGTGTTGATTGAGCCTTTTCAACTTACACGGATCTGGAGGGAATTGTATGAACGATGAAAGGAACCTGATGAGCGTGCGGGAGAACTGCCTCGCAGCCACCGGCGCGGCCCGCGCCCGGCTGACGGAGCTGTTCGACGAAGGCACCTTCGTGGAACTGGACGCTCTCCTCGACGCGGGACAGTCCGGCGTCGTCACCGGCTTCGGCCTGATCGACGGCCGTTCCGCCTATGCCTGGGCCCAGGAGGCCTCCGTGCGCGGCGGCGCCATGGGACAGGTGCAGGCCCGGAAGATCTGCAAGCTGTACGACCTGGCCCTCTCCACCGGCAATCCGGTGATCGCCCTGGCCGACTCCGTGGGCGCGCGCCTGGACGAAGGCATGTCCGCCGTGAACGCCTACGCCGAGATCATGAAGAAGGCCTCCGCCCTCTCCGGCGTGGTGCCCCAGGTCACCGCCGTGCTGGGCGTGTGCGCCGGCGGCGCGGCCCTGTGCGCCTCCATGGCGGACCTGATCGTCATGGGCCCCAAGGGCAAGCTGTACGCCGCCACCCCCGGCCTGCGCCAGGCCGCGGGCAAGGCCGCCTTTGACGGGGCGGAAGCCGCCGCCCAGAGCGGAGCCGCCTGCCTGGCCGCCAAGACCGATTCCGAGGCCCTGGCCGCGGTTCGGGAGATCGTGGGATACCTGCCCGGCAACAACCTGGACACCGCGCCCTTCGTGAACGCGGACGCCCAGAACGCTCCCATCCCCCAGGACGGCGACGTCCGCGCCCTGATCAGCGCCGTGTCCGACGAGCCGGCCTTCGAGCTGTACGCCGAGAGCGAAAAGGACGCCGTGACGGCACTGGGCCGCGTGGGCGGCGAGACCGTGGGCTTCGTGGGAGCCCATGGCAAGCTCACCCCCGCCGCCTGCCGCAAGATCGCGGGCTTCGTCCGGCTGATGGACAGCTATTCCCTGCCCGTGGTCACCTTCGTGGACATCGAGGGCAGCGAGGTGGCCGACTGCGAGGCCTGCGCCATGAAGGCCTCCGCCGCTCTGGCCGCCGCCTATATGACCGCCACCGTGGCCCGCGTCAGCGTGATCTGCGGCAAGGCCGTCTCCTCCGTTTCCGCGGCCCTGGCTTCCCGCGCCGCCGCCGACTGCGCCGTGGCCTGGCCCGACGCGGTCATTTCCGCCCTGCCCATCCCCGCGGCCACCCAGCTGTGCTTTGAGAAGGAGCTGCACGAGGCCGCCGATCCCGTCGCCAAGCGCGGCGAACTGGAGCAGAAATACGAAGCGGAGACCGCCAATCCCGTGGAGGCCGCCCTGCGCGGCGACATCGACGACGTGATCGACCCGGAGACCACCCGCGCCTACGTGGCCCGGACCCTCACCATGCTCTCCGGCAAGCGCGCGTCCCTCCCCGCCAAAAAGCACGGCTGCCTGCCGATGTAAGGGGGGATCGTCGTGAATCTGCTGTATAGCCTCAAGGTCATGGTCCTGGGCATGCTCATCGTGTTCTCCGGACTGGCCATACTGATTTGCGTACTGTACCTGATGGGCTCCTTCATGGGCCGCAAGAAGGAACAGAAGGCCCCCGCCCCCGCGCCGGCAGCGGCCCCCGCGCCCGTCCCGGCGGCGGAGCCTGAAATGGAAGAGGTGGAGGAGGAAGACCAGGACGAGCTCATCGCCGTGATCTCCGCCGCCATCGCCATGATGTCCGAGGACGGCAAAAAGCTGGCCGTCCGCAGGGTCCGCAAGGCGGACAGAGCAGACAATCCCTGGGCCCGTGCCGGACGGCTGGAAGCCCTGGACAACCGATTCTAAGAGGAGGACAAATATATGCGTACCTTTCAGGTTACCGTAAACGGCAACACCTACGTCGTGGATGTGGAAGAAATCACCTCCGGCGCGGCTCCCG
>JAEEGL017179587.1_pt1 | contig 11223 bp, 6 predicted proteins | sample 9134231 | NCBI WGS metagenome assembly JAEEGL01 (sample SAMN16246548, study PRJNA631951) | gut metagenome | biome: gut microbiome; feature: rumen; material: fiber-attached | host: Bos | place: Iran: Karaj | collected 2018-10
CAGTCCGTTTCAAAGACGATTGCTGTTGGCACTGAGACAATCGCTACAGTAAGCAACATCTATACAAAGGATGCACCTGACACAAGTAACATCGTAATCACAAAGACGATCGAAGGTCCTGTAACAGAGAAGGATATCGAAGGTCTTACATTCGAGGTCTACAAGGAAGGCGATACAACACCTGTATGGACAGGCAGCCTTAAGGAGACAACAGGTTCTTCACCTAAGTTCACAGTTGATGCTTCAACCGGTAATTATGTATCCGAGAAGATCAACGTTGAGACAGGCAAGTACTATGTTGTTGAAAAGCTCACAACAGACGAAGGTACTGTAACAGTAACTTATAAGCTTGATAACGTTGACGGCACAGTAACAGCAGACTATGCAAACAAGACTGTTAAGACTGAGACATTCGATGTTACAAAGGATGCTGATAAGGCTCTGACATTCGTTAATACTTATGTTGGTGCTGACCTCAAGATCAGCAAGACTGTTACAGGTAACACAAAGGTTGACAGCTTCGACGTAACAGTTAAGGGCGCAGACGGCAACTACTATGACGCGAAGGGTAACTCAACAGGTTCTACTGCAACAACCATCACTGTTCCTTCAAACGGTGACGTTACAGTAGGTAAGCTCCCTGTTCAGGAGTACACAGTAGAAGAAGTTGACGCTGCAGGCAACGCAGCAGACGGCTGGACATTCGACAGCAATGCTTCAACAAAGTCTGACAAGAAGACAGTATCTGTTACATCAACAGTTGAAGCTAAACTTGATAACATCTACACAGAGAATGCACCTGAAACTGGTGACATCGTAATCACAAAGACTATCGAAGGTCCTGTAACAGAGAAGGACATTGAAGGTCTTACATTCGAGGTCTACAACGAAAACGACACAACAACTCCTGTATGGACAGGAACACTTAAGGAGACAACAGGCACTGCTCCTAAGTTCACAGTAGATTCCAAGGGTGTTTATACATCTGAGAAGATCTCTGTTGATGAAGGAACATACTACGTTGTAGAGAAGCTCACAACAGATGAGGGAACAGTAACCGTAACTTATAAGGTAGATAACACAGACGGCACTGTAACAGCAGACTATGCTAACAAGAATGTAAAGACTGAGACATTCGACGTTACAAAGGGTTCTGAGACAGCACTGTCTTTCGTTAATGCCTATGTTGGCGGATCCCTCAAGATCAATAAGACTCTTACAGGTTCAGCTAAGACAAACACATTCACTGTAACTGTTAAGGGTGCAGACGGCAATTACTACAACGAGAGCGGTAAGTCTACAGGTACTACAGCAACCAATATCGAAGTTACTGTCGGTACAACAAAGATCATCCCCGGACTTCCTGCTCAGGATTACACTGTTGAAGAAGTCGGTGCGGCAGCTAATGCAGAAGACGACTGGTCATTCGACAGCACACAGTCATCACAGACTGATACTAAGACTGTTGAAGCAGGAAAAGATGCAACAGCTCAGATCAGCAATGTTTACAAAAAGAACGGACCTGAAACAGGTACAATCGTAATCACAAAGACGATCGAAGGTCCTGTAACAGAGAAGGACATCGAAGGTCTTACTTTCGAGCTCTATAAGGAAGGCGATACATCACCTGTATGGACAGGTACGCTGAAGGATACAACAGGTTCTTCACCTAAGTTCACCGTAGATACTTCAACAGGTGTATACACATCCGAGAAGATCGGCGTAGAGACAGGTAAGTACTATGTTGTTGAGAAGCTCACAACAGACGAAGGTACGGTAACAGTAACTTATAAGGTAGATAACACTGACGGTACAGTAACAGCAGACTATGCTAACAAGAATGTTAAGACAGAGACATTCGACGTTACAAAGGATGCTGAGACAGCGCTGTCATTCGTTAATACCTATGTCGGTGCTGAACTTAAGATCATCAAGTCAGTTACAGGTAACACCAAGAGCAACAGTTTCAAGGTAACTGTTAAGGGTGCAGACGGTAATTACTATGGTCTGGACGGCAAGTCTAACGGTACCACTGCAGTTGAGATCAATGTTCCTGCCGGCGGTTCAGTAACAGTAGGTAAGCTCCCTGTTCAGGAGTACACAGTAGAAGAAATCGATGCTGCAGACAATGCTGAAGACGGCTGGACATTTGATTCAAAGAGCTCAACACAGTCCGGTACAAAGACTGTATCTGTCAGCACAACGGCTGAAGTAGAACTCAGCAATGTTTATACAAAGAACGCATCTGACAAGAGCAACATCGTGATCACAAAGACAATCGAGGGTCCTGTAACAGAAAAGGACATCGAAGGTCTTACTTTCGAGCTGTACAAGAATGGTGAGACAACACCTGTATGGACAGGCAGCCTTAAGGAAACAACAGGCACATCACCTAAGTTCATCCTTGATACTACAACAGGTGTCTATACATCTGAGACGATCAGCGTAGATACAGGCGATTACTATGTAGTAGAGAAGCTCACAACAGATGAGGGAACAGTAACCGTAACTTATAAGGTAGATAACACAGACGGCACTGTAACAGCAGACTATGCTAACAAGAATGTGAAGACAGAGGTCTTCAATGCGGCAGAGGATGAGACTACAACACTGTCATTTGTTAATACTTATGTCGGAGCTTCGCTCAAGATCGCAAAGACAGTTACAGGTTCAGTAAAGAATAATAACTTCATGTTTACTATTCTCGGTGCTGACGGCAATTACTATAACGCTGACGGTTCGTCTGCAGGCAATACTCCCGCACACATTGTTGTTGAGGGCGGTAAAACCACCATTGCAGCAAATCTCCCTGTTCAGGAATACACGATTTCTGAGGTCAATGTAGCGGACAATGCAGAAGACGGCTGGACTTTCGATGCTGATAATTCAACCCAGAAAGTTGTTAAGACGCCCGGTGCAGGTTCCGTAACGGAAATTGAACTTAATAATATCTATACAGAGAATAAGGTTCCTCTTACAGGTACGATCAACGTCACAAAGACAGTAGCCGGAACAGATCCTACAGGTTCTACATACACATTCACAGTTAAGTGCGGTGATGAGTATGTTCAGGATCTTACAGGTACAATGGGAACTGATGCTCATTCATTCTCTATCTCTGACGGTGATACGATCACTATCACAGGTCTTGAGATCGGTAAGACTTATGTAGTAGAAGAAGCAGAGGTTACAGGACTTCCTTCAGGAATCGTATGTTCTACAACTTACAGCTCTTCTAACCAGGTTGTACTTGATAACACAACCACAACAGGAACAGTTGATATCACAAATACATTTACTGATACCAACAATTACAATAACGGATCACTGAAGGTTACAAAGCTCGTAACAGGAAGCACATCCACCGAGCTGCCTACAACATTCAAGTTCTCCGTTGAGTGCGATGGCCAGTATGTACAGCTGGACGGTTCACTCGGAACTGAAAAGTATCTGTTCGAAGTAACAGCAGGTTCTGACGTTACTATCAGTAATCTCGATACTGACAGCAAGACATACAAGGTTGTTGAAGAAGAGGTAACGGGACTTCCTACAGGTTACAGCTGTGACGAGCCTCAGTATTCTTCTCAGGAAGTTACATTCGATTCAGCTAACGATGCCGGTGAAGTAACTATTACAAATAACTTCAATTACGATGCTCCTAATCCCACCCCTACAACCGGATCACTGAGCATCACAAAGACTATCGCCGGTGATGTTCCTGCAGGATCTGACAGCAAGACCTATTCATTCACGGTTACAGGTCCCAGCTATCCTAACGGAACTACAGTTACGGTAACAGGCGCTTCAACTGAGACATTAACAGATCTTGAGCCCGGCGCTTACACAGTAACCGAGGATGAGACAGGTTCAGCATTTGCAGAGTACGATCTCACTGTTTCCGGTGATAACAATGTTGCCAAGAACGTTGTTGCAGGTGAGACAGCTGAATTCGGTATTACGAATACTTATAAGGAAAAGAAGCAGCCCGAGCCTGTAACAGGCAAGCTCATCTTCACCAAGACATTCGGCGGTGATGTAACTGAGGAAGAGGCTGCAGGCGATAACCTTTACTTCGTAATTACCAACAGTGCAGGCGAGTACCTGAACCTTGACGGTACATTCTCTACTGATGTGGTTAAGATTACTCTTAAGGATCTTGATCACAAGGACGGAACCAGAGTATGGACAGCAACGATCAATAATGTTCCTACAGGTACATATACTGTTAAGGAATACAATGACGAGATCTATGTAAACGGCAGCAATGTTTCTTATAAGATGGATGCTTCATCCGTAAGAACTGCAACCGCATCGATCGACACGACAGTTGCTTCATCACTGACCGGCAACCTCGACCTTACAAACGTTTACGTTTACGATTCGAATCTTGACGTAACACTCTCCAAGGAAGACGTTGCAGGTAAGGAGATCGCTCAGGCTCAGCTCACATTCACGAGCTTGAACGGTTACGATCTGTCCAATGTTGAGGTAACACAGGGAGGAACAAAGGTAGAGTACACAGTATCACCTGATAAGCACGCTATCTCCTTCTATACTGTAGAAACAGCTCCTTCCATCATTAAGGGATTAAGAGCAGGTGACTACAAGCTCGAAGAGACAGTTACACCTAAGGCTTACCTCACAGCTGATGCGATCGTATTTACACTCCTGCCTGACGGCACTACAGAATGCAACGGTCAGGTATCAGTCCAGGGTTCACCTATCGTCATGGTAGACGAGGCAGATCCTAAGTACAATACAGATTCACATAACGAGCATGATGAAGACAGCATTGACGACAAGGAACCTGATTCAATTCCTGCTACAGGTGAGGTAACAAGCGTTGCTTCAAAGATCGGTCTCATCATCATCGCTCTGAGCGCAGTATGCTTCACGGGTTACTTCGTTTTCAAGAAGACAAAGAAGGAAGAAACCGCTGAGTAATAACTGCCCGAAAGACTAAATCAAAATGCAGCGTCCCGTTTCCGGGACGCTGTATTAATTTGGTGATAATGTATAGTTAGCCAAGACTAACCTTTGGATTATAATCGTATCAGGAGGTGAGTAATATGAATGCACAGGTTGTTATAGGATTGTTGATCCCGTTTGCCGGCACGACTCTCGGCGCGGCAATGGTATTCCTGCTTAAGAATTCTGTCTCAAAGAAGCTTCAGCGCATACTCACCGGATTCGCGGCAGGCGTTATGGTTGCAGCATCTTTCTGGAGTCTTTTGGAGCCTGCTCTCGAGAGTTCTGAGAGCATGGGTAAGCTCTCATTTATTCCGGCAGCTGTAGGATTTCTCATAGGTATCGGCTTCCTGCTCTTACTTGATGTGATTACGCCTCACATGCATATGAATCAGGAAGGTGAGGGACCGAAGTCCAGCCTTAAGAGAACTACAAAGCTCATTCTGGCAGTAACACTGCATAACATTCCTGAAGGTATGGCGGTAGGTGTCGTCTATGCGAATATCATTGCAGGAAACAGCCTCATAAGCCTCGCAGGCGCTCTTGCGCTTGCAATCGGTATTGCAATACAGAATTTCCCTGAAGGAGCCATAGTGTCGATGCCGCTGCGTGCAGAGGGCATGTCAAAAGGGAAGACGTTCCTTTACGGTATGCTTTCCGGAGCCGTGGAGCCTGTCGCAGCACTGGTAACTATATTCGCGTTCAGCCTTGTAACGTCACTGCTGCCTTATATGCTCGCGTTCGCTGCCGGTGCTATGATTTACGTTGTGGTGGAAGAGCTTATTCCTGAGATGAGTGAAGGTGAGCATTCGAATTCGGGCACGATAGCTTTCGCGCTGGGATTCGTGCTCATGATGATCCTTGATGTGGCTCTGGGATAAATACAGACAATAAAAAAGGTTGCCTCATTGAGACAACCTTTTATTTGGTGCGGCCGACGAGACTTGAACTCGTATGAAGTTACTCACACGCCCCTCAAACGTGCGCGTCTGCCAGTTCCGCCACGGCCGCATTTACTGCTTTTGAGCAAGCTTTGAAATTATAAGGTTTTATTTTTTTTGTGTCAAGTGCTAAAAACAATTTTCTTCAAATGTTTTTTCAGTTCTTATTCCTGAGGTCTTCTTCTCTCGTAGTAGAACATGAACTGCTGCATTATTCCTGCGGTTTCAGGATAAGGCGTACAGTCGAAGTGTCCGTTGTAGTATTTATCCTCGATCCTCTGGATCCAGACGTCAACCGGAAATCTTCCCGTCCTCGCGAAAGCAAAGAGCATTACGCAGTTGGCAACCTTTGTTCCCACACCGAACATGCACATGAGTGCCTTGTAAAGATCCTCGTCTGACATGGCAGACAATGATTCAGCTGTGAGCTTGCCTGACGCAAAATCCTCTGCCGCTCTTACGATATAGGGAGCGCGGTATCCGACACCTGTGTTCTCGAGTTCGCTGAACGGAATCCTGTTCAGTTCTTCGGGTGTAGGGAAGGCGTAGTACTCCTTTTGGAGAGGCTTTACAAATGGCTCAGACAGCTTGGGAGCCAAGACCTTTTTCCCGCAGAGCTTTGAAATGCGCTCTACTGATGTTGTGATAGAAGGAATCGATCTTCTCTGCGAGATTATGTAGCTTATTATGGTCTCGAAAACATCCTGCTTCAGGATCCTGATGCCCTTGCCGAATTTGGCGGCGGCCATCAGATACTCGTCATTCCTGTCAATTGATTTAACGATCCTCCCGTAATCACGGCCGAGATCAAGATAAGTTTTCCAAATATTTTCAAAGTCCTTCGCATCGCATGAAAAGGCGAACGTGTCTTTTCCTGTCTGAGCTATCTGAAGATACCTGCCGAAAGCAACAAGTTCGATATGGGAGTCATCAATGACCTTTATCCTGAATGCCTGACCGGAATCAGCGACCTTTGCCAGGTCGAGGAAGGGGATCTCAGCGGTTACCATTGTGTTTGTCACCTAACTTATAGTAATTGCTCAGAGTGCATATAATGGCGCCGTTATAGAGCTTAACGCGCTTATCCGCCTTATGTCCCGTAGCATCCTCGAAAGCGTTCTCAGGAGTGATTACTGACAGACGCAGGCCTTTTTTGCAGAAACCGTCCTTTGTAAGGTAATTGCGGTCAATGAGCTTATATAATCTAGCGGCATCCTCAGGCGTCATGAGTCTTCCTCCGTAGGGAGGATTTGTAATAACGAGCTGCCTGGGAAGATTAGTGAGCTTGCCCAGATATTCGGGAGTCATCTTATTCGCATCGCAGATCCTGAATCTGGTCAGCTGGCCAACACCCGCAGCTTCAGCATTTCTCTTTGCAGATTCAATGGCCTTGGGATCAATGTCCGATCCGAAGAAGTAGCAGTCGTCCATCGGTTCCGTATCTTCATTGTCACGTGCCTCTTCCAGAGCTCTCATGTACGGTGCCTTTCCGATGTAGGGGAGATCCTCATAAGCAAAATGACGGTCTCTTCCGGGTGCGATGCCGCATGCTGTTCTCGCAGCTTCGATAACGATGGTTCCTGATCCGCAGAAGGGGTCCACGAGAGCTTCATTGCCGTAAGGCTGATATTTAGCGTATGTGAGCATTCCGGATGCCAGAGTCTCTCTTATAGGGGCTTCATGCGTAAGCGGCCTGTAGCCTCTCTTATGAAGGCCTGCGCCTGATGTGTCGATCATAAAACGGCAGGTGTCATTTACGATGCCGAACTGGATTTTAACAGATCCGATCTCTTCGTTCTCGGATATCTTTGTATCTGCCGACAGGCCTCTTGATACGGCGAGGCTCTCCGCAATAGCTTTCTTTGCGAGTTTCTGGAGGGCAGGAATTCCGTAGAGTTTGGATTTTCTGGAGAAGCCGTTAACTATGAATGCCCAGTTGGCGGGAATGAAGTTAACCCATTTGATCGCACGGCATCCTTCAAAGAATGCGTTGAAGTTTGTATCAGGATCATCAGACATGCCGCAGCCGAATTCACCGACTTCGATGAAGATTCGTTCAGCATGCTTTACCCACATGTTTGCGCGGGCGACGTCATAATAATCTCCTTCAAGAGTAACAACACCGTCGCTGACGGTGATCTTATCTTTATCATAGCCTCTGTCCAGGAGGTCACCTTTGGTCGGAGATTCCAGACCGAATAATGTAGTAATTATTATTTTCATAGAGAAGAGTATACCAAACTTGCGTTCATAATACCTGCATAGCAAAGGCTGTAAAACGTGATATTTTTTGTGTATTTTGGAATTGTGTCAAATAGTCGTGTCAAGTGCCAATTTTGATTTTTAGGTGTATTTCTCTCGTGGACACCCTGTTCGAGAAAAAGCAGGACAAACGCTCAAAACCCTTTAATTTATTGGTTTTCTGATTTCTGCTAACATCTTGTAATTGTTTTGTCAACAAACGGTAACATTTTGACAAATTCAGTATTTATAAGGGTTTCAGGTACTTTTGAAATCAAAGTGTTTGTTTTTATAGTTATCGACAAAGTTATGCACATTATGAACATTTTTGTTCGTAAATCTCAACATGCTTTGATTAGCAAAGTTTGATTATTGACAAAATAAAATGGACGGACTTGATATTTATTTTTGAGCAATTTCGGTCTAATCACAATCTCTTTAATGCATTTTTTGATATAATCTTCCTCTAAGAATATATAAAGGGGATATGCTTATGTCTGAAATCCAGGATGCAGCCAGAGTTGCCCGCGAGGCATCTTATGTTATGGCTTCGCTCGGAAGCGATGTAAAGAACAAAGCTCTCGCAAATGTTGCTCTCGCTCTGAAGAATGCTAAGGATGAGATCTTTGCTGCCAACAAGACCGATCTTGAGGAAGCTGAGAAGAATAATCTGGAAACTCCGCTTATAAAAAGACTTAAGTTCAATGAAGATAAACTTAATGACGTTGTTTCCGGTATCGAGAGTCTTATCGATCTTAACGATCCTGTAGGCAAGGTAACATTAAGGACTACTTTGGATGACGGCCTGGAACTTACGAGAGTAACATGTCCTATCGGTGTCATCGGTGTTATCTTTGAGAGCAGACCGGATGCACTGGTCCAGATCGCTTCCCTCTGTATCAAGAGCGGCAATGCCGTGTTCCTTAAGGGCGGATCCGAGGCGATCAATACCAATAAGGCTCTTGCCTCTGTTATCAGCAAGGCAGGTATCGAGGCAGGACTTCCTGAAGGATGGCTCAATCTTCTGACACTCCGTTCCGAGATTGCAGACATGCTCAAGCTCGACGAATACATCGACCTCATTATCCCCAGAGGATCCAATTCTTTTGTACAGTACATCATGCAGAACACAAATATTGCTGTTCTTGGTCATGCTGACGGTGTATGCCATACATATATCGACATGGAGGCTGATCCCGGGAAGGCTCTTAAGGTTGCTCTCGATGCCAAGACACAGTATGTTTCTGTCTGTAATGCCACTGAGACATTCCTTGTAAATGAAGCTCTTAAAAACAGTTTCCTGCCTGAATTCATTAAGGTCCTGCAGGATGCCGGAGTAGAGGTTTTCGGAGATGATTATGTTGCTGAGACATTCGGTGTCAGCAAGGCTGAGGAATGGCATCACGAGTATCTTGCAATGAAGTGCTCGGTTAAGATCGTTAAGGATGTTGATGAGGCCATCGCTCATATCAATCATTACGGTTCAGGACATACTGACGCCATCATCACTGAGAATAAGGCGGTAGCTGAGCGTTTCATGACAATGGTCGACTCGGGAAGTGTCTTTGTTAACTGCTCCACAAGATTCGCAGACGGTTTCCGTTACGGATTCGGCGCAGAAGTAGGTATTGCAACATCCAAGATCCACGCCAGAGGTCCTGTCGGACTTGAGGGCCTGGTATCTTATAAATACCGCCTGGTAGGCAACGGTGACATCGTCGGACCTTACAGCGACGGAACAAAGAAGTTCAAGCACATTCATCACGATATCTAATTAAGAAAAGGGGCATGAATATGAAGGTATCTATTGCATCAGATCACGCAGGCTACGATCTCAGACAGATCGTTATCAAGCATTTGGAAGAGAAGGGCTATGAGGTTCTCGACGGAGGCGCTCCGAACGGAACAGATTCCTATTCTTATGTTGAAGCAGGTAAGAAGATCGCTGAAGACGTATTGAGCGGCAGAGCTGACAGAGGAATCGCTATCTGCGGTACCGGTATCGGAATCTCTCTGGTCTGCAATAAGTACAAGGGAATAAGATGCGCTCTTTGCAGTAACGAGTTCATGGCAAAGATGTGCAGACAGCATAACGATGCCAATATCCTTGCCTTCGGCGCACGCGTTCTTGGTCAGGGTGTTGCGCTCGAGATGGTAGACGCATTCTTTACTGAAGAGTTCCTTGGCGGCAGACATGCTGACCGTGTAAACGGCATCAGAGAAGTCGAGGACGAGAATTTTAAGTAAGTTTCTCAATAGTAATTGATTTTATGAGCTGCTTCATGTGTGCATGGGGCAGCTTTTTATATGAGATTTCGATAATAAAATTAACTGATTAAGCACCTGCGAAAACCATGATCCATGCGGTTTTTACAGGTGTTCTTTATTTGATTTATTTAAAAAGGACGGTTATGTCTATAACTATACCCAAAAGGTATTGTATCACCAAAACTATTCGTATTTTATTTGTTGAGGCCATAGCGATACAATCTCACTTGAAATCATAAAACGATATTCAAAATGCATTAAAAACAAATATCAATACCTTTTGCGAATGATATTAATAATGCAATCAGTAGTTTAGGGAGGACATGAACATGAGACGCGACAAGAAGATGTTTGTCAGTCAATGGAGTGACACTAAGCAACGTCTGCTAATTTGACTATTGCAGTTTTGAACCATTGATTTAGTTGGAGGAAAGTTATGGACACTAATTTAATTAGCAACTTAATAGACGAGAAGGTCTTTGGCGTCTGGTTCCTGATCGGCGCAGCCCTTGTCTTCTGGATGCAGGCAGGATTTGCGATGGTAGAGTGCGGCTTTGCCAGAGCGAAGAACGCAGGAAACATCATCATGAAGAACCTCATGGATTTCTGCATCGGTACAGTAGTATTTATCGTAATCGGTTTCGGTTTGTTCCTTGGTGAAGACATGCTCATGGGATTCATGGGAAAACCCAACATCGATATCTTCACAAATTACGCAAACTTTGACTGGTCTAACTTTGTATTTAACCTTGTTTTCTGTGCCACAACAGCTACTATCGTTTCAGGTGCTATGGCAGAGAGAACA
>JAEEGL010552326.1_pt1 | contig 11222 bp, 11 predicted proteins | sample 9134231 | NCBI WGS metagenome assembly JAEEGL01 (sample SAMN16246548, study PRJNA631951) | gut metagenome | biome: gut microbiome; feature: rumen; material: fiber-attached | host: Bos | place: Iran: Karaj | collected 2018-10
ACGATACTAGTTGCATCAATAACCATTTTAGTGAAGAAATAATTTTTAAAATTATTAATTAAATCTTGAACATTAAAGACACCATTTAAATCCTTAATAGCATCAATGTTAGCATTATCTAAAACACTCTTCTGTTTATTCGATACAATTACTATCATTTGCACACACTCCAGCCTTGTCCTGGTGGGGCACACGTTTCTTTACCATAACAATTAATTGTTCTTGTTTCGTTAACAACACCTAATTTTATTGGTAAATCAACAAGAGGAATCTTAAATTGAATATAAGCTTTAACTCTAATGATATAACCATCTGCATTTTGTCCAGATGAATCTTGTGGATTGAAATAACACAAATCCATAGAATTATAATCATATGAGTTGCCATTCATACTATTTAATTTATCTCTTGTAATAGCTCCATCGGATTGCTCCAACATTGAAATTGCATGATTACAAGCACGATATGCTGCCATATAGCTTAAAAATACTGCCAAAAATGATACAATAAATATAATCATAACAACAAATATATAATATAACCATGCTCCCCCAATGGCTTCCCTCATAGTAAACCTCCTATTCTTCGATTTTTAAACTTTACAAAAAGGTACTAGCTAATATTATGATTGTTGCCAGTTTTCGTTAACATTGTTAACACTACCACCAATTTTGTCTCTAACAATAGGTAAAATGAAAACTACAAATAATGACGCAATTGCTGCGATTGCAACAATAGTAATTAAAGTCATATTTAATTCACCACTCGCTTCTTTCATCCAAAATTACCTCCTTTCCTATCATTATTTAATATACAACACGAACTGAATATTGGTCAATTAATTACCAATATTCTTCTAATAATTTTACACTTTTACATTCCGCCGAATACAGTCATTGCCATAGCAAGAACGATAACGACCATTGTTCCACCACCTGTTACAAGTAACATGACGATGGTTTTGTTTTCCATCTTTTTAAGACGTCCTGCATACATTTTTTCACGAGCCTTATTTTGTAAAGATGAAACTGATTTAGAGAATACCAATAATTGTTCTTGTTTATTCTCTTGAGAACCAATACTTAAACGATACAACAAACGCATCATACGCATTGAATCACGTACTGGATACTTTCTAGCAAAGTCTAGATATGGTTCAATAGTCGAATCACCGGAGTCGATTCTAGCGATTAATTCTCTTAATCCCTCTTGGAATACATCTGGTGCAGTATTAATACTTCTTGAAATTGCAACTGGAATTGTATAATGTTGAGCAAGTACTTCAATACTCTTTAAGTAATATGGAAGTAATTGGTCAATTCTAACCAAGTTCCTCTTATAGTAACTTTTTAAGTTAGTATAATCTGATTTATACACAACACCTGCAACTAAAACACCAACAATTAAGTTAATCCAACTAAAATTGAATAACACGAATGCTAAACATATAACGAAGACGATTCCTGATGTTTTTAATCTTTTAAAGAAGATTGCATCAGCATCTACATCAGATCCATATTTAGCTTGCGCATAGAAATCAAAATCTTTTTCTTTTAATAAGTTAATAAATTCCTTGTTCTCATTATACATATCTTCTGCATTAACAGTACCACGATAAATTAAGATGAAAACGGTAATTCCTAATACAATAGCTAATTCCATTATTCAGCACCTACATTCTCGTTATAATATTTTTCTCCTGATAGAAGAAAGTAACTATTAAGTAATACAATAATATGTAAACAAATTCGAACTAAAATATTACCATTAACTAACTGAACATACTTGTCTTTCGTAATTAGTAATTGAACAAGCATAATCATTAAGTATAGTAATAAACCATATTGAATGAATTGTTTATGGAAGGCTGCACGGTCCATTCTGTCTCGGTATACACCTTCAACAAGTTCATCAACGTCTAATAGCATGTTATCAAGGGCTTTAGTAGTATCACGAGCACCTTCACGTGTAACTTGCAAGAATAATTGATGCATGTTACGTACCATGTAATAATCATACTTACTATTCATATAATCAATTGACTCACCTACATCACCATTATGGTAAGCTAGGTCAATCATAACCTTAATATCCGTCTTTACAGGATCTTCGATTACACCTGAATTATATACACCTTCAAGTGCTTTAACAAACGCTTGAGATACAGCAAATTCCATAATAGTGTTAGTAACATAAACTTGAACTTGTTCAAATAAGAATTCACTATATACACGTTTACATCTTAAATATGCTAAGTAAGGAATAAATGATACTACGATAATTACATATACAACAGATGTAACAACACTATAGAAATATAAATACGTTATTACAAATGCCAATACTGAGAATATAAGTACTTGCATTGCATATTGTTTTGGAGTATATTCAAGACCCATTTCTTTACATTTTTCACGTATCATTTTAAATGAGTATGGAGCATACTTTTCATATGCACTACCTACCCCATCTTGTACGAATTGATATACTGATTCTCCATTACTTTGTCTATAAAAGTAGATAAAGAATACAATTGCAAGAATAATTAAAAATTCCATTATTTATTCCTCCTTTTTACGCATTAGTAGCAGGCTCAGGCTTAGATACAGGATCTAAATATTGAGTCTTCTCTATGTCTAATGGATTAGTAGCAACTGGTGCTTCTGGTTTAGGAGTCTCTGGGACATCACCATATCCACCATATAAGTCACTATCATATCCATATTCTGTTCCAGCAGAAGCTGGATTTTCACTTTCCTGATTCTTTTTAACAGATTCAACAAAGTTCTTAACATCTTCTTCAGTAATCTTAGGAGCCTCTGCGCTTGGTGCAGCTGGAGCTTCTTGTTTTACTTCTTCTACTGCAGGAGTTTCTACTTTAGGTGCCTCAGATGCTGGAGTAGCAGGAACTTCAGGAACTGAAGTTTCCACTTTTGGTTCTTCAACAGCTGGAGCTTGAACTTCCGGTACAGCAGGTACCTCTGGAGTAGCAGGAACTTCAGGAACTGGAGTTTCTACTTTTGGTTCTTCAGCAGGTTTATTTAATTGTGAAAAATCAATTTGAGGTTCAGCTTTTGGAGCTGCTACAGTTTCTTCCTCAACTGGATCTTCACCAAAGTTAGCAATATATGCTTCTTCTTCTTTCTTTTCTTTCTTCTCTTGTTCTAGTTGTTGATCAACTTTCGCTAAATTATCAAGGGCATCATAATCGATTTCATCAACGATTGAATCATCATGAATATCAACACCTTGATTCATTAAGTATTCAACTAGATATTTTGATGGCTCATTAATTTTTTCAGTACCATCAACATTTTTATGATAAATTACGTTATATTTAGGTTGATTATTTTCATCTACATAGAATTCGGTAACTTCAGCAAGTTCACGCATGAAACCTCTTTCTTTATCATATCTAGCACGAACATATAAGCCTAATTGAATATAACGATAAATTGTTGTCATAAATTGTTCTACATCGATATTTGATTCAAGCAATGAATACATACGATGTGGAATACTTTGTGCTTTATCAGCATGGATAGTTGATAAAACGTTGTGACCTGAAGATATAGAGTTACGAACAGCAGTAACAGCTTCAGCAGAACGAACCTCGGAAAGTAATATCCACTTCGGATTCTGACGCATACATGTAACAAGAACGTCAGAATACGATGCAACATTATTTGTTTTCATAGCAACAATATCACGATGTGGGAAAATACGATCCAAGTGTAACTCTAATGTATCTTCGATAGTTATTAATTTTTCATTTTCTATAGTATGGCTAGCTAGATATTTAACAAGCTCGGTTTTACCTGAACCAGTTTCACCAGCTACCATGATATTACAGTGACCTTTAACACATTTAATTAAGAAGTCATGTATACCATTTGTAATATATTTATCTTGTAATAATTTTTCTTTTTTTAATCTTATTTTTGCTGGAGTCTTACGGAAAACGGCAGCGATTCCATTACGTGCAATTGAATCATGAACGAAGTTCATACGTAATTCAGCACTTTCAGAATCAAGGAAAGGCGAAGCCATATTAAATACTTTACCCATGATGTTAGCACACTGGAATGCTATTTTTTCCATCAACTCATTATCGATACCAGGGTTATCAACACGATATACACCTTTATCCAAGCTTTTCAACCAAACTTGCCCATTATTTGAGTAAGATATATCTGTTATATTATCATCGTCCAAGTATTGTTTTAATGGACCAAAATCAATGTTTGAAAACAGATTATCATTAATATCAGTATTAGTTAATTCTTCTTTAACACCAACGTTATACGCATTAATTTCCTGTTCCATATCGCACCCACTATTCTGTAGGTTCTACAGTAGATTCAGTATTAGTATTTGTATCAAGTGTAGTACCATCATCACTAGTTAAATCTTCAAGGAATGGTTCCAAGTATTCCTTAAGATCTGTATTGATAATTTTTGGATCTGGAACAACACCATCTGGATATTTTAAATCTGCAGCAGTTGGAACTATAATCATTTCTACGTTATCTAATTTTTCAATTACACGTAAATATGCATTTTGTTCTTTATCAACTGCAAATATTAATTGAGATGGAGTTCTTACTTGTTGACTTGTAGCAAATACATCATCAGCACCAGAATCTCTAACAGCTAATACTTTTACATTGTTTATAAATCTACCAAATGTAATAATATTTGAACTTGGATCTTTATAAATTCTTAAATAAATATCAAAATATTTCTTTGGGAAGAATGAATTGCCATAAGTAGTTGCAGTATTAACTGAATATTGGAATGCAATTTGTCCTTCTTTAACATCATATAAATAATCTGCGGTTGTTGTATTACTAGTAGTTACGTTTCCTCCTGATCCATCTTTTTGAGTCATGAAGAATAAACTACCTGTTGGAATAAAGCAAGCAGCATAGTTATTATAAACACCACTTACATTAGTTACTACATCACCTTTTAATTGTTTATAAGGTACTTCAACAATACCTACATCATCAGGTGTAATTTGTTGTCCTTGTTCTATTGCATGTAATGCATAAGGTAATTCAACTGGTTGAATAGCTGAATTAACTCTCCAACGATAGAATAAGAATAAAACTACGACGATTAATATTGCACCTAATAGAGTAACAACATTTTTATTTGATAATAATTTTTTTAAATTTCCCATAATCTATTCCCCTTCTATCCTATTCTGTTGTCTCTTCTGTTCCAATTTCAGAAGAACTTTCTACTGTTGACTCTGTTTCTGTGTTTGTGTTTGTTTCTGTTTCAGTATTTTCATTTTCTGTGTTTTCTGGATTAACATCATTTGAAGCTGTTGCTTCTTCATCTTCTTTGAAATCAACAAAGTCATCTAAGTAATCTTTTAATTCTTGTGTTGTCATAGCTGTTTCATAAGTAGATGGATCTTTATCATCAAAGAAGTTGACGTTTGTAGGAACGATAATTATTTCTACTTCACCTGTTAATGTTTCAGCAGTTCTTAAATATTTATTAGTTTCTGTATCTACACCAAAGATAATCATTGATGGAGAACGAGATGCATTAGTTTTTGTAAATACATTTCTACCTGAACCATCTTTAACAGATAAAACTTTAACATTCTCTACTAATTTACCAAAAGTATACTTAATTTCTTTAGTATCTTGTTGTTTAGCAATTCTTAGATAAACATCAATATAGTTACCAGGTAATACTGAGTTACTATAAGTTGTTTCATTGTTAACTAAATAATTATAAGCAACAATGTCTTTATCTAAGTCAAACTCAAACAAGAACGCTATTGGTAAATCATATTTTTCAACAACATTACCAACGCTACTTTCTGATGAGTAATAGAAGAAACTTCCTATTGGAACATAACTATTTACTCCAGTGAACTTTCCTGCTAATTGACTTTCGTTATAAATAACATTACCAATTAAAGCATCCTCAGGAATTCCTTCTTTTTTATACATGCTTCTATCGATTTCTGTCATTCTATCAATATTTTTTTCAGCAATTATAACATCTTTGAAATTAACAGCACTTCTTACTCTCCATAAATAGAAAAGATATAAGACAACAACTATTACTATCATTCCTAATAATGTTACAACATTTTTATTTCCTAAAAATTTCTTTCCCATATTTCATTCTCTCTTTCTATTAAATTAGCTCTTCTTATTTACACAAGAACAGTAATAATAACCTTTTCCGCTACACCAGTTACTACTTGATTCATTCCTATGAAGTTTATTAGAAGTAGATTCAATCTTATAATCATATCCCATAAGAACCTGACATCCGGAAGCATATTTATCCACGCTACCGCATGCAGCTATTTTACAATCGTTCATAGCTTTGTCTTTTTGACTAACCGCATAATTAAATCCTGAAGAGCCACTAGAATATTTCATTATTGTTCCACCATTAGTATCTTTACATTGATGTGGAGTACCATAATAATAATACCATTTACAATTACCACCGCCAGAATAACTTGATTGTTCTTTACAAGTATCCTTTGTTTTAGTTGGGTCTTCTACCCAGCCTGCCCATTGGCCCCAGCCGTTCCAACTATATTTTTTCTTTCCATTTTCTTCTTTCACAAAACAAGCCATACGACAATTTGATTTTGCAATATCAGTCTTTTCCCAACCAGATCCAGGAGATTTAGACGCCCATTGTAATTCATATTCATCGTTTTGCTTATTAGTATATCTTCTATAACAAGCTTCTGCAGCGCATGAGCCTTCTGGAACACTTGTTGTCCATTTACCGCCCCAAGCAGTGTCAGGCCATGGTACATCTGGCCATACAGCACATTCTGTATACACGCCATTTGTATTTATACACATACACGCGCTTTTACAATCGTTTTCATCTTTTGCTGCAATTTTACCCTCATAACCATTTTTTACACAATCTTCACCATTAAAAGTAGGACACCATTGATATTTTTTGCTTGCACCTTTTCCATCCGCATCATAATAGCAATATTTTTTTTCTTCATCTGGCTCAGTACAAGTTAAAGGCCAAGTATCCAAAGTGTTTTGTTTATATGTAAGAATTGATTGTGTTCCCGAATCTTCAAATATACCATCAAACTTATTAGGTATCTCTTGATTAACTCTATCTTCACCTTCAACATTTAACGCTTGATGATATGAAATATAAACACTAATTTTTGGAGGATATGGTATTATTTCTTGAACTTTAATATCATATACTTCAGTTTGTTTAATTATAGATCCTAATCTAACTATAATATTTTCATTAAATAGCTTTGGATCGATAACATACTCACCTAATCTTAGTTCACAACTAGTTTTACTTTCACATTCATTATTATCATCAGGTTCAGTTATAGTATATTGATCTTTCGATCTAACAACATACACTCCATTTTCATCTTGTGTAATGCCTTTAGCACATACGCAAATTCCTTTTTTATAAGACACAATGTCTATAGAATCATAAGCTGATCCTTCTGATGTTTGTTTTACTCCATAATAGTCTTGCTGATTAGTTAACGTTATATTACTTATCACACCAATAATTACAAATGCTAGTAAGCATAACATTATTAATCCAAGACCCCACATTGCTTCCTTCAAGATATCACTCCCTATCTTACTTAATTATATATTATTAATAGTACAATATCAAGATTTATTACAAATAAAATTGATTTTACATCAACATTTTATTTGTAAAAATAAAGTAAAAAATTTCTAAATCCTGATTATTTATGTTATTATTCTATTTAGGGAGATGAAAATGAATAAATTTAAGCATATTTTATTAGTTTTAGTAGTTACTCTACTACTAGTTGGATGTAAAAGTAATAACGTAAATTCAATCAGTTATGAAAAGTTTAAAGAAAAAATCGATAAAAAAGAAAGTTTAATACTTTTCTTTGGAGAAAGCAAAACATTAGAAACAACATTAAATAATGTATTAAACAAATATGATCTAAAAGCATATAAAATTAAAACATCAAGTCTAAATGAAGATGAATTAAACGAATTAAAAGGAATAATCGATTATGAAGAACCTTCAATATGCTTTATAGTTGATGGTATTAACCCAACAAAATTAACTAATATAACTGATGAATATATAGAAGAAGCAAAACTTGAAACAGTTTTAAAAAATCTAAATTTTATAAAATAATAAAAAGATGAAATCAAATTAGATTTCATCTTTTCTTTTTTCAATAATTTTTGTTACGTAATTCTTAACAACAATTGCAAGTGGTACTACCACGATTAAAGCTAGTACTATAAAGATCTTTGTGTTGTTAACAACTAATTCAGGATTAGCCAATTCTTTTTCTTTTATATATTTTTCATATTCTGTTTTAAATGTAGTTTCTGAAACATTTGTTTTTGTTAATTTATCCTTACAGAACTTAAAATTTGGATTAGCCTTACATTCAGATCTTCCATAGAATTTATTAATATATGGTAACTCAATAGTTCTAATTAATAAATCTTCTGCTAAACATCCATTTTTAACATATGCTTTAACAGTAATTCTAACTTTTTGTCCCGAAGTAAATCCAGTTAATTTTCCTGTTCCGTTACTATTTGGAACAAATTCATCATATTCCAACGTATCCCAACTATGAATAACCATTGGTTTTATATCACTAACAATGTTATCAACAATAATATCAAACGAACCATCAATTAAGCCAGATTCTCTCATGTTTTCTTTAAACTCGTAAGTAAATGATAAATGACTTGCTTCTTCTTTTAATCTTTTTAGTTCATTTTTATCACACTCTTCTCCTGGTCCTGCTTTTACATTAATAGTAATAGCGAACAGGAGAATTAATAAACCCAATACTCTTTTTGCCATAGTTATCTCTTATAATTTTCCATTTACAGCTTGTTTATATTTCTCACAAATTGTAGATGCAACACTAGCTGAGCCACTAGAACAAATTCCAGTATAATATGCTTTATTTGCACTTAATTCATTCTTAATATTTTGTCCATCTTCTTCTGTTATTCTTACCATGTTATATTGTGAATCTTTGCTCCATAAATTAGGATCAATTATTTGTGTGAAATCGAATCTTGAGTTTTTCCAGTTTTGACCAATTTCATGATTAGAATTGCTCAAGCCTTTAATAAATGGATCGTTTAAGTTAATTGATCTAAAGTACAAATTCTTTTCTTTCATTGTGATATCACAAGTTTCAAGATTTGTCCACTTTCCTCTCATACCTAAATTGTTAATAGTAACAGTATATGTATAATCAGAACCAGCAAATTCTTTTGAATCAGAAATAGGGAATATTCTTCCTAAGCAATTATCCTCATCAGTTTTGCATTCTTTTACTATATATTGATTTTCAGTTTCTGAAACATATGAAGCTGTTTTATCATACCATAATGTTGGAAGTTTCATTTTTATATCATGAAGTTCTTGATAATTGAACTTAGTATTAAGTTTTCCATCTGGTCCTGTTGGTAATTCACCACAAGTTGAATCACCATCAATAGGTAATTCTTCAAGAACTAAGTTGAATTGATGTTCATCTTTTCTTTCAACTTTGCCATTTGGTTGATTATCCTTTATAGTACCAGCAATATTACTGACTTTATAGTTAACTGTCCAATTTGCATAAGAATTCTTTATTTTATTTAATCCTGCTAATCTTACTTGTGCATCTGCTGCAAACAAACTACCAGCTTCATCTTCAACAGATCCACGTTTTCCTAAATAAGTTGCAGCAGCATTATAATAGTCTTCATCAAAATAACCTTCACAAGCAACTTTTGTTTTCATCAAATAATGGAATCCAAATCCAGTTCCAGGATACATAAATGAACTAGCATCATCAAATTCTGGTCCATTAAAAGCTGTTCTCATTGTTTCCGTACAAGTAATTTTATAAAATAATTCTTTATCTTTTCCATCACCATCTACTGATCCGATAGAAGAACCATACTTAATACCACACATTTTAATGTATACACCTGTAAGTTCTTTATCGTTTTCGTTTGATGGTTCACCTTTTGGATCATGTATTTCATTACAAGGTGTTTCAACTGTTTTTTCCGCCATCTTTAATGGTGTCTCTGAACAAGCAAATTTAGTATAACATTCATCTCGAGGTATTTCTTTGCCATTTTTATCAGTTGCAATTACATAGCCTTTTTTAGTTACTTCTGATGTATCAATTTTTGTTTTATCTGCATTTAATTTTTCTAACTTTTCATAATATAAGAAACCGTTTTTATCTTTGTAACAATGTGGTTGTGGTTCTGGTGGTTGATTTGAACTACCACATCCTCTTGTATACACATCACATTTTTGATTAGCTGTTTCACCTTCAGGATTCCAACATGATGAATCTACTTTACAACCAGAATAATAATATCCAGCTTGAGCAGCTTCTGCAGCATCTCTTCCGAAATCAGTTCTTGTTGTACATTGTGTTCTAGTTGGGCCATCACTCCATTTAACAGTAACTTCAGCATCAGCTGTAGCAGATATACTAGTACCTTTAGTTATCGTTAATGTAACAGTTTTTTTACATTCTTTCTTAGTACCAGAATAACTAGCAGTAAACGTACATGTTGTTCCGCTACAAGAACATGTTCCTGTATTTTCAGTAGCCGAACAACTTAAATCACCAGTTGGTTTAGTACAACCAGAAGAAGGATATGCACCAGTTACCGAACACTGACTATCTGTTGACATTAAAGAGGTACAACTATCAGTTAAAGTAATACTAGTACATGCTGGATCAGTCCAATAACAACAAGCCTTTAATGCGTCACTTTTACATGCAGTTTCATTTGCAGTACTACATGTTGTACTAGGACAAAGCAATTGAGATGATTGATCACGCCTATTTTGACACCCAGCTTTTGCATTGATTCCTACAAACATAATTAATGTTGAAATCATAATAATTGATAATAGTTTTTTATTCATAAAACACACCTCTACATCTCTCTAGTTTCACTCTACTATAATAAGTTTATCTTTTTTTTCAAAAATAATCAATATCATTTTAAAAATTAACATTTTTTTACACAATATCGTTGACTTTTATATAGGTTTATCATAGTATATAAACTGCCAGTTCGATTTAGGCGAATTGGTCGCTAGTATCACACTAGCCAACCCCTTTTTATTCTTTTTAAAAGGAGGCCCCAGGGGGTGCCTCCTTTTTGTGTGTCTTAATCTATTTCAAAATA
>JAEEGL010890538.1_pt1 | contig 11222 bp, 15 predicted proteins | sample 9134231 | NCBI WGS metagenome assembly JAEEGL01 (sample SAMN16246548, study PRJNA631951) | gut metagenome | biome: gut microbiome; feature: rumen; material: fiber-attached | host: Bos | place: Iran: Karaj | collected 2018-10
GCACCCGCAAATCAGAAATCGACCGCTGCGTTTAGCGCAAGTCGGAATAGAAGAGGAGCCAAAGAGGGTTCCGTAGCTCAACTGAATAGAGCATCTGACTACGGATCAGAAGGTTGTGGGTTTGAATCCCGCCGGAATCACTAAAATGAAAACGCAAGTACTTGATAATCAAGCGCTTGCGTTTTTGCTTTTAATAGTTTTGACTCACCTTTGCCCCACATAATAGGCTGACTTTTACCTCTTTCTTAGCAATTTGAGAAGTTTTTCTTTATCAGAATCGTCTAAGTGCTCAAGAAGCTTTGCCAGATTCTTATGTTTTTCTTCATCGTTATCACTGATGATTTCTAAATCATAATTGACCTTATAAAAAGGCTGGGAGAAGGCTGTATTGAGTAACTTGAACTTATCTGCAATCCCCATGCTGGTATATCTGTTAACAGCTGACGAGCCTTCTTTGTGCAGACCACTGGCATAAAGATTGATTTGCACCTTTGCCGTCATATCAACGTGGGTTTTACGTGCCAGTTTTGAACTTGCAAGTTCGTATAGAGGAAGGTATTCGTTGCGATATGTCTGATGATTAAGTACAGGACACCCTCGGTTTATTCCACATAGTTTCAACATTTCCTTAAGTTGCACATTATAGCCATTCTTTCCAAATACATATTTGAGGAGTGAGAAGTTGAAATCGTAGCGTTTGAGAATATCGAATGCGAAGCGCATGATGGGCGTTTCTATTTCTCTGTTGTCTGCTTGCCTGCGTGCTGTCTTGGCTGGGAGGTAGTGAACGTATGGAATGCCGTCTTTTACGGCAACATTGTTCCAGTTCATTGTAATAAGGTCGCCAATGCGGCATCCAAAGGCTATGTTGACGAGAAACAAGTCTTTACACTCCTGATACTGGGACACATCTGCCTTCAGAACGCGCTGAAACTCTTCGGCTTCCAGGAATACTGGAATGTCATACTGTGCCGACAGCAATTGTTTCTTATCCTCTGTATCCATTGATTTGAATGGTGAGTGTGAGATTTCTCCTTTGTTTTCCAGAGATGTGAAGAAAGCACGCAGTATCTTCATCTTTGTTGAAATAGTGCTTCTCATTCGTGGCCTTTGTGGTATCATCGTCCTTGCTCCTTTGTATAGTGAAGGATATTTCTCCACGTACTTATATTCATTGACTAAGAAATTGTCAAAGTCCTCCAATGTGTCGCTATCAAATTCTTCGGCTTTCAGGTTCTTCATATGTTTGATGGTGAGGAATCGACGTAGTTCTCGAAGCAGCACCTCATAGTGTTTTTGTTGAGCGTACCCAATACCGTTTTTCATGCTTTTTCTTTCAATGTAGCGCTCGAACCTGTTGTCAATGCTCATCTACACTTGTTTGTCTGGGGATGCAGGATGGAGTTCACCATTTTGTTTAGATTGTGATTGTTGAGACTCATGCCGTTTTCTTTCATTAGCTTGTATGCTTGAAGCATGGCATTGATCTCTCGTTCAATGTTGTCACGCAGTCCCTCGTTGTAGATTTTCCTACCTTGCTTTACTTGCCCGTGATTGTCGAACTGTTCCAGTTCTTTGAGGTCTGCTGTCACATCCGATTTGTGTTGGAGGTCAACAGCCTTTCCATCACGCAGTCTAAAACGCAGTTTAATCGTCCTACTTTTCTTCGTTGTCCGATTGATGATGTAAATTTTCTCCATTTCCTTTTTGATTTAAATGAAACATAATAATTAGTGGTGCAAATAATAAGTTTTTGCACCACAGAGTTCATTAAAACAAAAAAAAGACTACCCTTTGTCAAGAGTAGCCTATAATATAAGTGGGAGAGACAGATTACAGTCTCAACAGGTCTTTAACTGAATTAATGTTAGCAACGTCTTACCATGGCAATCTCCTTGGCTGGCGTTTTCTGAGTCTTCTTGATAAAGCCATGAGTGGCTATTACCAATGTTTCTTCTTCAGTATCCCAAAAGGCCAGGAGCCTGTACTTAATATTATTATATAGCGTACGGAACTCCCATATTTCGGTGCCTTCCAACTTCTTGAAGAGCTCATTGTCTGTTATGACCATGCTCTTAGAAATGTTATAGGCCACCTTGTTTTAGCCTTTTGTGGCAGAGAGTTGATGAAGTCAAGAGCTTCATCAGAGTATACCACTTTAAATCTTTCGTTCATTCTACTTTTGTTCTTTCGCGCTGCAAAGATACAAAAACTTTCCAAAATAGGAAAGATTTCCGGTCTTTTTTTGTTATTATATCTATTTTTACATATTTAAATGGGTTCATAATTTGCATGTATCAAAAATAATTCGTACCTTTGCATATGCTATCTAATCATCACAATCAATGTGAGGGTAGAGGACAGGGAGATGTCCGCTAATAATAGTAGAAATGGTGTAAAACGTTGATTTTATACACGTTCCAAACAGTATCAAAAACCGCTGTAACGTGCTAAAAATCAATATAGGGTCACACTCCGCCGGATCACAAAAGTTAAAAGTGATAGACTCAAAAGGTCTATCACTTCTTTTATTTTCAAAATTAAACTGCCATCGACAAAAAGAAAGCTTATGAGAATCGGCTGTTTGATCACGAGTGGAAACCAGGCGAAGACAATCCATAGTGAGGGTTTCTGCCTTCAGACCTCGGCCCTCAAACTTCATCAATCGGTGTCGCCAGCGTCGCCGCCAGTCTTACATGACGAGATTACGGCTCACAGCTCACGAAATTACGGCTCACAGAGAGAAATGCAGAAAGTAGGAAAGCCTACATTAAGCTGTTTGCGGGGCGAAAAAGTGCCAGAGAAGGCGGAAAGAGGACTTTTCTTAGTAGAAGTTTTTTTTAATATTATTATTACCATTATTATATTATTCCCACTCTATATTTTCCTTCTTCAAAATACCTTAATGTCTACTTTCTTACTTTCCTACTTTTGTACATAAAACTTTTGTGTAAATCACGTTCGAAAATTTGGTTTTCTGGAAATCATTGCCGCCATTTGCGCAGGACTGCTTGGCGGTGCCGGTGCACAAACCTTGATGTAAGATGTCTGATGTAAGAAGTAAGATGTAAACCGAATCTAATGCCATGGAAAACACACGATTTAAACTCTCTCAGTATGCCTGTGCGGTGCTGCTCATCGTGAGCAGCATTGCGCTGGTGTCCTATCAGGTCATCATGATCGATGACGTGTCGAACGGTCTGCTGGTCTATGTCGCCCAGGCGTTCCTGCTCGTCGCCAGCATCTTCGGCCTCGACTACTATGTTAAACTCATCACACGGAAAATCAATGGAAAAAACAACAATCAATGACACTCGGCTCTCATCTCTAGTTCGTCCCATTCATAATTATTGCGGAAAAGATATGGATATTCGCAGAATTATTGCTACCTTTGCGACAGGTTTTAACAAATGTTGAGATGCATGATGAAAACTGAAGATTTACAAGGAACTATTTCTTTTAGGACCTGCCATTGGATAACCGTGGCCATGTTTGGCTTGTCGCTACTCTGCGGCATTGGCTACGGCATTATCAACATCATGCTTACGGGAAGGGTAAGCAATACACTGATGTGGTTTCTGCCATTGTCGGGTATGACAGCTTTGTTAGCATGGATTTATGCCCGAAGAGGAAGTTCCCGTGTGCTCAGGTGGGTTCCGTTGGTGCCCGTCGGTTATATCCTGATCATGTTACTCTTTCTACCCGCGAAAGTGCAGAGAATGGTGTGGACTGGTCTTGTCACCGAATGTCGCTACGAAACAATTTACCTGATGGGGTATGACATGACTACTCCCGATGGTTCCACAACGCGTCACTATCTTCAGGCAGGCGAACATTATCTTGCCAACGAGACTCCATTCACCATGGTAAGCTATGAGGTGCTTTACGGCAAGGATGACGGGCGTGAACTTGAGTGCAAACGTTTCGAACCATACAGCATGGCTATTGGCGAAGGTGGTTCAGAAGAGGCTCCGAAATACAATGTTCCGGATAACGTTGAGGTACGTTCGCATTTTTATCGTGGTAAGGTTAAGCAAGAAACCCGTGTGGAGAAATATTTGTGGTTTGAGCGTGGCCCAAAGCACATAACGTTGCATGGGCTCTTTTCTGTTTCCGCGTTGACTATAGCCCGCAGCTCGTATACGCCCGATGTGGTTGTAGAAGACATTGCAGACAATATCGCGTTGGGCAATAGTTTTGAAGAAATGGTGCAGAGGCAAAAGGAAGTGATTGATATATACTGCAAGGCGCTAGGAAAGCATTAAGAATATTTAGCCGCCATTTTCTTGCAATATTCCTCGCAGCTCTCACTACAATAGCGTGGGTCATAGAACTGAAACCAATAAGCAGGATTGGCGCGCGCTGATTTTTCTTGCTGCAAAGATGTTTTAGATGGACGATTTTTCTTTTCTGTTGTGTTACTTTCGCCATCTACTGACTCAACACTTACAAGATAACCGTCCTTATCTTCGTAAAGTCCACTCATTCCCAAAGGGGTGAGTTCATCTTTAATTTGCTCGAAATATTCTTCGTCTATTGTTTTACACATTTTCGTTTTATAGAAAAAGCCCTGTAGATGCTTATCTACAGGGTGTTGTTGGTAGTCGATAGGGGTATTTAACCGTACTTTTTTAACTGAAAACAAAGGAAAGAATTAACATAAAAAGAGAATATAAAAGATTAAATATCAGCAGGTTATAAAAACATCATATAAAAGAGGTGTTTTCACTTGATTTCTTAAAAATACTTATATTTTCATATTTACGGCTACCCTACGGCTACCCAGATAAAAATTATTTCGTATATTTGCAACCGAAAATAATTATATAAAAAAACCAAAAATATACAGATATGGCACAAAAGAAAGACGTTAGAAGTGATAATACCTACCTTATCACAGAGGAAAGTACCGCAAATCCAAAGTTAGGTGCTAAGATATTGTCAAATGGTACTGAAAGCCTGTTTCTTGATTTCTACTTTGGCACGTCAAAGGTGTATGACCCAGACAAAGACAAGATGGTAGAGAAAAAGAGTAGAAAAAGGGAGTTTCTAAAGTTATATCTTTGGCGCGCGCCCAGAAACCCACAGGAACGAACCGACAACAAACAAACCTTGGAACTTGCAAAAAAGATACGTGACGAGCGCGAACAGGAAACCAAAGAGATAATGGAGGGCTACAGAATCCGCGTTGACGATAAGAACCTGTTGACGTATTGGGATAGCTTCATAGCAAATGAAGATGTGGCAGACAAACGACTGATGAAAGCAGCCCTAACAAACTTTCGCGCTTTCCTAAAAGAAGAATACCCGCTGTTTGCTGACAGGATGGAGGCAAAGCAATTGCGCCCAGACATCATGCAGCACTTTGTCGACTATCTGGTAGACAACCACAGAGGACAAGGCGCAATGACTTACTACAAGCGTTTTAAACGTCTGATAAACTATGCTATCAGTAAGGGAGTAATAAAGAACAACCCCTGCAAGGGCAACGATGGCAAACCGATAGCACCGCCAAAGACTGACGATATATTGGCAAAAGACATCTTATCCGCTGACGAACTGCAGCAGCTATTCAATACCCACTATCAAGGCGAAAACCCAGAAATAAGGCGCGCTTTTGCGCTGACGTGCTATAGTGGTATAAGATATTGTGATGTTTCAAAGCTGACTTATTCCGATATAGACTACAGCAATAAAGTACTGACTTTCCGACAGAGCAAGACAGCAGCGCACAGCAGCAAAAGCGGTGTAACTATTCCGCTAAATGATACGCTGTTGGCTATCATAGGCGAAAAGCCAGACGATGCAAAAGACGATTTAATATTTCATCTACCATCGTCTACTATGTGCCTCAAAGCCTTGCACCGATGGACTAAGCGCGCGGGCATTGATAAGCATATAACTTGGCATTGTGGCAGACATAGTTTTGCAACCATGATCCTAACGAATGGCGCAAACGTAAAAGTAGTGTCGGAACTGTTAGGCCATAGTAGCCTACGTTTTACGGAGGTGTATGTAAGGGCAATGGATGAAGCGAAGAAAAACGCTATCAACAGTTTGCCTACTTTGGAAGTAAGTAATATTTAAAACGTTGAGGCTATGAGTAGGGAAGAATACGAAGCAATTGAAAGCGTTGATAATTTCTTAAGGGAACTAACGACAAAAGCCTGCCTATCACTTGGGCACGAAAATGCGGTATGCATGGAAGAATACCATTTTCTACTTAATAGCGAAAGGCTATATCATGAGATATGGAAAAAGGCATCAAACGAATACTATAATAGTCAAATATTTTAAACGTTGAGGCTATGAGTAGGAAAGCAATAATAGAATTTAGGAAAGTGGCTAACAGCCAGACTTTAGACGTAGATAAGTATTTCTTCGACAATATTATACCTATATACGAAGATAGCGTACACACACCACAGGAACGCGCCAAAATATTAGAGAAAGATATTTTGTGGTTACTCAATGATATGGTAAAGGCTGATAAGGCTATAGACAGAAGTAACCCAGACCGCCAACAAAGAATCCCATTCTTTAATTATCGTAACTTACTGCAAAGCCTTATTCTATCCACAGCGGACAAAGGTATATATCTATCAGAATCCTTTGTGAAAGCGTATGAAAATGTGGATATGGGCGCGTATTCGTTTGGGGAATTTGTGCGTAATGCATACAAGCCCGCATGGTGGGAGGTGCAGCCTCAACAAAAGCACACAGAAGCCCCACAACAGGCGAATAGGGGCAACAGTGGAGTGATGGCAGGCAACGGCAACGAAACACCGCCAGAGAGCAACGAATATATAGAACTGCCAACGTCATTGCAGACTGCAGACGAGCGAGCCGAAAGGATTTTCACAACCGCGTACAATGATGGATGGATAATAAAAAATGAATCCGGAGACTATGAATGGGTAGGCTTTGGCAATCATAACCAAAAGGGGGAAATCATTGCGCGCGAAATGAAATTGGCCTATCTTTGTGCCCAGACCTACGGATATTATAAAGCAGGCTATTATCATGACCCAGAGGGAACAAATAGCCCAGATTGGGTGGAGTTAAGTATATTTTTCGGTGTATGGTATATAAATAAACAGACTATGGGAAAAAGCAACTTATCCTACTACATGGAGAAAGTAGACCGTACAGACAAACCGCAACGATGGCGAAAAGCTATTGACAACTTAATAAAGACCGCAATAAAATAGCACCTCAATTTGGGGTGCTTTTTTCGTGTTTGCATATTACCCTTTTATATCCTATCAATACCCTTTTGTCCCCTTTTTACACCCTTTTAATGTGCCACTTTTGCAGCCGAAAAATTATTCAAAATTATAGGTTATGGATGCAAAGGACACAAAACAGTTATCAGTTGATCAACAGGCATTAGCGGATGCAATAGCCGCCAACATTGCCATTTGTCAAAAAGAGGTGCTGACAGTTGACGAGGCAGCGCGCTACATGGGTGTAAGTAAATCGTACCTGTATAAACTGACGATGCAGGGGAAAGTACCATTTTCTAAGCCATTGGGGAAAATGTGTTACTTTAACCGTCTGGAACTTGAAGCGTGGCTGATGAGTAACAGAGTGGCAACGTCTGACGAAATCAGCGACAGGGCGCGAAGCTATTGCGCGACACACACACGAACTAACAGGAAAGGAGGTACAAAATGAGTGAGTATAAAATACCATTGCCAGATGAAGTGGAGAATCCGACAGGCAGCAGTCTATCCAAAGAACCGACACCAGAGGGCAGCGATTTCTTAAAAGGTGATGAGTGGTTTGATTTGGATATATCTAAAGACTATTTGGATTTTACTAAGCCTTATGAGAAGCCCCACAAGACGCTTTCTATGGCGGGTATTCCCTTTGCACCCTTGAAAGGTATTCACGCGCTTACAGGGCAAAGCGGACACGGAAAAACTATGTTGTTTAGTCAATTCATGGCCGCGATACTTTGTGGTGAGTTTGGCGGGCTTCGTTACGAACTTTCTGACATCATATCACAACCAAAGGTGCTTTACATTGACACGGAAATGGAAGAAGAAAATACAATAGCCGTGAAGAATCGAGTATGCGAAATGGTAGGCAGGAATCCACAGCAGTCTTATGATGACTTTAAAATCCTGATGTTACGTGAAACGGAAGAAGCCACAAACAGATGGCGAAAGACGTTGAAAGCCATTTTTGAAGTTAAGCCGACCATTGTATTTATTGACGGCTTGTTAGACCTTGTAAACGACTTTAACAAGAATGATGAGTGCCAACGACTGATATACAAATGTATGCAAGTTGCAAGCCATTATGGTATTTCCGTTTGGTGTTTGGTACACCAAAACCCAGGCAATACAACAAAACTTGTAGGACATCTTGGGAGTATGTTAGAGCGCAAAGTTACTGACGTGTTCTGTTGCATCAAGGAAACCAACGATAAGACAGGCGAAGTTACATTTACGGTAAGTCAAACTAAGGCGCGTGGTCGTGATGTGCCTAAATGGAAATTCCGCGTGTTACCTGTAGGCAACTATGGCAGACCAGAACAAGTTGACGAAAGCAACGACCATGACAATATAGACGAAATACAGAAGTGGCTACAGGATGGCCAGAAACTTATCGAATGGCCTGCAACTGTCAGCGACATTAAGCGTATCTTTAAAGAGTGCGGAGGGGTAGGCAGCAGCGACAGACAACAACGTGACGTTGAGGCTGCAAAGAATAGACGATTTATTGTCGAGCAACCTAAAGAAGAATGGGAGGCAGGGCAGAAGCACCCTAAATATTATCTTAATCTTTAATCTTTAAGCGTATGACAAAAAAGGTGTTTTTACGATGGGCTTTACTATTTTTAGCAAGTAACGAGAAATTTGCGTCTATTGATAATTCAACATGGCGCGATACTATAAAGTATAAGGCCAACACTCTATTCACTTTAGCAAAAGAAATGCAGCTAATTGATGACGAACCAGAACAGCCACCTTGATCCTGTAGCGTTGTAAGAATCCTAAACGGATATATTTATATATAAATATATATCTAAGAATCCTAACGGATTTATGCCCCTATGCCCCTTGTCCTATATCCGAGCGCATAGATGAGCGCGCACGGATAGAAAAGGACAGTGGGGGCAATATGGAGGCTATAACACGAACATAGTACCAACAATATAAATTAATATCGATATGACACGAACAGAATTTTATCTGAAAGCTTGTATTGCACTTGCAGGAAACAATAAACTAATGGCTGATAATCTGACAGCAGCACAGTGTATCAACAATATAACAGGGCTTGCAGAAGCCTTGACTTTGAAAGTTGAGGAATCAGCAGACTTTGACCCAGAATATAGTTTGCAATAGTCAGACACAAAGAAAAAAAAGAAGCAAAAAAAAGAAATTTGTCTTACAGGGTAGGGGCGCGACCACAGGGCGCGGATGGTGCGGGCGGTGTGGGCTGATGGCGGGTAGTGATGGCGCGGACGCGACCAGAGCAACCGCCAGAGCCGACACCTTGCACCTGTAGACTGATAAAAGGTGATGGGGTGTTTTTTTTATTTAAGCGGCCTCAACTTCGGAAATCCACTTGCCTTACCTTGCATTAACATAAACATTTTCCAAAATGTTAGGGTAAAATGATACGAAGATAAGGTTATTTCGGGATAATATCGCTACCATAAACACCAATTCCCACATAAAAGACTTTTTAATTTTCCCTAAAGCCATATGGAAAAACCAGATACTATAGTTTATGTGGATAACTGAACGAACACTGACAAGCCCCAGAGCGCACAATAACTTTATGCTGTCTGCCATGATCAATGTTTTACCATTTGTCGTATATATAAGCATAGCTTTTATATACGGTTTGGTACAATCCGCATAAATCAACACGAATAGCAATACCAAATGTTTACCCAAAATCAAATATAGTTGCAAATGATGGGGGCTACACTCCTATGAATACAGATGTACCACAAAAATCTATTCGAATCCCTGCAGGATTTGAACCCCAGACCCTAAAAATAGTGTGTGAGATATATAACATATATCACACACAAATCTTAAACAATACAATAATACAAAAATCTACTATTAGTATAATTTGGTATAATTATAGTGTAAAAGTGGTGTAAGTGACTTAGTAAACTTGAAACGCTTAGTTTCTGGATAGATAGAAACTTAAACAACTATCTGGAGGCATGAGAGTGAAACACGATGCAGCAAACGGCAACTTTACAACAATTGCGACTAAGATTTCTTTGGCTGATAAAGTAAGGCTATGGCGAATAGCAGAGGGATTTGGTATGACACTATACGAACTACTGCAAGCCCTACTGTTAGGAATGGCGCGCTACTTTGATAAAGGCAGCATAGTAACTGATGAGGGCAACAGCCTGTTAAATGCTATTGGCAACATCATGTTTGCTTCAAAGGACAGCTTTAGCCCTATGGCATTAAAAGGCCGTCAGCAGCAGCGTGTTAGTGGTGCAATCTTATTCCTGCAACGTAGGGTAGGGCAACGGCCTCAACTGATAGAAACACACCCAGACAAGCAGGGCAATATGGTAGAAAGCTATAATTACGACACCATGCTATCAGCATTTCTTAATTGTCTTGATCCTGACGCGCTGCAACGTCTGAAAGATGAAACACAACATCAGGGGCACTTTAGTATTACGCACACCCTACACGAAATAATCATGCAGCGGACAGCGGACACGAAAGCGGACACTATAAGCGCGGAGGTGCGCGAACTGTTTGCCGATGAGCGAATACCCACAGGACAGCGGATAAACGAAGATACCTACTATAAAGGTAAACAAAACAGGGGCAACGATTATACGACCATAACACACAAAAAGAACTGCAGGGCAGACGTATAACAGCCAGAACCAATAGAAAGCAGCCTCAACAACATAGAAATACCAAATATATTTTGTACCTTTGCAGCGGCTATGTGCTATAGCCAACTATATTTTTGGTTTGCGGTGCTGATGTAGTGATACATTTGCACCGTTTTTCGTTGAGGCTATAGAGTGGGGGTGTTGTTGTCTTTGGCTACCCTACGGCTACCCAGAAACATAAAAAAGCCCTGTAGATAGGCATCTACAGGGTGTTGTTGGTAGTCGATAGGGGAATCGAACCCCTATGCCAAGATTGAGAATCTTGTATCCTAACCATTAGATGAATCGACCATCATGGTGCTCTCTCGGAGAAGTCCCC
>JAEEGL011753505.1_pt1 | contig 11222 bp, 8 predicted proteins | sample 9134231 | NCBI WGS metagenome assembly JAEEGL01 (sample SAMN16246548, study PRJNA631951) | gut metagenome | biome: gut microbiome; feature: rumen; material: fiber-attached | host: Bos | place: Iran: Karaj | collected 2018-10
ACATTTAAGTTTTAATTATTTACAAACAATTCTTAATATTATATAATATTAAAGGTGATTTTAGTGGTAGATGAGAAACAAGTAGAAGAAATATTTGATATATTTCAAGAATGCGCAGTATTTCTATATGACAATTTAAAACTAAATTATTTTGAAAGTGTTAAACTAATTGCTAATTCTATACTTGATAAAGAAAGTATAGATATTGATAAAGAATTAGCATTAAAATTCAAAAGAAGAATTAATAAATTTAAGGATGACTATAATGTTGAAGAATTAAGAAAAGGTCTTACTTATGTCTTTTTAAATTGTTTTAGAGAAATGAATTGGACTAATAATATCACACCAGATACAATTACATATTTTATTAATTATTTAGTAGATAAAATATATCCTAAAAAGAAAATATCTATTCTTGATCCTTTAATAGGATGCGGTAATTTATTATATGGTATATCTAATAATAGAACTGTTGAAGCTTTATATGGAATAGATAATGATGATTCTATGATAGAACTTGCGAAAATTATGGGTAACTTTATAGAGCCTATTAGTTTATTCTATCAAGATACATTAACTGTTGATTTAGAAAATATTGATTTAATTGTAAGTGATTTACCAAGCGATGTAGATTTCACATATGATTTTATAAATCACCATATACTAACACTTAAAGAAAATGGATATATGATACTTATTATGAGTAATGATTTCTTTAGTAATGTAGATATAAAAAAGAAAGAATTATTTGAAAAATATGGAACAATGCAAGGTATTATAGAATTACCTGATAGCTTCTTTAAAAATAATAAAAAGAGTATTGTAATAATTAAAAGAAGCCTTGAAAAAGTTAAAAACTTCTTGATTGCGAAAATGCCAGATGTTAGTGATACTAAAGCAATGCAAGAGTTCTTAAATAAAATAGAATATTGGTTTATTAATGGAGGATTTTAGAAATGAAAATTATGGTTGTTAATGCTGGAAGTTCATCAGTAAAATTTCAATTATTTTAAATGCCTGAATAAAATGTATTTGCTGCTGTATTAGTAGAAAGAATTGGTATTAAAGATTCTATTTATACTATTAAATTTAACGGCAAGAAAAATGAACAAATTATGGATGTTAAAGATCACAACGAAGCTGTTGAAATGATTTTAAAAGATTTAGTAAAACTTGGAATTCTTAAATCTCTTGATGAAATCAAGGGTGTAGGTCATAGAATTGTGCAAGGTGGAGAATTCTTCAAATCAAGTGTCTTATTAAATGAAGAATATATTCAAAAGATTGATGAATTAGCTGCACTTGCTCCACTACATAATAAGGCACACGTTATTGGTATTAGAGCATGTCAAAAAGCTCTACCTAATGTACCAATGGTTGCTGTATTTGATACTACATTCCATCAAACAATGGCTGTTGATGCTTATATGTATGCCCTACCTTATGAATGGTATGAAAAATATAAGGTGAGAAAATATGGTGCACATGGTACAAGCCATAGATATGTATCAAAAAGAATTGCTGATTTACTAGGCTTAGATTACAATAATTCAAAGATTATTGTTTGTCATATTGGTAATGGTGCAAGTATATCAGCTGTTAAAAATGGTAAGTGTGTTGATACATCAATGGGATTAACACCACTAGGAGGAATTCCTATGGGTACTCGTTGTGGTGATATCGATCCTTCTGTTGTTGAATTTATGTGCAATAATGCAGGATATACAGTTTCTGAAGTTACAACAATGCTTAATAAGAAGAGTGGATACCTTGGAATGAGTAATGGTGTTGGTTCTGATGCTAGAGATATCAAAAAGGGTATGCTTGAAGGAAATGAATTATGCAAGAACACTTTTGAAATTCAATCAAAGAGAATTGTAGATTTCGTTGCTGCTTATTATGTATATATGGGTGGATGTGATGCTATCGCATTTACTGCAGGTGTTGCTGAAAATATTCCTTACTTAAGACAAAGAGTTGTTGAAAGATTAGAGTGCTTAGGTGCTAAGCTTGATTATAAACAAAATGATACATTAAGTGATGAAAGAAGAATTTCTACACCTGATTCTAAAATTGAAATTTGGATTGTTCCAACTAACGAAGAATTATTAATCGCTAGAGATACAATTGAATTTGCTAAATTAGCTTAATAAAAATAAAATTGTCCTTTTTGGACAATTTTTTTATTTTTTTATATTTTTACCCAAGATTTATACTATTAAATGCGTATATATAGGGTAGAGGTGAAAAAAATGAAGAAATTTTTATTATTATTAGTTGTGCCTTTATTCTTTTTTGGCCTTGTAAAAAAAGTAAAAGCTGATAGCTATGGCTATGAAATTAGGTTTTATAGCACGGAGTGTTATGTACCAATAGGAGGAAATGTATTTGATTATCTACCTAAAGCATGTGTATATGATACAATTAATGATTGTGTTGAAACAGATACAAATATGACCTATACATATGATTATCAAGGAATAAAGTTTGATAATATTAACACATCACGCATATGTCATGGAATAGGTTATATTTATGCTTGGCATAATGATTATTCATGTCCAATGTTACTACAAAAAATAGATGTATATGTATATGATAATATACCACCTGTTGTAAGTGTTAGTAACTTAATAACAAAATGTTATAAGGATGAATTAAACATATTAGATTATATATCTTATTCTGATAACTCATCAACTATATGCACAGTTGAATTAAATGGTACATTTGATCCTAAAGTTATAGGAGCTTATAATGTTTATGTTAGAGTAACTGATGAATCAAATAATTATACTGATAAAAACTTTGTGCTTAGAGTCTATGATGATATTAAACCTATAATAGAATGTGATGATTATATTAATATAGGAATTAATAGTGAATTTGATAAGGATAAATATATAAAGGTATATGATGAATATGATGGCGCATTAGATTATGAATTATCTGAAGTAGATACTACTAGCTTAGGAGAAAAATTAATAACAATTAGCGCAGTTGATTCATCAAATAATAGAGAGACTAAAACTATTAAATTAAACATATTAGATAATATTAAACCAAAACTTTTAGTAAAAGAATTAGAGTTGGATATTAATGAAGATTATGATTATAAGAATAATATAATAGAAGTAAGTGATAACTTAGATAATTTAACTATTAGTGATGTAGATATAACTATTAAAAGAATAGGTACACAAGATTTTAATATAACTTATAAAGTTATGGATAGCTCATTAAATGAAGAAACAGTAGAAGTAATAGCTCACGTTCATTATAAAAATAAGCCAATTATAGAAGCTATTAATTTAGATGATTTAAAAGATGTTTTTGATCCACTTTATTATGTTAATTGCTATGACGTAGAAGATGGCGATTTAAATAGTAAGGTAATGGTTGTTGAAATGAATTATAATGAAAAATATTGCATATATGAAGTATATGATAGTGATAATAATCTAACACGAGAAAGAATAGATTTTATAAGTAGGGATGATTTAGAAAAATATGAAAATAAACCAAAAATAAATATGCCTACAAATAGTGATATTGAACAAAATCCTATAGGAGATACTGATAGTGTAATAAAAAACACAACCGAATATAAACCTAGGAATTATAACTATTTATATTATATTATTTTAGGTGTATTTGTTATAGGAATAATAATATTCATAATAATAAAGCATTTTAGGAAAAAAATGGTATAATATAAGAATAAGGAGTGATTATTATGTATGGCTTTTTCTTTGCACAAAGTGAATATTCTATATCTAATAATATAATTCACTTAAATCTTTTAGTAGAAAAAGCGAAAGAATATAATTACTCTTTTTTAGCGCTTGCGGATAGAAAAATGCATTCGTATTATAAAGCTATAAGATTATGTGAAAATGCGGGTATAAAGCCAATTATTGGTCTTGATGTAGAATATAATGAATTAAGCTTTTTATTATATGCTAAAAGTAATATAGGTTTAACTAATCTATTTAAAATATCATCTATTATCGAAACAAATAATGAATTAAATTTAGAAATTTTAAAAAAATATAATAAAGATTTATTCTTAGTTACAAAAGGAGCTAAATCAAAACTAGAAAACTATATAATTAATGGTAAAATTGAAGAAGCAATGGATATTTATTATACATATAAAAGAGTATTTAATGAAATATATATTGGACTAGATAAATCAGTATTTCCTTTTGATACATTTTATTTAGATATAAAGAATTTTGCGACTTCTAATAACATTAAATATTTACCTATTCATCAAACATTATTTTTAAATAAAAAAGATTTAGATTCATATATTGTTTATAAGAAAATATATAAAGAAAATATAGGTTTACAAAGCTGTTTAGAAAATTATTTAAAAAATATAGATGAATTAAAAGAAGAATATGATGATTTAGAAGTATTTAATTATGTTGAATCTGTTTATAATAGTGTTAATATAGTTATAAATAAAATAGTTAATCCATTAATTAAATATCCTAATGATAAAAACTTAAGTAGTAGTGAGTATTTAAGTGAATTATGTTATTTAGGACTTAAAAAAAGATTAAATGGTATTAATAATAAAAAATATTTTGATAGATTAGAATACGAACTTGATGTTATTAAAAAGATGGGTTATGATGACTATTTCTTAATTGTATTTGATTTTATAAGATATGCGAAAAGAAATAATATTTTAGTAGGGCCTGGTAGAGGTAGTGCTAGTGGAAGCTTAGTATCTTATTGCCTAGGTATTAGTGCAGTTGATCCTATTAAATATGATTTATATTTTGAACGTTTCTTAAATCCAGAGCGTATAACAATGCCAGATATAGATACAGATATTCCTGATGATAAACGCTTGGATGTTATTAATTATATTATAGGAAAATATGGTAATAAGCACGTTTCCTTCATTTCTACATTTGATTCATTCAAAGGTAAAAGTGCCATAAATGATGTTTCTAAAGCACTAGGATTAGAAGATTATAAAATAGAAGAAATTAATAAAAAATGTATGGTCTTTAATAGTGAAACATCTAAATATGAAATCACTAAAGCATCTATTTTAAATGCCTATAATATGGAATCTGATATAGAATATAAGGATGTATTTAAACATTGTTACAAGATATTTGATTTGCCTAAATCAGTATCTACTCATCCTGCAGGAATAATATTAAGTAATGATTTAATTACTAATAATTATGCGATAATGAAATCTAATAATGGTTATCAAAGTCAATTAGAAGCAACAGATTTAGAAGAACTTGGATTATTAAAGATGGATTTATTATCTTTAAAAAATCTTACTATGCTAGATAATATTTTAAAAATTACAAATATCAAATTAAATGAAATACCTTTAAATGATAAAAAAACATTTGAGCTATTAAATAGTGGTGAAACAAAGGGCTTGTTCCAATTAGAAGGTAAAGGAATAAGAAATGTTATAGTTAGATATAATATTCAATCATTTATGGATTTAGTTGATTTACTTGCCTTATATAGACCAGGGCCAATGGATCAAATAGATGATTATATTGATAGAAAAAATGGTAAAAAATTTGAATATCCATCTGAAAAGATAGAATCAATCTTAAAACCTACATATGGAATAATAGTATATCAAGAACAAATTATGAAAATAGCTCATGATTATGCAAATTATTCACTTGGAGAAGCTGATGTTTTAAGAAGAGCTATTAGTAAGAAGAAAAAAGAAGTTCTAGATTTAGAAAGAGATAATTTTGTATCTAGATGTAGTAATAAAGAAGAAGCAAATAAAATATATGATTATATTGTAAAATTTGCATCATATGGTTTTAATAAGAGTCACTCAGTAAGCTATGCTTTAGTTACATATTATTTAGCCTATTTAAAAGCAAATTATTATAAAGAATTTGCATTAGTATTCTTAAATGATTCTATATCTGATATAAAGGGTAGTTTAATTTTCTTTAATGATTTAAGAAGAAAAAATATATCTATTAAAACTCCAGATATAAATAAGAGTACATTAGAATATATCATTTCTAATGATGAAATAATAATGCCATTAAGTATCATTAAAACAATAAATAAAGATATAGCTAAACAAATTATTGAAGAAAGAAAAAATGGCTTATTTACCTCATTTACTGATTTTAAAGAAAGAGTTAAATTAGATAGTAATGATAAATATTTAAATCTTATTTATGCATCATGTTTTACAGGATGTAAAAAGGATATGGTAAATATATGCTTATACCCTATGGCTGAAAATATGATTAGTAATGAAGAATTTAGTTATGTTGAATTAATTAAGTTTGAAGAAGAGGCATTAGGCTTTAATTTTAACTATTCAATACTTGAATCATATAAGGATAATCCTAAAGCAAAATCATGTATTAAATTAAGTGATTTAGATGATACTAATGAAGCTAATGTTTTAGTCCAAATAAAATATATTAGTGAAATAACTACTAAAAAGCAAGAACAAATGTCTTTTGTGACTATAACTGATGGAATAGAACAATTAGAGTGTTTATTATTTCCTAATAAGAATAATGAAATAATGAGAATATTTAATGAAAAATCAAGGCTAAGATATGATAAGGATGTATGTATATTGCGCATAAGGCCAAATGTTAGAAATAATACTCTAAGCTATGAAATAATTAATGCATTTAAGTTCAAATAGAAGCGATTAAATGAATCGCTTTTATTTTTAAGTTAATATTTATAAAAAAATATTAAAAAAACCTATTCAATAATTAAATAGTTATGGTATAATATTTTTGTTAAAAAGAAGGTGAAATAATGAAAATAGCTGTTATGACATCAGGAGGAGATGCTCCTGGAATGAATGCCGCAATTAGAGCTGTTGTTAGAACCGCAAATTATTATTGCGATGAAGCTTTCGTTGTAAAAGAAGGATATCGTGGATTAGTTGAAGGAAAAATTGAACGTGCAGGAAGATTTTCTGATTGTATTAATCATGGTGGAACATTACTAAAAACTTCTAGATTACCTGAGTTTGAACGCGATGATATTCAACAAATTGCCGCAAACAATTTAAGAGAATTAGGCATTGATAACTTAGTTGTTATTGGTGGAGATGGATCATATAGAGGTGCTAAAGCATTATCTAGATGGGGAATAAACTGTATGTGTGTTCCTGGAACTATAGATAATGATATTGCTTCAAGTGATTATACAATTGGTTTTGATACAGCCTTAGATACTATTTTACAAGCAGTCGATAGACTAAGAGATACTTCAAGCTCACATCAAAGATGTACATTAGTTGAAGTTATGGGTAGACGTTGCGGTGATTTAGCAATCTATGCTGGTATATGTTCTGGTGCTGAATTAGTTATTACTAATGAAACTGGTTTTGATAAGCAATTTGTCCTTGATGAAATGAAAAAGGCGAGACTTAGAGGTAAACAACATGCTATCATTATTATTACTGAGGGTGTTACTGATTCTACACAATTAGCTAGAGAAATATCAGAATATACAGGATTTGGTTGTAGAGCAACAATATTAGGACATGTACAACGTGGTGGTAACCCTACAGGAAATGACCGTATTTTGGCAAGTCAACTTGGAAGTTACGCAGTAGATTTAATTCATGAAGGAAGAAAAAATAGAGCTGTTGGAAAAGTTGATGGTAAGTTAGTTAACTATGACATTGCTGATGCACTTGAAATGGAACCAAAGATGTCTGAGTTATATGAATTAATTAAAAAATTAGGATAGGAGATTTAAGAAGATGTTAAAGAAAACAAAAATTATTTGTACAATTGGCCCTGCTTCAGAACCAATTGAAATGATGAGTAAGCTTGTAAATAACGGTATGAATGTTATCCGTATGAACTTCTCACATGGTGATTATGAAGAGCAAGGTGCACGTATTAAGACTATTAGACAAATTAATAGAGAAACAGGTTCAAATGTTGGTCTATTACTAGATACTAAAGGTCCTGAAATGCGTACACACAGATTCTGTAAACCAGAAAAATATGTAGAAGGAAAAGCTTATAAAGATTATGATACAAGAGAATGTAATAATCGTTCATCAGATGAAGATAAAGCAGCAGCTGATTTCAATGATGATATTAAATATGAAGTAAAGGCTGGTTCTAAAGTAATTGTTGCTATGGAACAAAGTGCTGGTGTAGTATTACCTGATTTTGCTAAATTCTCTGTTTCATACCCAGGATTATATGATGATGTTAAAATTGGTGGTAAGATTCTAATTGATGATGGTTATCTATCATTAACTGTTAAAGAAAAAGATGAAAAGAAAAGAGAATTAATCTGCGTTGCTGATAACTCACATAAATTAAAGAGTAAAAGAGGAGTTAACGTACCAGGTGCTTACCTACAAATGCCATTCATTTCAGCAAAAGATAAAGCTGATATTGAATTTGCTGCTGATCAAGATTTAGATTATATTGCAGCTTCATTCGTTAGACGTCCAAGTGATGTTGAAGAAATTAGAAAGATTTTAAAAGATAAAGGAAATACAAACATTCAAATCATTGCTAAGATTGAAAACCAAGAAGGTGTTGACAACATGGAAGCAATTCTAGATGTTGCTGATGGTATCATGGTTGCTCGTGGAGACTTAGGTGTTGAAGTTGATGCTTGGGAAGTTCCAGTTATCCAAAAGAAGTTAGTTGAAATGTGTCAAAGAAAGGGTAAAATCGTTGTTGTAGCAACTCAAATGCTTGAAACAATGCAAGATAACCCAAGACCTACTAGAGCTGAAGTAAGTGATGTTGCTAACGCTGTTAGAGAAGGATGCGATTCAACAATGTTATCTGGCGAAACTGCTGCTGGTAAATATCCTGAAACTTGTGTATATTACATGGCTAATATTCAAAAGAGAATGATGCCTGAAATGGATTATGAAAAATTATTCAATAATGCTGTTGAAGGACATGATGATACATTCGTAAGTGCATTCGCTATGGATGCTGCTAAGATGGCAATGGAATATAAGAATGTTGCTGCTATTATCACTATTGGTGGTAAAGATATGGCTAGAGCTGTATCTAAGTTTAGACCAGCTGCACCTATTATCGCAACTGTTCCTCAGACTAGAGATGCTAGAGCTCTTGCATTAAATTATGCAGTATACCCAGTATTAGGTGATGAAAAAGATGCAATCAAATTCATCAAAGCTAATATTGAAGATATTAAGGGTAAAGTAGCTATCGTTGTAGCTGAAGATTCAATTAAGATTGTTAATCTATAATATTTAGAACTCCTCATTTGAGGAGTTTTTTATTAAATAATTTGAAAGATAAAATAAATCATTTTATAATATAATTGTTAAGGATGTGATTTTATGGCTTTAACAGTTATATTATGTTTGCTTATTCCTTTTATAGGAACAACACTTGGTAGTGCAATGGTTTTCTTCTTGAAAAAAGAAATGAATGAAAAACTTCAAAAAGCACTACTTGGCTTTGCAGCTGGAGTAATGATTGCCGCATCTATTTGGAGTTTAATTCAACCAGCTATAGAAACATATAGTGATTATAGGAAATGGTTAGTTCCAACTATTGGTTTTATAATAGGTGTTGCATTCTTATTGTTAATTGATTATATTGTTCCACATATGCATGTAAATAACAATGAGGAAGGAATAAAAAATAATAATTTAAGTAAAACATTTAAAATGATGCTTGCGGTAACTATTCATAATGTTCCTGAAGGTTTAGCAGTAGGCGTTATTATAGGTAGTTTTATTACAGGTAATGTAAATAAAGAAGCAATGCTTGCCTTATCAATAGGTATAGCTATACAAAACTTCCCAGAAGGAGCTATTATATCTATGCCTTTAAAAGAAACAGGTATATCAAAACCTAAAGCATTTATGTTAGGTATGTTATCAGGAATAGTAGAACCTATCGCAGGTGCACTTGCTATACTTTTAATATCTGTAGTAGAAGTAATATTACCTTATACATTATGTTTTGCAGCAGGAGCAATGATGTATGTTGTATTTGAAGAATTAATACCAGAAGCAAATAGTGGAAAACACTCAAATTTAGCCACTATTGGTTTTTCAATAGGATTTATCATAATGATGATTTTAGATATCGCATTAGGATAGAAAGGAGATTATATGCCATATATTGAGATTAAAGCTTATCCAAAAGATGAAGAAATAAAAAAAGATGTAGCTAATGACATTTTAGAAGTATTTGCCCAAAAATGGGGATGCAAAAAGGAAGCTATTACTATTTCATTTATAGAAGTTGATCCTAAAAATTGGGAAAATGATGTAGAAGAAAATATCATTTCAAAGAATGAAGATAAAATGTATGTGTTACATGGTAAGACTGTTAAATAACTTGAAATAATTATATAATTATTGTATAATAATCTTGCGAATAGAGAGCAAACGCAAACGAAAAGAGCATGGTTGCCGCCTTGCTCTTTTCTCATTTTTAAAGGATGTAATGAATAGAGAGCTTTAATTATTTTTTATTTAACATTTTAATATAATATTGTATAATTATTTTTGGAGGTTTTATTTATGGAGTGGTATTATATATTGATAATAGTTTTGGTAGTATTATTCATACCTTACTATATTCTATCTATAATTACATATAAACATTTAATTCCAAGAGGAGTAGAAAAACCTCTAAATGAATGTGACTTATCTAATACTCAGTATAAGCCATACATTTCTAATTTATATTCTGATATGGATTATATGCAAAAGCTAGACTATGAAGAAATAACTATCAATTCATTTGATGGGCTCAAGTTAAAAGCTAATTATTATAAAAATAATGATTCAAGCAAAGTCGCCATTCTAATTCATGGTTATAAGGCAACACCATTAAATAACTTTTCAACAAGTGGAAGGTATTTACTTGATATGGGATATAATTTAGTAATGATCTATCAAAGAACGCATGGAAAAAGTGATGGAAAATATATTACATTTTCTAAAAAAGAAGGGTTAGATTTACTTGAATGGATTAATTATTTTAATAAAAAAGAAGAAGTAAAAGAAATATTACTTTATGGTGTATCAATGGGTTCAAGTACCTTAATGAGTATAAGTGATAAAATAAATAGTAATAAAATAAAACTATTAGTTTTTGAATCAGGATTTATAAAAATGAGTAGAATGATTAAAGATTCTTTAAAAAGAAAAAACAAATTATTATTAATGTTTTATCCTTTAATAAAAATACATGCGC
>JAEEGL013089225.1_pt1 | contig 11222 bp, 9 predicted proteins | sample 9134231 | NCBI WGS metagenome assembly JAEEGL01 (sample SAMN16246548, study PRJNA631951) | gut metagenome | biome: gut microbiome; feature: rumen; material: fiber-attached | host: Bos | place: Iran: Karaj | collected 2018-10
CAAAAACGATCACAGCCTGCATAACTGGTCATTCTATAGGCTTTCTCAATACATAGAGTATAAAGCCAGGCTTGCAGGAATCAAGGTTGAGTATGTAGACCCGTCATACACCAGCCAGACATGTCCTGTCTGCGGACGTATGCATCATGCCAATGACAGGAACTATACCTGCAAATGTGGATTCCGCATACACAGGGACGTGCTTGGAGCCATGAACATCTGCAACTCAACTGAGTATGCCGGCGATAGAGATATCAGGCATACTGCGTAGGGAACTATATGTTCTGCCCTGCGATGGGTAATGGCATACCCATATCTTGCACTGCGACCTACCGGAAATGGACTGGTCAGCCACTATGTAGTGGCAGGTAGCAGGAATCCCACGACTTTAGTCGTGTGGAGTGTCAAAAGCTTCTTAACTTTAACAATACTCATAAGCACCTCCATCAATCTGATTTATATGATTATTGTAACACCTGGTTGCGGGAAGTCTACCAACCAAAAGTAACACTTTCCTTCGATTTGTGTTAATTTGGGTTACGTATCCACGGTTGTCTGATGAACATAGGATGGCTGAGGATCTTTATGTTCATATTGAAGAGAAATAATCATTGATAAACTCGATTTATATCAAATGATGATTTAATTTATATACAATAAAACATGCGTTATGTCAAAATTATAGATGCCCAGAATGCACAACATGTACACCATGCTGCGTGCTCAGGGCACTATATATTGCGTTTCTATTGAATTAAAGAGTGTATGATGATATAATCAGAATTGGTGTAAGTGAGGTGTACTTATGAACAGAAAAGCTCTTGTAACGGGAGCATCCAGAGGTATCGGAAAGAGCATAGCCTGCAAACTGGCGTCAAAAGGGTGCGATCTGGTGCTCACATGTGTAAAAAACATAGAGATCCTACAAGGTCTTGCGAATGACTTAAGTAGTCAACACAATATATGCTGTAAGGCTGTTTTGTGTGATGCATCCGACTTTAAACAGGTCGATGAGCTGTTTGAAAGTGAGGGTGATTTCGATATTGTCATCAACAATGCAGGCATATCCTACATAGGACTCATCCAGGATATGAGCGTTGAGGAGTGGGACAGGATCATATCCACAAACCTAAGCAGCGTATTTTATACCACAAGAAAAGCCGTACCCTATATGATAAGGAAGAAATACGGTCGTATCGTTAACATATCCTCCATGTGGGGAGGCTCGGGAGCTTCGATGGAAGTTGCCTACAGTGCTTCAAAAGGCGGTGTTGATGCCTTCACCAGGGCACTGGCAAAGGAACTCGCACCCAGCAGGATATGCGTAAATGCTCTTGCATGCGGTGTCATAGACACGGATATGAACCGCGGATTCGATGAAAAGGAGATCGAAGAGATAGTTGACAGCATCCCCGCCGGAAGGATGGGAAGCACAAGGGAAGTAGCCGATGCCGTTTGGCAGCTGATAGAATGCCCCGATTACATGACGGGACAGGTTATAAACATAGACGGAGGAATGATTTGATGGAAAAGTCGATAGATCTTGTAATACTGGGTGCGGGTCCTGCGGGACTTACGGCTGCCATATATGCAAAAAGAGCAGGGATAGATTCAATTGTAATAGATGAGACGGGAATGGGAGGCGGACAGATCGTCAATACATACGAAGTTGACAACTATCCGGGACTCTTACATATCAACGGATTTGATATGGGAATGAAGTTTAAGGAGCATGCAACCGAGCTTGGAGCTCAGTTTGTGGATGAAGCAGTCACAAAGGTTACAAAAGACGGTAACATTATTATAGTAGAAACAGCTTCAGATACCTATAAAACAAGGGCTCTCATCATAGCGACCGGTGCCACGCACAAGGAGCTTGGCGTTAAAGGGGAGCAGGAGCTTAGAGGAATGGGAGTTAGCTACTGTGCGACCTGCGACGGAGCATTCTTTAGAAACAAGACAACCGCTGTAGTGGGCGGAGGCGATGTAGCTTTAGAGGATGCACTGTTTTTGGCACGTATCTGTTCGAAAGTCTACCTTATACATAGAAGAGATGAGTTCAGGGGTGCAAAGGTCCTTGCAGATAAGGTAAAGGCTACGGAGAACATCGAGATACTTTTTGACAGCAGGATAAATGAGATCAAGGGTGATGAACAGGTTGAGAGCATTGCCGTTGAGAACATAAAGACCGGGGACATTAATAATATGGAAGTAAACGGTGTGTTCATAGCCGTAGGCATGAAGCCTGTAACAGAACTGTTTAAGGATGTCGTTGAACTTGATGAGGCGGGATATATAAAAGCCGGCGAAGACACTATAACAAGCACTGAGGGAATATTCGTTGCCGGAGACTGCAGGACAAAGAGACTTCGCCAAGTAATAACCGCTGCTAGTGACGGTGCAAATGCCGTTACATCGGTCACCGATTACCTTATGAAAAATGCATGAATCGGTAGTGGAAATATTGTATAAATGGGCTAAAAAACGGGAGTTGGTTTACATAAAACACCCAAAAAGTTGACAATAATTCTTACCTGTGTTATCGTAGTTAGGAATTCGCGTTCAGATTATGAGGGTAAACAGTATTGTCAGACTCGATTTGAAAGGTGATTTATGAGATTAAAGAAGGTAAAGATCTTGCTCTTTATCGCAGCAGCAGGGATAAGCTTTTCGGCATCCGGATTCGGTAGCCGTGCGGATACTCTGTCAAGTCTCCTTCCTTCAGCAGGTTTCGGAACCAAGGTTGAAGGCGGTGTGACCGTAAGCGAGGTAAAGGATGAGATTAAACATCTGGTAGATGAAAGCCAGGGCAATCCTACTTCGGTTGTCAAGCTTGATGAAACCAGCGCAGCAACTGCCAAACAGACAGTAACACCGGATAAGGAAATTGTTGAAGCGGTGATACCCGAAGTTGCGGTTGAAGAGAAAAAAGAAGAAGAGCTGTCATATCTGGTAATAGCTCAGGTTGATAATTACGTCAATGTAAGGAGCATACCCGGTGAAGACGGTGAGGTAGTCGGAAAACTCTACGACAAGTCAGTAGGTGATTACCTTGGAGAGGAAGACGGATGGTATAAGATCCGTTCAGGCAACTGTACCGGTTACGTAAAAGCAGAATACGTAGTAGTCGGTGATGAAGCCAAAGAGCTTGCCAAGGAAGTCGGAACCAGACTTGCAAAGGTCAACACAACTACTCTTAAGGTTAGGGAAGAGCCCAGTCTTGATTCAAGCGTTTTAGGACTGGTACCCATAGACGATGACCTCGTTGTTCTTGAAGAAGGCGACGGATGGGCCAAGGTTGATATAGAAGAGGGTTACGGATATGTTTCCCTTGAATATGTTGATCTTCACACCGAGTTCGTCAGAGCCGAATCCAAGGAAGAGGAAGAAGCAAGACTTAAGAAGGAAAAAGAGGCCAGAGACAAGGCTAACGCAGCTGCAAGAGCCGCACAGAGAGCTCAGCAGAATGCAGATGCCGCTGCTCAGTCGTCATCATCAGCTGCAGCACCCGCAACGACATATACCGCAAGCGGTGATTCGGCAGGTGCAAATGTTGCCAACTACGCACTGCAGTTTGTCGGCAATCCTTATGTATTCGGCGGTTCGTCATTAACGCAGGGAACCGACTGCTCAGGCTTTGTAATGAGTGTATACGCAAACTTCGGAGTTTCACTCCCGCATTCATCATCGGGAGACAGAAGCGTAGGATACGATGTAGGCGGACTTGAAAATGCCCAGCCCGGTGATATAGTATGTTACTCAGGACATGTAGGTATTTATATAGGTAACGGACAGATCGTTCACGCATCTACATCCAAGACAGGTATCGTTGTAGGAAACGCAACATACCGTACACCACTTTGTGTAAGAAGAATATTCTAATATACGGATCGGATACTTTAGAAGGTATCCGATCTTTTTGTTGTCGTTTGGGATAAAAATCTAAGACATGGGTTGTTGATCCCGGACAATTTAATATAGGAAGATATACATTTCAAACGTGCCAAATGAGAAAATAAGGTTAACCTGATACGAATTTATTTAACCCAGGATAAATAAAATTGAAAAAAATTCATCAAAATATGCCCTCATATTGACCGAAGTCTTTGTAACCGGTCAACGGACGGAATGACAAAACTGGCGGCCCCAAAAACCGAAATGAGCTCAAATGCCCGTATTTACGCTACTTTGTGAAATGACATATAAAAATGACATTTATGTCAGAATGATGCTTTTGGTGTCCGGATAGTCCAAAGGGTCAAAAAGGGGTCAAAAATCAAGACGCATCCGGTCGATATCTGAATTAAAGGGTAATTTGTCAGAAAACTTTTTTTTCAAAAAACCACTTGACACGGATGCGAGTGTGCAACTTTTACAAAAATGATCAGATATGTGATTGACTGGTTGGGGATAAGTTGAAAAAGTTATCCACAATTGAGTAACGAAAATACAGTTATTCACGAAGATATCCACATTATCCACCTAAAATTGACTGAATCAGTTATGCCAAGTCAGTAAATGACCCAAACAGCTGTTTTGTTAAGAATGTCAAAAATGACGGATTGTGAAGAAAAGACTGGAAAAAAACAAATAGAGAAAATTTAATAAAATTAGATAAATTGTCAGAATATAAACCTTCATATAGACAAATGATGTGAAAACGTGGTAAAATATAACCATGTCAGACATAGAAACAGACCGATTGTTTTGACAAATCTTGAACAGGAAGGGATTGATGTATATGAAATTTATCATCAGCGGCAAGAACATTGACATCACAGAGGGGCTTAAGAGTGCAATCGAGGACAAGATCGGAAAGTTGGAAAAGTACTTCACGCCTGACACAGAAGTACATGTAACGCTAAGCGTAGAAAAGGAGAGACAGAAGATAGAGGTTACGATCCCTGTTAAGGGTACCGTGATAAGATCCGAGCAGGTCAGCAACGATATGTATGTATCTATAGACCTTGTAGAGGAGATAATCGAAAGACAGCTTAAGAAATATAAGAACAAACTCATTGAGAAACAACAGAATAAGGATTTCTTCAGACAGGAATTCATAGAGAAGGATTACGTGGATGAAGAAGAGATCCAGATAGTAAGAAGCAAGAAGTTCGATATAAAACCCATGTATGCCGAGGATGCATGCATCCAGATGGAACTCACCGGACACGGTTTCTTCGTATTTGTAAATGCGGAGACAGGACAGGTGAACGTTGTATATAAGAGAAAAGGCAATACATACGGTTTGATCGAACCTGAATATTAATACTCTTTCATTACATTAGGAAAAGGGTTTTGGGAAGGCAAAAGAGCAGTCCCAAAGCCCTTTTTCTTTTTTTCAAAACTGCCGATATATTTTCATTGCGCTCATTTATATATCTGTGATACAATATTTAAGCACTATGTGATAAAAAAATAACAATCTGTCATTTGACGGTTGTGAGTTAACAATATGAAAGGAGTCATGAATATGGCAAAGAAAGTAGTTATAGCCAGTGCATGCCGTACAGCCATCGGTACAATGGGCGGCTCACTCAGCACAACACCTGCAGCAGAGCTTGGTGCTATCGTAATCAAGGAGGCTGTTAACAGAGCAGGTATCAAATCTGAAGATGTTGATCAGGTTTATATGGGATGTGTTATACAGGCAGGTCTTGGACAGAACGTTGCACGTCAGGCATCAATAAAGGCAGGTCTTCCTATAGAAGTACCCGCTGTAACAATAAATGTAGTCTGTGGATCAGGTCTTAACTGTGTTAACCAGGCAGCTCAGATGATTATGGCAGGAGATGCTGATGTAGTTGTAGCAGGTGGTATGGAGAACATGTCAATGGCTCCCTTCGCTATTCCCAACGGACGTTACGGTTACAGAATGATGTGGCCCAGCCAGAGCCAGGGCGGTCTTGTTGATACAATGGTTAAGGATGCTTTATGGGATGCATTCAATGATTACCACATGATCACAACTGCCGACAACGTAGCTAAGCAGTGGAACCTTACAAGAGAAGAACTTGATGAGTTCGCATTAAAGAGTCAGCTTAAGGCTTGTGCAGCTATCGAGAGCGGAGCATTCAAGGATGAGATCGTTCCCGTAGAGATAAAGAAGAAAAAAGAAGTAGTAGTATTCGATACAGATGAAGGCCCCAGACAGGGTTCTACAATAGAAGGTCTTGCAAAGCTTCGTCCTCTTAATCCCGACGGTGTTGTTACAGCAGGTAACGCATCAGGAATCAATGACGGTGCGGCAGCAATCGTTCTTATGAGCGAAGAGAAGGCAGCAGAGCTCGGTGTTAAGCCTATGGCAACATTCGTAGCAGGCGCTCTTGCAGGCGTTGATCCCACAATCATGGGTATCGGACCTGTTGCAGCTACAAGAAAGGCTATGGCTAAGGCCGGCTACAAGATCGAGGACTTCGACATCATCGAGGCTAACGAGGCATTCGCTGCACAGTCTGTAGCAGTCGGTAAGGATCTCGGAATCGATGTTGACAAGCAGCTCAACCCCAACGGCGGTGCTATCGCACTCGGACATCCGGTTGGAGCTTCAGGCGCACGTATCCTTGTAACACTTCTTCACGAGATGAAGAAGAAAGGTGCAAAGAAGGGTCTTGCAACTCTCTGCATCGGCGGCGGTATGGGATGCGCTACCATCGTAGAAATGGACTAATTTTATAATGATATGACCAATGAGCAGCTCCTTATTCGTAAGGCAGCTGCTTGTTGTGCGAAATGAAATAGGCAAAAAAACATATATTTATATATTGAAAGGATATAAACATGGAATATATTTTATATGAAGTAAACGGTGCTGTGGGAACCATCACGATAAACAGAGAGAAGGCTTTAAACGCTCTTAACTCTCAGGTTCTCGATGAGCTTAATGCAACACTTGATTCTGTCGATCTTGAGACAGTAAGATGCCTTATCCTTACAGGTGCAGGCGAGAAGAGCTTTGTTGCAGGCGCAGACATAGGCGAGATGAGCACACTTACAAAGGCTGAGGGCGAGGCTTTCGGCAAGAAGGGAAATGATGTGTTCAGAAAGCTCGAGACATTCCCCATCCCTGTTATCGCAGCAGTTAACGGTTTTGCACTCGGCGGCGGATGCGAGATCTCAATGAGCTGTGACATCAGGATCTGTTCAGACAATGCAGTATTCGGTCAGCCCGAAGTCGGTCTTGGAATCACACCCGGATTTGGCGGTACACAGAGACTTGCACGTTTAGTAGGTGCAGGCATGGCTAAGCAGATGATCTATACAGCAAGAAACATCAAGGCAGCTGAGGCTTACAGGATCGGTCTTGTAAACCAGGTTGTTTCAGCCGAGGTAAACGAGGCAGGTGAAGTTACCGTATCTGCAAAGGATGCTCTTATGGCAGCAGCAAACAAGATGGCATCCGGCATCGCAGCTCAGGCTCCGATCGCAGTACGCAACTGCAAGAAGGCTATAAACGAAGGTCTTCAGGTTGATATGGATCAGGCTATCGTAATAGAAGAGAAGCTTTTCGGTGACTGCTTCGAGACAGAAGATCAGAGAGCAGGCATGGGCAACTTCCTTGAGAAGGATAAGGAAAAGAAGCTTAAGGTCGTTCCTTTCAAGAACAGATAATAAAGTTGGTTAAAAAAGGTAATAATTATATATAAGGAGGCTTTATATGAAAGTAGGCGTTATCGGTGCAGGTACAATGGGCCAGGGCATTGCCAAGGCTTTTGCACAGACAGAAGGTTATGAAGTGGCACTTTGCGACATCAAGCAGGAGTGGGCTGAAGGCGGTAAGGACAAGATCGCTAAAGGTTATGCAAAGCTTGTTGAAAAAGGAAAAATGACACAGGAGACAGTTGACGGGATCCTTAAAAAGATCACTCCCGGACTTAAGGAGAACCTGTGTGCTGACTGCGATCTTATCGTAGAAGCAGCATTTGAAAATATGGAAGTCAAGAAGACAACATTCAAGGAGCTTGACGAGATCTGCAAGCCCGAGTGTGTATTCGCTTCAAACACTTCTTCACTCTCTATAACAGAGATCGGCAACGGTCTTAACAGACCCATGGTTGGTATGCATTTCTTCAATCCCGCAGACCGCATGAAGCTCATCGAGGTTATAGCAGGTGTTAACACACCCGATTCTACAGTTGATACAATCAAGAAGATCTCTGAAGAGATCGGCAAGACAGCAGTTCAGGTAAATGAGGCAGCAGGTTTTGTTGTTAACCGTATCCTCATCCCTATGATCAACGAAGCTGCATTCATCAAGATGGAAGGTGTATCTGATGTTGAAGGTATCGATGCTGCAATGAAGCTCGGTGCAAATCATCCCATGGGTCCCCTTGAGCTTGGTGATTTCGTAGGTCTTGATATCTGCCTTGCTATCATGGATGTTCTTTACAACGAGACAGGTGATTCCAAGTATCGTGCATGTCCTCTTATCAGAAAGATGGTTCGCGGCGGTAACCTTGGTGTTAAGAGCGGCAAGGGATTCTACATCTACAATGCTGACAGGACAAAGACACCTATCGATAAATAATGTAACTATTTAAGTTTATATAATAACGGAGGATTTTAGATCATGGATTTTACATTAAGTAAACAACATGAGATGGCTAGACAGCTGTTCAAGGATTTTGCTGAGAACGAAGTTAAGCCTCTTGCTCAGGAAGTTGACGAGCAGCACAGATTTCCCAGAGAAACAGTAGACAAGATGGCTAAGTATGGTTTCCTGGGTATTCCGGTACCGAAGGAGTACGGCGGACAGGGATGTGACATCCTTACATATGCTATGTGTGTTGAAGAGCTTTCAAAGGTATGCGGCACCACAGGTGTTATCGTATCAGCTCATACATCACTTTGCGTTGATCCCATTCTTACATTTGGTACTGAGGAGCAGAAGCAGAAGTATGTAGTACCGCTTGCAAAGGGCGAGAAGCTCGGTGCTTTCGGTCTTACAGAGCCCGGTGCAGGTACAGACGCTCAGGGTCAGCAGACAAAGGCTGTTCTTGACGGTGACGAGTGGGTACTTAACGGTTCTAAGTGCTTCATCACAAACGGTAAGGAAGCAGACGTATATGTAATCTTCGCTGTAACAGGCAAGATTGAAAAGCGCGGCAGAATGATGAAAGAGATTTCAGCATTCATCGTTGAAAAGGGTACACCCGGATTCACATTCGGTACAAAGGAAAACAAGATGGGTATCTGCGGTTCATCTACATACGAGCTCATCTTCCAGGATTGCCGTATCCCCAAGGAGAACCTTCTCGGTGCTCAGGGCAAGGGCTTCAACATCGCTATGCATACTCTTGACGGTGGTCGTATCGGTATCGCTGCACAGGCTCTTGGTCTTGCAGAGGGTGCTCTTGAGACAACAATCAACTATGTAAAAGAGAGAAAGCAGTTCGGCAAGGCTATCGGCCAGTTCCAGAACACACAGTTCCAGCTTGCTGACATGGCTACAAAGGTTGAGGCTGCTAAGCTCCTCGTATATAAGGCTGCACGCAAGAAGGATGAGTTCAAGACCAATCCTAAGATCTCTTACTCATTCGAAGCTGCTCAGGCTAAGCTCTATGCGGCTGAGGTAGCTATGGAAGTTACAACAAAGGCAGTACAGCTTCATGGTGGTTACGGCTACATCAAGGAGTACGATGTAGAGCGTATGATGCGTGACGCTAAGATCACAGAGATCTACGAAGGAACAAGTGAAGTTCAGCGTATGGTTATCTCTGCTAACTTATTGAAGTAGGAGGAAATTAAAGTGAAAATCATCGTTTGTATAAAGCAGGTTCCTGATACAAAGGGCGGTGTTAAGTTCAATCCCGACGGAACACTTGACAGAGGCGCAATGTTAGCTATCATGAACCCTGATGACAAGGCAGGTCTTGAAGCTGCACTCAGATTAAAGGATCAGTACGGAGCAGAAGTTACCGTACTTACAATGGGTCTTCCCAAGGCTACAGACGTTCTTCGTGAAGCTATGGCTATGGGCGCAGACAAGGGCGTACTCGTAACAGACAGAGTACTTGGTGGAGCTGATACATGGGCTACATCTACAACAATAGCAGGAGCTATAAGAAATCTTGAGTATGATCTGATCATCACAGGCCGTCAGGCTATCGATGGTGATACAGCTCAGGTTGGTCCTCAGATCGCTGAGCACCTTTCAATACCGGTTATCTCTTATGCACAGGAGATAAAGGTAGACGGAGACAAGGTTGTTGTTAAGCGTCAGTATGATGACAGATATCATATGGTAGAGGCACAGATGCCCTGTCTTATCACAGCACTTTCTGAGTTGAACGATCCCCGTTACATGACTCCCGGCGGTATCTTCGATGCTTGTGAAGCAGAGATCACTACCTGGGGACGCGCAGACTTAAAGGACGTTGAAGACGGAAACCTTGGTCTGAACGGTTCTCCCACAAAGATTGCCAAGGCATCTGACAAGGTTCGTAAGGGCGCAGGCGAGAAGGTTGTTCCCGAATCTCCCGAAGATGCAGTTGCATATATCGTTGGTAAGCTTGATGAGAAGCATGTAATTTAATTAAAGGAGAATGGTGAATAGATATGAAAATGAGTCCAGAAGAAATCGCACAGTATAAAGGCGTATATGTCTTCGCTCAGCAGGTCGACAATGAAGTAAGCGGCATCGCTTTCGAACTGCTCGGCAAGGCTAAGGAATTGGCTGCTCCTCTTAATACAGATGTAACAGCAGTTTTGATCGGTTATAACGTTGGTAATCTTGTTGACAAGCTTGCTGAGTACGGCGCAGACAAGGTTATCGTAGTAGATGATAAGGAATTGGAAGTATACAGAACAGAGCCTTATGCACATGCACTCAGCTCTGTAATCAACGAGTACAAGCCTGAGATCGTTTTGGTCGGTGCTACAGCTATCGGTCGTGATCTTGGTCCTACAGTTTCAGCTAGAGTTGAGACAGGTCTTACAGCTGACTGTACAGTACTTGAGATCGGTGACTTCCCGCTCGTTGCAGTTCCCGGCAAGGAACAGCTTCACAACCAGCTTCTGATGACACGTCCCGCATTCGGTGGTAACACAATCGCTACTATCGCTTGTCCCGACAACCGTCCTCAGATGGCTACAGTTAGACCCGGTGTTATGCAGAAGATCGAGCCCGTTGCAGGTGCAAAGGCAGAAGTTATCAACTACAATCCCGGATTTACACCCAACAACAGATACGTTACAGTCAAGGAAGTTGTTAAGGCTGTTTC